>Ga0326513_10002581_pt1 | contig 13337 bp, 8 predicted proteins | sample 2_2465_0518_D_FD_203654 | JGI IMG/M metagenome (GOLD analysis project Ga0326513, IMG submission 203654) | Bovine rumen microbial communities from UC Davis, California, United States - 2_2465_0518 | ecosystem: Host-associated > Mammals > Digestive system > Stomach > Rumen | place: USA: California...
GCCAAGATTGACGAGGAGTATGAGGCAAAAGTCGAGGACCTGAAAGATATTCTGGTCGACAAACTAATGGAACTCACGAAGGGAAAGACCTCGCAGGGTGTTAAGGACTATACCGGTGCTGAGATTATTTCGAAGGGTTCCAAGTTTACGGTGACTGCGCTGAAGAACTTGGAGTATGGTGACATTCAGACAAACAAGTGGACCAATGATGACCACAAGAACTTGCTGATTGCACAGCTCATCATCAATTACATGAAGAAGTACAAGCTGCTCGATGCTGAGATGAAGCGTAAGAAGTTTGCCATCACCATTGGCGACGAGCTACCTTCTGGTATCCTGCAGATGGCTAAGGTTTACGTAGCCAAGAAGCGTAAGATTGGTGTGGGTGACAAGCTTGCCGGTCGTCACGGTAATAAAGGTATCGTTTCGAAGGTAGTACGTCAAGAAGACATGCCGTTCTTGGAAGATGGCCGTCCCGTCGACTTGGTGCTGAACCCCTTAGGTGTGCCTTCGCGCATGAACCTCGGTCAGATTTTCGAAGCTATCCTTGGTGCAGCAGGCAAGCGTCTCGGTGTGAAGTTCGCAACGCCTATCTTCGACGGTGCCAAGCTTGAGGACCTCGCTGAGTGGACTGACAAAGCCGGTCTGCCCCGTCTGTGCTCAACCCACCTCTACGATGGCGAGACAGGTGAGAAGTTTGACCAGCCCGCTACGGTAGGTATCACATACTTCTTGAAATTAGGCCACATGGTTGAGGACAAGATGCACGCCCGTTCCATTGGTCCGTACAGCCTCATCACGCAGCAGCCTCTTGGCGGTAAGGCACAATTTGGTGGCCAGCGCTTTGGTGAGATGGAGGTCTGGGCACTGGAGGCCTTTGGTGCCAGCCATGTGCTTCAGGAGATTCTAACTGTCAAGTCTGATGATACGGTAGGTCGTTCGAAGGCCTACGAGGCTATTGTCAAGGGTGAACCCATGCCCACTCCGGGTATTCCCGAGTCGCTCAACGTGTTACTGCACGAGCTTCGCGGCCTCGGCCTGAGTGTCACCTTCGACTAAGTGATTGTAAATCCTAAATTGAAAATTGAAATATGGCTTTCAAGAAAGATACAAAGACAAAGAGTAATTTCACCAAAATTACCATCGGACTTGCCTCACCGGAAGAGATCCTTGAGAACTCGTTTGGCGAAGTTACCAAACCTGAGACCATCAACTACCGCACTTACAAGCCAGAGCGTGACGGTCTGTTCTGTGAGCGCATCTTCGGCCCCACAAAAGACTATGAGTGCGCCTGCGGTAAGTATAAGCGCATCCGCTATAAAGGAATCGTTTGCGACCGCTGCGGTGTTGAAGTAACAGAAAAGAAGGTACGCCGTGAGCGTAGTGGCCACATCGAACTCGTTGTGCCCGTAGCTCATATCTGGTATTTCCGTTCACTACCCAACAAGATTGGATATCTGCTTGGTCTGCCCACGAAGAAGCTCGATGCAATCATTTACTATGAGCGCTACGTGGTCATCCAGCCCGGTCCTCTGGAGGGTCGTAAGAATAGTGAGGGTGAGCCGCTGCTCGGTTCACAAAAGTTCGATTTGCTCTCTGAGGATGAGTACAACGATATTTTGGACAATCAGCTGTCAGAAGACAACTGGATGCTCGAAGATACCGACCCGAACAAGTTTGTGGCAAAGATGGGTGCCGAGGCCGTCTATGAACTGTTGCAGGGCCTCGACCTTGACTCTCTCAGCTATGAACTGCGTGACCGCGCCAATACCGACTCGTCGCAGCAGCGCAAGAACGAGGCTTTGAAGCGCCTGCAGGTGGTCGAAGCTTTCCGTTCAAGTGTTGAGAAGGGCATCAACCGTCCCGAGTGGATGATCATGAAGATTATCCCTGTGACACCTCCCGAATTGCGTCCTCTCGTTCCGCTGGATGGTGGCCGCTTCGCTACTTCCGACCTGAATGACCTCTATCGTCGTGTCATCATTCGTAATAATCGACTGAAGAGACTCATGGAGATTAAGGCTCCTGAAGTGATTCTCCGCAACGAGAAGCGTATGCTACAGGAGGCCGTTGACTCTCTCTTCGACAATAGCCGCAAGTCATCGGCTGTGAAGAGCGACTCCAACCGTCCTTTGAAATCACTTTCCGACTCGCTGAAAGGTAAGCAGGGACGCTTCCGTCAGAACCTGCTCGGTAAGCGTGTCGACTACTCTGCCCGTTCGGTGATTGTCGTCGGCCCAGAACTGAAGATGGGTGAGTGCGGTCTGCCTACGCTGATGGCAGCCGAGCTTTACAAGCCTTTCATTATCCGCAAGCTAATTGAGCGTGGCATCGTCAAGACCGTGAAGTCGGCTAAGAAGATTGTCGACCGCCGTGAGCCCGTCATTTGGGACATTCTGGAGAACGTGATGAAGGGACACCCTGTACTCTTGAACCGTGCACCAACACTGCACCGTCTGGGTATCCAGGCCTTCCAGCCTAAACTCATTGAGGGTAAAGCTATCCAGTTGCATCCGCTGGCATGTACGGCATTCAACGCTGACTTCGATGGTGACCAGATGGCTGTTCACCTTCCCCTTTCCAACGAGGCTATCCTTGAGGCTCAGTTGCTGATGCTCCAGAGCCACAACATTCTGAACCCTGCTAATGGCGCTCCTATCACCGTGCCTTCTCAGGATATGGTGCTTGGTCTGTACTATATCACCAAGATTCGTCCAGGTGCCAAAGGCGAAGGACTCTCGTTCTATGGACCCGAGGAAGCTATCATTGCCCATAACGAGGGTAAGTGCGACCTGCACGCCCAAGTGAAAGTGGTTGTTGACGATGTAGTCGACGGCAAGAAGATCCGCCATCAGGTGGAGACCTCCGTGGGTCGTGTGATTGTCAATGGCATTGTCCCTAAGGAAGTAGGTTATGTCAACAAGGTCATTTCAAAGAAGTCTCTGCGCGACATCATTGCCGACGTTATCAAGAACGTGGGCTTTGCCGAGGCTTGCGAATTCCTCGACGGTATCAAGAACTTAGGTTACCGTATGGCCTATCTCGCTGGTCTGTCGTTCAACCTTGACGATATTATCATTCCAAAGGAAAAGGCTGAGCTTATTGCCAGAGGTAATGAAGAGGTGAAGGCTATTACCGACAACTACAACTTCGGTTTCATCACCGATAACGAGCGTTATAACCAGGTTATCGATACCTGGACCCACGTGAACAACGACATCGGCAACATCCTTATGAAGCAGATGACCGAGGCCGACCAGGGTTTCAACGCTGTGTTCATGATGCTCGACTCTGGTGCTCGTGGTAGTAAGGACCAGATCAAGCAGCTCTCTGGAATCCGCGGTCTGATGGCCAAGCCTCAGAAAGCTGGTGCCGAGGGACACCAAATTATTGAAAACCCCATTCTGTCGAACTTCAAGGAAGGTATGTCAGTGCTCGAGTACTTTATCTCGACCCACGGTGCCCGTAAGGGTCTGGCTGATACCGCCATGAAGACTGCCGATGCTGGTTACCTAACTCGTCGTCTGGTTGACGTCAGCCACGATGTGATTATTACTGAGGAGGACTGCGGTACCTTGCGTGGACTCGTCTGCACTGCGTTGAAGAGTGGTGACGAGGTCATTTCATCGCTTGGCGAGCGCATCCTTGGACGTGTCACCGTGCACGACATCATCAACCCGAAGACAGGCGAAATCATTCTGGAGGCTGGCGAGGAAATCACCGAAGATATTACCGAACAGATTGAGAAGGCAGAAATCGAGAGTGTCGAGATTCGTTCGGTGCTCACCTGCGAATCGAAGAAAGGCGTCTGCCGCAAGTGCTATGGCCGCAACCTCGCAACTCGCCGTATGGTGCAGAAGGGAGAGGCCGTCGGCGTTATCGCCGCACAGGCTATCGGTGAGCCAGGTACACAGCTTACCCTCCGTACTTTCCACGCTGGTGGTGTGGCCGCCAATGCCGCTGCCAATGCCAGTATCGTGTCAAAGTATGAGAGTGCTCGTATCGAACTCGAAGAGGTCCGCACCGTGCCGTTCGACGAGGACGGACGCGAATGTGAGATGGTGGTGAGCCGTCTGGGCGAAATCAGCTTCGTCGACCCCAACACCAAGATTGTGCTTTCGAAGGTGACCCTACCCTATGGTGCCACACTCTATTTCAAGCACGGCGACGTGGTCTCCAAGGGCGACAAGATTGCCCAGTGGGATCCTTTCAATGCCGTCATTGTTTCTGAGTTTGCCGGTATCATCAAGTTCAACGACGTGATTGAGGGTGTTACCTTCCGTTCAGAGACTGACGAAACCACAGGTCTGACTGAAAAGATCGTGACCGAATCGAAGGATAAGACCAGGGTTCCCACCTGTCATATCTTGAACATGTCGAAGAATACGGAAGATGGCGAGATTCTTGGTACCTATAACTTCCCTGTGGGTGGCCACGTAGTGGTAGAAGATGGACAGACCGTCAAGACTGGTGAGACACTGGTTAAGATTCCACGTGCCGCTGCCAAGGGTGGTGATATCACCGCAGGTCTGCCTCGTGTCACCGAGCTGTTTGAGGCACGCAACCCATCTAATCCTGCCGTTGTCTCTGAGATTGACGGTGAGGTGACTATGGGTAAGGTGAAGCGCGGTAACCGTGAAATCATCGTCACTTCGAAGACTGGTGACCAGCGCAAGTACCTGGTATCGCTCTCCAAGCAGATTCTGGTGCAGGAGCACGATGCTGTACGTGCCGGTACTCCTCTCAGTGACGGAGCCATTACTCCAAGCGACATCCTGGCCATTAAGGGTCCCACCGCCGTTCAGGAGTATATCGTCAACGAGGTACAGGACGTGTATCGTCTGCAGGGCATCAAGATCAACGACAAGCATTTCGAGATCATTGTGCGCCAGATGATGCGTAAGGTACAAATCAACGACCCAGGCGACACATCGTTCCTCGAGCAGGAGATTGTCGACAAGCTCGACTTCTCTGAGGAGAACGACCGCATCTGGGGCAAGAAAGTGGTCACCGATGCTGGCGACAGCGACCAGCTGAAGGCTGGACAGATTGTCACCGCACGCCGTCTACGTGACGAGAACTCTTCGTTGCGTCGTCGTGACCTCAAGCTCGTCCAAGTGCGTGACGCCGTGCCTGCCACATCCACCCAGATTCTTCAGGGTATCACCCGTGCCGCCTTGCAGACCAAGTCGTTCATGTCGGCTGCATCGTTCCAGGAGACCACGAAGGTGCTCAACGAGGCTGCCATCCGCGGCAAGCAGGACTATCTGGAGGGCATGAAGGAGAACGTTATTTGCGGTCACCTTATCCCTGCTGGCACAGGTCTTCGCGAGTTCGACAAGCTCATTGTTGGCTCCAAGGAAGAGTACGAGCGTATGCAGGCCAATCGCAAGAACGTCCTTGACTTCGTTCAGGAAACGGCTCTTGAGGATTAATCAGCAACGTTTCAATCTATCATCGGGAAGTATCCAACCGCTACCAGCGGCGATACTTCCCGATATTTTTGTTACTCTACTTTCTCAACAAGCTCAACTGGATATGGCTCGATAGGCTTTTTGACATTCCACGAAATACAGTTCAATGCTCCACCACGTCTCACTGCCTCCAATGCAGGAATGCCGATAGTCTCAATATCTGGAAACACAGATATTATCTGTTCTATTGCCTGTTCGTCTTCCTCCATTCCCAACTGTGGTACCATAATCAGCCGTTCCGTCTGTAGGAAATTGATGTAAGCCCAACTACGCATGTGCCGACGCTTCACCTTGTATTGCAATCGTATTACGTCAAATTTCTTCTCCAGCCGTTTCTCTATTTCCTCAGCCATTTTAGGGTCAAAGTCTGCGTAATTGGTTAATAGCACACGCCCATCTCCAGCATAATGCAAGATGCCATCACTATGTCCGAACTCTTCTTCGCGATCCCAGGGCAGGAAAAGAATGTCGCTCTTGAAAGCATCCCGTAATATATGTTCCACTTCATGGCGGCTCTTAGTGCTATTCTCAGAGAATATCTTTTCCGTCATCACGACAGTATCACCACATTTCACCACGTTGCCGCCATCCATTATCAAGTCAATTCCTATTGTGGGATAACTGATCTCGCTACAAATCTTGTTGCCATCACACATTAAGTATTTTTGATAGCGCTTCTCCTTTTTCAAATAGTCAGGCTCAAATCTATAGCTGACGAAATAATCATCTGCTATCTGTATCGGCATGTAATCTCGACACCAGATGTAGTTTGTATGACGCAAAAGACCATATCTGATTCCTCTTTTACTCAACGCAGAGTGAATACTTGTCCAAAGTTTTGGACATTCCATCGCCAAAAGAGGTGAAAAGTAAATCTTATTTGTCTGATTGTCTGTGATCATGACTTATATGAATCTATCCGTCTTGTATCGTGTTATTCTACTGCCTGCCTCAAGTTTTCTATAATTGTAAATCTTTGTTTCCCTTTTCCAGTTATCAATACCAATTCGTTCATCAAAGAAACAATGTTTTCTTACATTCTCGTCTTTCAGATTGATACCATATCTATTTGTAGCCCCTAACCTGCATTCATATTCCTTATCCAACTCATACAATACAGGCATATCGTGCTCACAGTTGTTTAGCATCTCATTTTTACACGTCAAGGGACCAAAAACCAACGCTCTCTCATTATCTTCTACAAGACTCCTTATCAGAATCCCGCCAAACTCTGCATTAGGTTTTGTAAAGTCACTATCGAAGCAGATGTCAACTCCACTGAGATGGTAGAAGAACTCCCCACAATTCTTTGTGCGAGGATAGGTGACTCGGTTCCAATCATTCTCAAAAGCACCTTTGCGGAAATAATAGAACTCTACTTCTGCGAAACGATAGCACTTCTCGCCGCATTTCACTCCATACCCTCTGAACAAGAGATCTGCTATCCGTCGGAATTGTTCCGTCAGCTCTTTTTCTTCTTGAATAGCACTTATTGCTAAACATAATTGTTTAAACCTTTCCATCATTTTTCCTTTTGTAGTAAATAAATATCAAGGACAAATGTATGAAAAAGTTTTGGATTTACCAAATCATCAGCCTACTTTTTGAAGGATGGCTGGGACAGCCTCTACGTCCCTACTTGGGGAAAGTGGATGGTGAAGCGGCAGCGTCTGCAGATAGGCAATAGCATCGGGAGAGGCCGTAACCAGCGACAGCTTATTATAGGTTGACCTTCACAAACGGCCCCTTACCACGCAGGCTCTGTCGATGGATAGCCTCAGCTATAGCTCCTTACCCGTTAATGTATTCTTTATGTCTTTCCTTCGGTATTTTGCGGATATTTTGTACCTTTGCAGGCGAATGGCAATGAACGTTTACAAGATACTCATCTTTATTGCATGTTGCCTGCTGACAGCTTGTCAACTGCCGAAAACTACCCCCGATAGTCCCTTGTCGGAAAGTCGGGTTGGCGAGCGTTACTCGCAAATGGTTGGTAGTGACAGTGCTGCCATCTACCAAGACTTGGCCTTTCAGGAAATGTTCAATGGTTCTATAGTGAAAGCCGAGATATATGCCAGTCGAGCATTCCTGCTGAGCCGTGACTCCACCCTTGAGAATAATGCACTCTCGCTGCTCTGCTACATCTATTATCGTGAGGGCAAGCAACAGGAACTGGAACTGCTGATGCAATCCCTATCCCCAGAGATGTACATGAATGTGATGAGCGTACAATGGCAGGTGGAACAGGCCAAGGCCGGCCGGCAAAAGTTTGTCCTTACCTCGGTCATCATTCTGCTCCTGCTACTGCTTGGCGCTCTCGGCTCTTGGTACGTCCGCAAGATGAAAGCCCTGTCCCATCTCTATCAACAGCGTATCAGCTCTGCCAGACGCGAGTTGAGAGAAGAACTGGAGCGGTTGGCGGAAGCGGCATCGCCCGAGGGTGATGATGGTGAAAGTGTCTTGCAGGTGGATATCAGCGAAACCAAAACGGGCATCGACGTGTTGTTTGCCATCATCAACGACCAGAACATCAGTCAGATGGGTAAGCGTGAGGAACAGGCGGTGCTGAAGACGCTGCCGATGGTGGACACCGTCCTTGCAGACACCCTCGACAAGGCAGCGTCAGCGCTCACGCCAAAGGAGACGTTCTTCTGTATCATGGAATATTATGGTAAGACTGACCAACAGAAAGCTCGCTCGTTCTGCTGCTCGGAACAGGCTATCCGCAGCACGAAGAGCCGACTCAGCAAGAAGATGGATATCAGCATGCTCCGTTCGGAGTGATATAGTCGAAGCAGTCAAAGTCCTTGAAACCCATTGCCTCAAGCTGTTTCCGGCTTTGGGAAATATCTTTCTGGGTGTTGTAGTCCGGAATGTGAGGTAGGCGGATGGTCACTTTCTGCAGGTCGATGTTGTCGGCCAGCCACAGAAGGTTTTCCTGCAAGCGGGTGTTTTCCTGCGAGGTGTAGCGACGGTAGATGTCGGGATTCATGTCCTTCACATCTATATAATAATGGTCAATGTAGGGAGCCACTGCCTCCACAGCCCGCCGTTCAACATTCAACGATGTCTCGACATAAATATGCCATTCCTTTGGACACAGCTTGCAGAATTCCACGATGCTTTCGCTCCTCAGCAAAGGCTCTCCGCCACCAAAGGTGATACCACCGTTCGTCGCCTTGAAGTACAAGTCATCAACCATCACCTCATCCAGCATCTCCTGAACGGTCATCTGCCGCCAAATGCCGTCGGCCCGCAAGCACTGTTCGTTCAGACAGTATTTGCAGCGTAGCGGACAACTGTGAAAGGCCACAAGTGTGGTCACTCCCTGTCCGTCTGTGACGAGGCGGTGACGGCAGATGCCTATCAATGGAACCATCATGGCAGTCGGAAGTTTACAGGAATGACGTACCTCACTCTGTACGACACACCATTTTGTTTGCCGGGACGCCATTTGGGCATCAAGCTCACTACTCGCACAGCTTCCTTGTCCAACAACGGATGAAGGCTCTTGACGACCTTCACATTGCTGATGCTGCCGTCCTTCTCGACAACAAAAATGACGATGACCCGCCCCTGGACATCACTTTCGGCTAATTCCTCAGGATAGTGAATGTTCTCCGAAAAATATTCCTTCAGCTTCTTTTCACCTCCAGGGAATGACGGCATCTGCTCGACAACGCCGAACACCTCTTCTGATGATTCTCGATTAGGATTTGGATTGGGAATAGGAACGGGTTCAGCCTCAACTGCTCCGCATTGTCCAATGAGCGCTTCCTTTACCTCTGAGACCACAGAATCTTTCTTTTCTGGTTTCGTTGCAGGAGCCTTGAACGGAGCCGTCCGCTTCTTTACCGTTGCTGGGTCTTTCTCGACGATGACGCTGTCAACGGGAGACTTATACGCTATATCGCCGTCAAGCCGCTCCAACGTGTCAACCCTTATCTGGCCCCCAAGGAGTCTACTCTGCTCCTCGCTGACGCTATCCACCTTCTTGGCCTTGTCACCACAGCTCAACAGCGCCGACAGTCCTGCCGAGATACCAACAACGGCCACAGCTTTACCCAACTGCTGGCGGATATTGAGTTCGCGCTCTATATACCTGACCTCAGCTTCGCAGGCCGGACAAGTACCTCGGCACTCGCCCTCATGATGGCACTCACGCGGTTCGTACTTAATCTCGTTTGCATCGGCAATCTGTTTGCGGATGGTCTTCAGTACGCCACAAATAGTTTTTCCTCTTGTCATAATCTTCGTCCTTTATCGTTTGATGCTGCAAAGATACAACAGAAAAGGGGCTTTGTCAAGAGTCGGTGGATTATTGACACGTGTGCAAATGCCAAGCTATTGGAAATCAACCTATTAAAAATCTTCTTGTTCAACTGTTGACATACTGTTTCTTCTCTATTGCCAGACAAATCGCTGTTGTGGCAGGCGTATTTCATTGCAGTTGTCTGTCTGCTCGTACCCCGTAGTATTGTCGCGTCGCGTTGCCGTTAGGCTCCAGTATTTATTCCCAGCGTGGGAATGTTTTCTCCCCAGCGTGGGAATATTTCATTCCCAGCGTGGGAACGTTTTGCAGGTCTCTTGCAAAAAAGATGCAAGAATGACATAATTGTCAGGCAACAATGCAACAAAAAATATTTAACCCAGATTGGTCATTTGAACGTTAATGGTCCAAAGAACAATCTGGGTTAAAAGAAATCAGTCTTTCAGCGAATAGGTGATGGTGGTCACGACGCGTAGTTTCTTGATGTAAGGCGTGTTCTGGTCGCGGTCGTCAATCTCGAACTGTCCCTGACCGGCTGTCTGAATCTGGCCTAAATGAGCATTGCTGGCCTCGGCAAATTGCTCGGCTGTTTTCTGGGCGTTCTTGATAGCTTCGGCCATCATCTCAGGCTTCATCTGCTGGAACGAGGCATACTCATACTCGGCATTGCTGTCCTCAATGGCTACACCCTGTTTCAGCAGCTCGGCCTGCTGGAAGATGGCTTTCTTCACCTGCTCCACCTTACTCGTAGCCACCGTGATGGTAGTTGAGACGATATAGCGGAAATTTTTGTTGTTGTCGCCCCATTCACGGGCCTCAAGATCGCTGATAGAGGGTGGATTCACGGTCATCTCCTTTTCGTCGAGCCCGTTCTGGTTCAAGAACTTCTTGATTTTGGTCGTCTGCTGGTTGATGCTTTCGTAGAGCATAGGCAGGTCGTTGCCCGTAACCTTCGTACTAATACTCCAGGTCACCTTGTCGGCAGGAACCTCACGCTCTGCCAATCCCTTCACCGTTACTTGTCGGTCCTTATTGGCAAAGTCGTCGATACCGGCCTTGATGAACCAACCTAAACAAAAGATACCTACTGCAATAAGTGCTGCTGCAAATAAACGATTCTCTTTCATAATCTGTCATGTTTGTGTTAATCGATGGCAAAGGTACGAAAAAAACTATTACCTTTGCATGAATATCCCTACATTTTTTGAGGTTTCTAATTTCTTTTCTTTCTTGTTAGCCCCTATGCAGAACGGTGCGAGGAGCAAGGCAAGAAGGAGGACAATATCGGTTTTATTTCATGTGACGGGCGTGTCGGTAATCAGGATTTTATTGACCTTTGTGGACGCATAAAAACTGTTTTCTACAACGGAAAAGTCGCCACTAATTTATTTCTTCTCCGTCTTCGAGAGCTCACCCGTTAGACGCAGCGGGGCAATGAGCAGAGCCAGCAATGCGGTGATAATAATTTTCTTCATAATGATCTGCCACTAATCCGTAATTAGTTGATTACTTCATCTGCTCCAGCAGGCGGGCGAGGTCTTCGAGGTCGCGGGCATCGACCTTCAAGTCGAGCAGATTGCCGTTGCGGTCAAAGAGTTTGTAGGTGGGGAAACTGTGGACGTCGAGATGGCGCTCGATGGCACTCTGCTGCTCCTTGGGCAGGTTATAGTGGGCTACGTTCGGACCGCTGACGTTATACTCCTTGATGACGTTCTCCCACGATTCCTGCGGACTGCCGTTCGCCAGATACAGGAACTCGATGTCATAGTCCTTCAGTCGGGCGTACTCCTCTGTGGAGTGACTGAGCGCTTCCTTGCAAGGGCCGCACCATGTGCCCCAAATATCGAGCAGTACGAACTTGCCCTTGTAGGGCTCAACGAGTTTCTTCAGCAGGGCCTCGCCCTCGCTGAGGTCTGCGAGGTTATCTGACGACTTGAGCACCAGCCTGTCGAACTCGCGGTTCTCGATAGCGAGATAATGATTGTTCAGCTTTTCTACCATCCCGATGCCGATGGGATTGTTGACCAGCACTTTCAGCGTGTCGATGACCTCAGGGAGCAACGAACAACGTCTTTGCTCAATCTCCTTGCAAACCATTCTTGTGAGGTATATATCTTTGATGAAGGGAGCGGCCTGGAGCGAGTCGAGCAGCTTAAGGTGACTCTTCATACTTTCCACGAGCCACTTTCCGCTAACGAACTTCATGCCCTTCTGACCATTGAGAATCTTGTCTATCTGCTTAATCATGTCGGCATTCTTGGCGTTCAGCTCTTCGGCTACTTTCTGTTTCTCCTCAACCGTCGGGGCTTTCTCTACAGCTGCCGTAGCCTCAGTAATCCATTCTTTCCAGCGTTTGAGCAATGCCAGCTCCTCGTCGTTCGAGGCATACTCCTCAAGGTGGTCTTGGGGATTGATGGAGACCGATATCTTTATGTCATTGGCGGCATCATCGAGATAGTCTTTCAAGAAGGCGCTCATGTCGCGGTGCATGGTGACAGGCTCCGGCAGCTTCGTCCAGAACGTGTCGTAGGCATATTTGCGAGCGTTGTCGGGCAACTGGTATTGCTGAGCACGGAAGCGGGCCTGGCCAAAGTCACGAGCTTGCATGCAGAGTGTATGGTTCTTTCTATGAAGGTTGAAGCGCGTAGAGAGTGTGGGGTGCTGCTGACAGAGTGCGTCGATGTTGGCATGCTGCGTCTTTATCAGACTATCTACTGAAACGAGATACTTGTCGAATTGCTCTTGCGTAGCTTGACCTGCACCATTGAGTCGTACCGACTGCCAGTCGAGCGGATACTTGAAGAGCTCGTTCTGCAGTCGACAGTCATCGCCCATGAAGTAGCGGCGACCCTCCTTGAAGTCGTAGAGCATGAAATAGGTCTTGCCGGGCTCCAGCATCGTCTCAATGAAGCAACGGCGCCAGTCGCAGAAGAACTCGGTGCTGTTCAGAACGGGAATCTTCACCATGAAGCGCCCCTGCTCGTCCAGGTCTGCATAGACGGACTCCTGCTCATCGGTGAGGAAGTTCTCGTAGCCGAACTCAAAGGTCTTCAGGCTTTTGTAGTGCTCGGGCATATCCTTGAGCCATCCCACCACCGTGATGGTGTCCTCCTTGTAGCCGTTGTTGACGAAGTCGGTGCGGGTGTCTTTCGTGGGGTAGTCGGGCAGGAAGCGGCTGGTTATCATGGAGTACACCGCCTTCTGGTTGCCAATCTGTATCGTACGAGTACCTTTCTTGTCTTTTCCGACCACGACCTGCAGTTCATCGTTGCCGTTGCTGAGTACCATCTTGGCCTCGCCCGTCTTGGGATTGACATTACGCTGCTTGTACGACCAGAACTTACAGTTGTAGATGGCGCAGTCGTCGAGGAAGGCAATCTTCCAATCGCCCTGCAAGTCGCGCCAGTAGGAGGGCAGCAGTTGTTTCCAGCGTTCCTCCACGGGTTTGATACCCTTGATTTGGAAGGCACGCTCTCCGTCGCCCTCGATGAAGTCGAACGACGTAGTGCCCTTCGGCAGCGGCGGGAAGTGGAAGGCCATTTCACGCTTGAAGTCCTTGTTCGTCTGAACAAATTTGTTAAGTTCTATCCCAT
>Ga0326513_10002583_pt1 | contig 13334 bp, 21 predicted proteins | sample 2_2465_0518_D_FD_203654 | JGI IMG/M metagenome (GOLD analysis project Ga0326513, IMG submission 203654) | Bovine rumen microbial communities from UC Davis, California, United States - 2_2465_0518 | ecosystem: Host-associated > Mammals > Digestive system > Stomach > Rumen | place: USA...
AGCTTCAGCAGGTGGAGCAATACCAGTTCAAGGAGCATTATAAAAATGTTACGAAGGACGTATTTTTGTTTTGTTGCTATACTGGCCTTCGGTCGTCTGACATACTCAGATTGCGGCGTGCAGACATACACGGCGACCATATCACCTTCACTACACAGAAGACCAATGACACGCTCACCGTTCCGCTCAATAACATGGCAAAGGCCATTCTCGACCGATACCGCGACTGTCAGCCCAACCGGCGTCAGCGCACCCTCGGCATACTGCATCCGGCACTGCCTACTCCAGACCGAAAGACGCAGAACAAGACTATACACAAAATAATGCAGGAAATAGGCATCGACGCTCCAACGCACCATACCTATTATATCGGGAACGAGCGATATGACGAGATAGTGCCGAAATATCAACTTACCTCAACACACACAGCTCGGCATACATTCATCGTGACAGCCATCTCGCTCGGCATACCTCCCACGGTCATCCTCTCATGGACCGGACATAAAAACTATGAGGCTATGCTTCCGTACATAGCCATCGCGGGCGACACCAGTGTGCAGCAGATGTCAAAGTTCAACCTGCTTTAAAAAGCGAAAAAGAGGGCCGTGTTAGCGACCCTCTTTTTTTTGTGTCCGTACACGAAACCGTACACGAAAAACAGATAATAACAGACGTTTTGTGATACTTTTTTGCTATTATGCAAATTGCTATATTGTTAATATTCAGTTGTTTGTGTTTATATATGCACTAATTCCTATAATTTGTGACATATACTGAAAATTAATTAGTTAAACATTCGGACACGATTTCGTTACCAAAAAGCAGAAGTGAGCGTACTACTTTACATGTTTTCACATGTATCTGTTCGCTGTGGTCGGGTAGCATATTTCGGTTTTGTACAAACATAGTTTCGGTTCAGTTCTGCTTTTTGGTGTCTATTTTTTTTTTGATTTTTTTGATTGGGTGATATTATAACTATATTATGGTTTATTTATTGTGTTGAGATGGAGTTTTTTGATTGGGAGGGGTGCATCGTGTGGCATCTGGTGTATGGAATAGTAGCCGCGGCGGTGGTCGTCGCGCTCGTCGGGGTTGCAGGGGGCGCGGAGGCATTCGTCGGTTTGGCCGTGTTCTCTTGTCCATAGGAGGCAGTGGCGGCAGTTGTCAGTCCATTTGTCGGAGTTGGTGGGGAAGAAGTCGAGCGTTCCCCATAGCTTTGATTGAAATGAGTTTTGATCGGATGAGGTGCCGAAGAGAGATAGTTGTTCTGGCATAGAATTTTTGTTTAGTGGGTTATTCTTCAATTTTTTCATTGGTGGGGGTGTCTATAATGATAGGTCTGCCAAAGAATCGGGCGTACATCATTTCCCGAGTTGTTTGGGGTGTCAATTGCGGTCCCCATTGGTAGGGTTTTGGCGGGTTCTGCTTCAGCATTTCCTCGTTCAGTTCGTCGAGGTGTTGGAAGTCTTCGGGCGTGAAAGGACGGCCTTCGATGATGACGGGTTCTGTCGGGTTGGCGTCGCGCAGCTCATCTATATACTGTTGCATGCTTTCGCGGCCTTGCTTGAGAAATTCGTCGATGTTGTCCATAGCTTTTTTGTTTGGTGGGTTTTTCACTGTATTTAATTTTTTCAATCGGTGTTCAAAGCCTGTAAACAGGCAGATTCTTCGGTTTTTTCATTGGTGGGGGTTTCACTGTGTTCTGGTTTGTAATAATTCATCATATTGTATAGTAAAATATCTATTAATTGTCTGTATGAATGTCTCATAATATTGTTGTATAGATACCTTGGGCTTTTTTCTCTCCCTCCTCTTATTAAAAAAGCCTTATTGTCGTGCTCAAAAAACTTCTGTTCAATATCGTTCAACTCTTCCAGGAACTCAAATGGAACGTGGTCCAGTTTGAAGACCTGAATGTTTTTTACGCCTTTCATTTGTTTTTTCCATCCAGAACGCCAATAGCTTATTTTTTGTGGGTATTTTGCGAATCTGGCCAAATTATAAGTATCGCCAAAGTATTCGCCATCGTGGAAAAGGAAACTGTAAGTCTTATTGTCAGACTTCATTGTGTACTTGATTACGTATGTTTTCATTGCTATAACATTTTTGACTGGTTATTCTTCGGTTTTTTGATTGGTGGCCTCGGCGGATGCCTGCTGGCTCTTGGTGAGGCCGAGGATCTCGGCGCAGGTGATGACGGTGCGCTTGGAGCAGTCGCACAGTTTGGCGATGTTGTCGTAGGAGAGGCGGTCTTTTTTGCGTAGGAGCTTGAAGACTTCGGGATAGTCGCGGCGGTACTCGTCGGGGCTCTTGCGGTAGCCTTCGCGGCCCAGCTTGCCGCCGTCGCGGATGTACTTCTCGCGCCCGGAGTTGAGGCGGTACTTGATGTTCTCGGCCTCCATCTGGGCCATAGTGGAGAGCACGGCGATGAAGATGTTGAGGAAGGGGTGCTCCTTGCCCTCTTCGGTGAAGATAGACAGCTGCTCCTTCTGAAAGTAAACATTCTGTTTGGTCTCCTTGCACCATAGGACGTTCTTTAACACGTCGTCGGCGTTGCGGCCCATACGCGACAGCTCGGACAGCAGCAGCACGTCGATATGGTTGATCTTGGTGAACTTCATACACTCGTCGAAGACGGGACGCTCGGAGCGTTTTTTGAGGCCGGAGAGTTTTTCGGTGAACACCTTGACCACCTCCAGCTCGTTGCGCTGGGCGTAAGCGGTGAGGTCTTCCACCTGGCGGGCGGTGTCCTGACGGTCGCCCGTCGAAGAGACGCGGGCGTAAATTGTGGCGGTTTTCATATCTTTTTGAACGTTAATTATCGTAAATTATTCGTTAATTTTTTTGATTGGGGTACTTTTTAGATTGGGGGTTAGCAGTCATATACAACTGCCTCGCCTCTCTCGTTGACAACTACCTTCTGGGTGTCGTTGTGGCATACGCCGTATTCTTCGTGCATATCGGATATATATCCCGCTTCTTCAATCATGCGTTCTAAGGCGATCATGTTGACTTCCTCGTTGTTGTAAGCGTCAGCGATTGTTTGCATTGTGATTTCTTTTTTCATTTGTTTTATCTCCTATTTTTTGATTGTTATTGATTTTTTTGATTGGTGAGGGAGGCTGCGGCGGAGGCGAGGAGCCAGGTTGCCACGAGCCAGATGATGATTAAACTTATAAAGGTTTCCATTTTTTTGATTGGTGGGCTTTTTTGATTGGTGGGCTATTCAAACTCTATGAATTGGCAGTGGGGATCGTCGGGCGTTTCCTCGGGGACGATGGCCAGGCGGCCACGCAGGGACTCGACGATGCGGGCCACTTTGTTGAGGTTGTTGTACATGGTGCCGCGCTCGATGGCGGCGTACTTGGCCGGGGTGGTGTCGGCGGCTTCGGCGGCCTGCTCGACGGTGAGGCCGTGGTGGTGGCGCAGCTGCTGGAGGCTGTTGCCGAGGTCGGCAAAGACTTCGCGTGTGTGCTGTTCCTGGGGTTTCTGTTCGTTGTTCATGCTGATTTTTGTTTGAGGAGTTTATAATTTTTGATTGCTTGCTTGATGTCCGGCCACAGTGCCAGAACGACGGGCAGGACGATGCAGAAAATTCCGATGGCGGTCTTCATGGGGTTTTTGTTTGGTGGGGTTAATCGTATTGAGAGTTAATAAAATCACTAACTGCGGCCATATCTCTATTTTTGAGCATGTCGGCCAGCGATGTGCGGACGGTCTCGACCAGTTGCTTGCAGTCGGTTATCTCTTCGGCGTGGTCGGTGCCATACCAGTTATGAACGCGGCCTGTTGTCAAGTCATAGTGAAAACAAGCATACGAGCCGCCGAAAGCATCGGTGCGGAAAACGACCTGCGACCAATTCCATTGTGGATATTCTTTAATGTCAATGCCGGTTTCAAGGGCCTCGGCAATGCCTTGGCAGTAATGGCTAAATTCATTAAAATTGCGGATGTTTTTCATTGCTGTAAATTTTTTGATTGTTATACGTCAATATTTTTGATTGGTACGGTTTGTTTCGGTCAAAGTATACTTTCGTTTCGGTCAAAGTATACTTTCGCCTGGGTGATACCTACCTATTGCCAGTTCATGCCCAGTTCATCATCGTATAGGCCCAGGGTGTCCCCTCGCATATCGTCAGGCCGTGCGGGTCGCTGGCTGTGTTCATCGGTGAGGCCGTTTTTTCACCGGCGGGGGTGTCGGCGGTGTCGGATTTTTGACTGGAGCACTCGGCGGCATCGGCCACATTTTTGACCGGGGAGGGTGCGGTCAGTTTTTTGACCGGGGAGGGTGCGGGTGCTTTATCCTCAATCAAACATGGTGTTTTATCCTCAATCAAACGGGGTGCTTTATCCTCAATCAAACATGGTGCTTCATCCTCAATAAAGGTGTCTGGTGCCTCGGCGGTGACGGTGACGGCTGGCAGGTCGATGACCTGGGCCACGGTCTCGGCATCGGTGGCGGGTGCTGCGTCGGTACTGGCACCCATAAACAGGGCCACAATTAACAGCGGCAGCACCACAGCGGCCACACGGCCCAGGCGGCGCAAAACAGGCCGCAGACGGGGAGCAAAACGGCGGCGGGTGTGTCTGGCTCGCTCCTCGGCGACGGCGGCGGCCACCAGGGAGGCCACCTCCTCGGCGGTGTAGGTGTCGGCGGTGGCCTCCTCGATCATCTTTTCAACATCGGCGGCGGTATATATCGGCGTAGTGTCGGGCAGGTCGTCGGCCTTCATACCTTCCACGGCCTCGGCCTTCATGTCTTCATATATGGCCTTTATACGCTCGGCCTGGGCCAGTACGTCGGCATCGGTGATGGTGGCGGCGGGTGCCTCTTCGATTGGTTCCATATAACTAATTGAATGCTTTTTATACTCGGTGCCGGTGGCGGTGTTTACAAATGTACATTGCCAGCACTCCAGCACCTTGTTATAAGTAAAATCTTTTATTGTACCAATGGAATTGTAAAGGGTGTTAAGTACCTTTGTATTGTCTTTACACCATCCGGGCAGTGGCTCGGCGGGTGTCTCCTCCTCCATCGGCTCGGTATCGGCGACAGTGGCGACCTCTTCCACCTTCTCCACCTCGGCGACTGGCTCGGTGGTGGTCTCTTCCATCGGCTCGGCGTCGGCGACGGTTTCCACCTCGGCGGCGGGTGCTGTCTCTTCTACCTTCTCCACCTTCTCGGCGGTGGCCAGGTAGGCGGCGAGATTTACACCACTAACGGCGGCGGCAGTCTCGACCCGTCGGGCTATCCTGGTATCGTCTTGGAGGTACACCGTTTTTTCGTCCAGGTGCGACTCCTCGGCGGCCTTCTTGCTTATAGGCATCATAAGTATAAAGCCATCGCCGTGGTGGAGGTATCCGGCCATTTTATGCGAGTCGGGCAATATATACATCGGGCTTTCGATAAGTTTAAAGAACGGCAGAAAGTTGACATTGAAACAAGCCGGGCGACCTTCTACCATACCAGCGTTAAAAATATCGTATTCTTCACGGTTCCCGTTTGCTTTTTTGAGGCTTTTAGCGGTGGCCAGCGACTCGGTGCAATTTGAGACTACATCGGCACCGTTGAAACGGTAGCAGGTGGATAAGTCTGGCACCACAGCGGCATAATTAGGGTAGCGGTAGCCTTCCAGTTCCAGGCCGTTGGCATCGACGCAGCGACCGGCGGCGGCAGGATTATACAAGGCTTTCGATACAATAATAACATTTGCATCAGTCCACACGGCATTGTGTCGCTCGGCATCGTGATACACTACGCCGATATAAGGCCGCAGGTCGTCCACCTTGCAATATTTCTTAATGACGGCCACCACCTTCTTATTGTCCTTATTTGCGGCGGCCTCGTAGTCGAAGCCATAAGGCTGGAGCGCATCCTGGTACACCGCTATTTTCTCGCAGCTCTCGCCAGCGAGACGGGCCACCTGTTTATAAATGCGAGGCAATGAGGACAGGCCGCAGCTGTAGCCTTCCATCAGGTTAATCACTTTATTTGGATCGGTTCCCTCGGCCACCTGGAGCTTATCAACCGGGCGACCGTTCAAAAGCTGGGCCATCATGTCCACCGTGACCGGCTGGCATTTTCCATTGTTGCGAACCAGGCTGGAGCACTCCCGGAGGTATGCAGTTTTAACGGCGGTGAAGAGTTTTGCAGTCATTTCGTCAATATTCTTTTTCATTTTCTCGGTGCGCTTGTTATGCTGTCGCGCGTCAGCTCTAATTCATATTATATAATTGCAATTTTAATCCAACAAGCGGCACAGGCAGCAACGGCGAGACCGGCGGCGATCATCATCGGCCACAATTTTAATTCTTTCTCGTTTCTGTTATTTTGCACTGTATTTGTGGCCGCTTTCTAACTGTTGGCCATCAGCTCTAATTGATTAATTGTTGTTTGTTTCTCTCTGAAACACGGTGCAAAGATACAACATTTTTTGATACTGACAAAATTTTTTTTACTTTTTTTTGAAAATAATTTTTATTGCATTGTAATTGTGTGCTTTACAAAGTAAAATAATTTTATAATCGGTGCAATATTGCCATGTAAATATGTACTTTTATACTCTAATTTTGCGGACTTGTCACATTTTTATGCCTTTTTTTTGAACTTGTCACACGGCCGAGTTGTGCGACAAGTTCGCGGCCGCACTATATTAATAATATATGTATGATATATTTTTTCTTTCTCTCTCCCCCTTATGGGGAGAGAAGAAAAAAAGAAAAAAGGATAGCTGACATTTTGGCCAACATGACGGGCGAAGGTGCTGCGTAGTGTTATATATAGCACTTTTAACGGCTTTTTCTCTTTTGCGGGCAGAGAAAAACGAAAAAAAGTTGAGGCGGGGAGGTGAGGCGGCGGGGTGATGGCGGGGAGCTGGAGCCAGGGCGAGGGATGGCGGGCGAGGCGGTGAGGATGACGGCGTCGGGGCGTCTGGTGGTGTGCCGGTGGTCCTGGTGGTGTGCTATGGTGCAGCGACAATCAAAGTATATCTTTGCACCGCTTTTGATGCGGTGAGAGGCGGCGGGGAGGGCTATTTTTGCACCGTTCCGACTTTGCACCGGCGGCGGCGGTGGATCGGGAGCCGGGGACGGGTGCAGCTGGTGAGGCTGGAGGGAGGCGGCAGGGATGCCGACGGGAGCCAAGCGGAGGGCGTGGCGGCGGCTGCTGGCGGGGCTATACCCCCCTATCGACTCCGAGGGTTGGGACGATATGTCGGTTTGGTTAGCAGAAATTTTTTTTTGAGTTTCGGGTCGCCCTGTTCCGCTGTGTTGGCCGATAATGGTTGTGTAAGTTGTTGTGTTTGTGTTAATACAGAAGAGGTGGACAAGTAACTTGATTATGAATAATAGGTGAATGACAGTTGGTTTGGTGGGGTTTGAGTGTAAAAAAGCGAAAAAATATGAAATTTTTTCTTGTATGTTCGGAAATGTTTGTATATTTGCAGCGTGGTTTTGTGAGTGTGAAATTAGAATGAATTATTAAAAACAAAATGAATAACAATTAGTTAAAATATAAAACGATATGGGAAAAAGAATGCGGAAAAGTGCGAATTTATGCGAAAATGACTGTCTGCCGATACAGGATGACGGTTGGAAGGAGACGTTTGCATACTGCGACAGCAAGGACAAAAGTCGTATGGTGTGGACTCCACAGCGGTTGAGTACGGTCATTGACAGTTATTTCACTTGGACTAACGGTTCGCCACTGCCGAAGGATATGAAGGTGAGCAGTAAGGTGGGTGGCAAGAATGGTGACACCGACGAGGAGGCTCGCCGTATGGTGCGCCGTCCGTATAATATACTGACCTTTATTGCCCGTGCGGGTATCGACAACTGGGAGAAGTTCAAGACGAGATACTGCAACGAGAGCACGGAGGATGGACAGGAGTTTATTCGTCTTTGTGCGAAGCTGGAGAACTACATCTACGGCAACCTTCAGGAAGGTGCCACGGCGGGCATCTATAACGCGAAGATTGTTATGGGTATGACGAATGTGGCTGAGCACGTGAAACAGGAGATTTCTGGGTTTGAGGGTAAGAGTGATGAGGATATTAAGGCTGAGTTGGAGAGATTGGAGGGGCTTGGTTTGACGAAAGAGGAGTGAATGGGGGTGATGGGTTGAATGGGTTTAATGGGTTGAATGGGCTTTTGATATGCGGTTGAATACGCTGATACGGAGGGTTGAACGGCTACAGAGCGAGATGGTGGCTGTGGTGAAGGATGCATGTATGCGGGAGGAGCGGACGATAGTGGACTTGAACCGGGCGCAGCTGGCGCGGGGCGAGAATGCGGAGGGGGTGATGATGAACGGGGGTGCCTACAGTCCGACGAGCATCAGGCAGAGGGCGAAGTTGGGGTTGCCGATTGACCACGTGTATCTGAGTTTTGAGGGTGACTTGCAGGATGGGATGAAGGTGGAGTTTACGGAGACGGGTTTTTCGGTGGTGACTACGGACTGGAAGCAGCAGTTGGTGGATGAGGCGATGAGGACGGGCTACTGGCCGTCGAGCGGGTACAACGCGCCGCATTACGGGCCGGTGTTCGGGTTGGACGCGGTGAGCAGGGGGATGCTGATGTGGAGGATTAGGCCGAGGGTGGCTGGCAGCATCCGAAATCGGCTGCTGAAGGGGTGAGGAATGGGCTTGATGGGCTGAATGGGTCTAATGGGCTTGAAATAATTGAGACGAAAAAAAATCTTGAAAATATGGCAACTTATAGTGAAATTTGGGGCGAGCTCGAAGAATTAAGGGCAAAATGGAAGACGATGACCGACGAGGAAAAAGCATCTGCCGATGGTGTTGCTATGGAGAAACGAGCCAAGGAATTAAAGGAACGACTGACTGCTATGGAAGCGGCGGTTGAAAGATATTGTAACGATAAATTCAGAAATCAACTATGAGCAATATAGACAGAATACCAATTAAGGATGCGCCGAGGCTGATGGAGGCTGTGGTGCAGGAGGTGCAGGTACAGCTGGGGGCGGGGCTGAGCTGGCTCGATCACGTCTTCGGCAAGGCGGAGAAGGTGGGGCGCGACTACAATCAGTTGCGGCAGTACTATCAGAAGCACGAGCACAGGGAGGCGTTCTTCGCACCTTGTGTTTATGTCGGCGGCGGTAAGTATGAGTGTATCGTGCCTGACCGCAAGGACTGGGGCAATTATGCCTTTTTCTACCTCGGAGAGCCGACGGAGGTGAGCGGCGGTCGCAGGGTGATGCCTTACTACGACCTACAGGGTGAGGTGAACCTGGTTCTCTGGCTCGACACGCGCGACATCGAGGCTGAGGACGACCGCAATCTGGAGAGCATCAAGAGTCAGGTGTTGCAGGTGCTGGGCGCGATGCAGCTGACGACGGGCCGTGTGGAGTGGGAGCGCATCTATGAGCAGGACAAGGGTGTATTCGAGGAGTACTCGGTCTATGAGATGGATAACCAGTATATGATGTGGCCGTACGCGGGTTTCCGATTCAAGGGGAGGATGGTTTGTAATTCGGGTTGTTTGTGATGGGTTTAGTGGGTTTAATGGGTTTAATGGGTTGATAAATGTTTAACCAATAAAATTATAAAATTATGGGACTTATGATTATTTTGGCAGTTTTACTGCTGGCATCTATTGCGTTGTTCATCTATGGCAAGAAGGATAAATGGAACCGTGAAAGTTGTCTTACTGCTGGTGTGGTAGGGATGATATTCATTGGTGGAGCTTTTTTAGTGTTGGTAGGTGTCCTTTGTGTAATGCCTGCACAATTTGCTTGGAATGAGCAACAGTATTACAATTTGAAGGCGCAGGTGGAGTATGTTGATTTTGATTATTCGCTTTCGGACAACAATCTGCGGAACCAAGTGTTGGAAATGAACGATGACATTGCGCGTCACAAGGCATTTTCGCATAATTGGTTTGTGGGAGTGTTCTATTGTAAGCGTTTGGGTGAGTTGGAGCCGTTGAAGTGGAGAGCCGAGGGAAAGATAAGGATTGAGAATTGAAAGTTGATGGGGCGTGGCTTGCGAGGTGCAAGGCTGGCTGCGGGAGTTTTTCAAGATTTTATCCCGGTCATAGTGAAGGTTGGCCAGTTGAGACAGGTTCGACTCCTGTACGTCCCACAAACGTGTGTATCACGAGAGTTCTTTAAAAGCAAATTAAACGTAATATTAACTTAAACCAGGGGGAGTGCGTCCTCCTTCGGGGTGAAATATCGGCCCCGTAAAAAGCGATTTGCTACCTATCTGGTGAGCAGGCAATGCTTTGAGGTCTAAGGAATGTTCCGAATAATTTGCAAACGCTATGTTAAACAAGGAATGGCTATGCAATGCTGGCCGCAAAGCAGCAGGAGGTATTATGGCAGCAGTCTAAGGCGAGGATGCTGGGGTCTAAACCCAGAGTGTGTCGGTTCGACTCCGACCTGCCGTACAAGTATTAACAATCAAAAATAGGACTTATGACACCAAAAGAGAAACAGGCGAAAGCCGTGGAGGAGATGAATGCGAGGGTGGGCTATGACGTTCCCCTTTGCTTTGCCACGCTGAACACTATTGTCATCAACACCGAGCGAAAAATGGGCGAGATACCGCTGATTGAGAAGCGGACGGCTATGGCGGTGGTGTGCGAGGTGATAGCCAACGCGCACGGCGGCGTGGTGACGCTGGACGCTGTGGCGGACATCTGCCAAGCTTGCATCGCCTACGGTTGGCACTGGGCGCGGGATGGCGAGAGTATGCTGCGCTCGGAGTCGGTGCGGAAGGAGATAATGGACTATCTGCGCGACAGGGCCGACAAGATGCCGCTGACGGAGTACACCAAGCGCAAGGAGGGGCTTGAACGGGGCTTCGCGGAGCTGGCCAAGGTGGTGGAGAAGGTGGAGAAGGGAATGAGGCTGCAAGCGGCGATGAAAAGTAAAAAGTAAAAACTAAAAACTAAAAGTTAGGACTTATGGAAATTACAGCAAAAGTACAATTGGCTCACGCATCGAATGGATGGACTATTTCTGTAGAGCAAAAAGAGCAAAATTTGGCTGACAACACATCGAGGTTTGTTGTTATTGAAGGTTTGAAAGAAAACCCTGATGTACCTGATATGATGTCAAGATTAAAATCTGCCTTGGGTGACCTTGTTTGTGATATGATAAGGGCAACCAATAGGGGCAACTCGATAAAACGACAATTCGAGTTAAAGTTAGATGTTTGTGAAAATTCTAATTCACTCTGACCTATGACAATCATCAATTTTTTCTGTGCGGCGGTGCTGGTGGGGTGTTTGACGAGCTGGGTGTGGTGTTTCGTGAATAAGTGGGAGGTGAGCGAGGGGTGCAGCATTGCGCAATGGCTGGAGATCCACGGCGGGAGGTTCGTGGGGGGTGTGGCCCGATGCAGTTTTTGCGCGAGTTGGTGGCTTTCATGGGCGGTGGTGATACCGGCGGCGGTGGTGACGGGCGAAATTTCGTGGCTGCTGGTGCCGTTTTTCAGTACGACAATAGGCAGAATGTTGAGCGCATAGAAAAAAAATTGCATCGTAAAGCATTGATAAAACGATAGGTTATGAATATGGCTGAAAATATTTTCTTGTCAGTTCCGAAAAAGGTTGTACCTTTGCACCGTTCAAACTTCAAGAGCGGTGCGAGAACCGCTGGCAAGAGTAGCCAGCCTTTTTTGTACCCATATAGCATCAACAATCAAGTCAATAGGCTTGTGGTGTGCGGTAGCAGTAATGCCCGCAAGGACACGCTCTTGAGTCCTGAACGACACCACAGGCCTTTATTGTTTAACGTTCAAAAATCAAGAGCAATGAACGACAACAAAAGGACGGCGGGAGAGACCGCAATGATGGGCGCAACCTACGAGGAGCGCAAAAATTACATGGTGCAGTGCCTCAGCGAGAGCAGTACGGCAATCTTGGTGTACTTCGACGAGAACTGCGAGATAAAGACTTATGGTGTTGCCCCGAAGGGCGACGAGACCGCGTTGCTGACGATGCTCGAAAGGGCGGCAAGCCGTGCCAAACGGGTGGCGGAGGAGGTGATGTTATGAGCGAAGAATGGAGACCCGTTGTCGGCTACGAAGGCCGATATGAGGTTAGTAACCTTGGCAGGGTGCGCTCGGTTGACCATTATGTCGAGCAGGATTGCTTTGGCAGGACTGGCAGACGGTTATACAAAGGTCGCCTGCTGAAACAGTTTATGGGCCATAACGGCTATTTGCATGTGTCTATAAGGAAAGGTCATATCTACACGCATCGGGCTGTGGCTATGGCTTTCGTTCCTGGCTATTTTGAGGGTGCTTTTGTCAACCATATAGACGAAAACAAACTAAACAACAGAGCGGACAACCTTGAATGGGTGACGCATTTTGAAAATTTGCATCACGGCACATGGTACGACAGAATGAAAGCGACACACACGAATAATGAAGGCAAAGGTGTGGACTTGTACACCACCGACGGGCAGTTTGTGGCGACCTATCCGAGCCATTGTGAGGCAGCAAGGAAAATCGGTGTCTCTGTTTCCCGTCTGGTTAGGGTTGTTGGCAAAGAATTACCGACGAGAGGATATATAGTAAGAAAAACGAGTTAGTATAGTAACTCTTCGGAGTTAGTATAGTAACTCCCCGGAGTTAGTATAGAAACTCCAAAATAAACAAAATTATTAACGCCTTAAATTTAAGAGTATGGCAAAAGTAAAGTATGTGGTGAAGGAGTACATTCCTTCCGAAAACCAGCCCGGCGCACACTCGTTCTACGCCGAGGCACGGCCGGACAACGTGATTTCTAACGCCGAAATCGCCAAGAAGGTTGAGAACCGTGGCATCTCGCGGGCATCGGAAATCAAGATGATTCTCGAAGAGGCCTCGAAGGTGATTCTTGAGGAACTATCAGAGAACAACCGTGTGCAGCTCGACACGGGCGAGGGTGTGCTGGTGAGCATCTACCCCAAGGTGCAGGGGAGCATTTCCGACGCTGACGTTGCCGCCAACCCCTCGAAGTACAACGGCGCGAGTGTGGCCACTGAGGCGATGCTTACGCCCGATATGCTGACGTGGAGCCTCGGGGCACAGGTGGGGACGAAGTACAGCAAGCAGTTCGCGTTGCAGAAGCAGGCGGAGAAGGTGGCCTACCGACCGACGGACGAGGAGGAGGCCGAGCCGACCGCCGAGCCGACCACGCCGACGGGCGGCAACAACGGCGGCAACAACGGCGGCGGGGAGGACGGGATGTCTTGAAAGTTGAAAGTTGGAAATTGAAAGTTGAAAATTAGGGAAAGCCTCGGAAAATGGAAATCCCTATGGTGCGGGGACGTGAGAGCGGCCCGCATCCGCAAAGTTAAAAATCTTGCAAAATGAACATAG
>Ga0326513_10002586_pt1 | contig 13328 bp, 5 predicted proteins | sample 2_2465_0518_D_FD_203654 | JGI IMG/M metagenome (GOLD analysis project Ga0326513, IMG submission 203654) | Bovine rumen microbial communities from UC Davis, California, United States - 2_2465_0518 | ecosystem: Host-associated > Mammals > Digestive system > Stomach > Rumen | place: USA: California...
CCACCGCCATGCCCAAGAAGAAACGCCAGCCCAAGAAATCCGACCTCACACAGTTTATCATCGAAAGTATTGAGCACCCGACCGAGGCAAAGGACAAGGACGATAGGCCAAAGGTGGTCTACTTCCCAAGCTGTATCAACCAGACAATGGGACAGTCGAAGAAAGGTGGAAAGATACATGACCTGGTCGACGAGGTCATCCAACTGATGGCCAAGGCTGGCTATGAGGTCATCTTCCCAGAGGGAATGGAAAAGATGTGCTGCGGACAAATCTGGGAATCCAAAGGCATGCTCGACATTGCCGACCGCAAGAGTGCCGAACTGGAGGAAGCCCTCTGGAAAGCATCCGAGAAAGGGCGCTATCCTGTGCTTTGCGCCCAAAGTCCATGCCTACACCGCATGAAGAAGGTGATGCATAAAATGCACCTCTACGAACCAGCCGAGTTCATCATGAAGTTCCTGGTTGACAGGCTCGACTTCCACCCCGTTGATACACATATCGCCCTGCACTTAACGTGTTCAACTCGCGAGATGGGTGTGGCCAACGACCTGATAGCCTTGGCAAAGATGTGCTCCAACAACGTCTTCTTACCCGAAGGCGTAGGCTGTTGCGGATTTGCTGGCGACCGTGGTTTCACCTTCCCCGAAATGAACCGCTATGCCCTGCGCAAGTTGCGCCCGCAGATAGAGAAGAACCACATAGAGGTGGGCTATTCCAACAGCCGTACCTGCGAGATTGGCCTGGAGACCAATACAGGCATTCCTTATATGAGTATCGTCTATCTCGTCAACGAGTGTACAACCCCAAAGAAAAAATAATTAACAACTAACCAAAACAAGATGATGAAAAAACTATTGACATTAGCCTTCATGGCTATCGCATTGACCGCCAGTGCACAGGAGAAATCGACCAAGTGGTACGACAACATCAAATTCAGCGGTTACGGTATGCTCCAGTATCAGGCTGAGGACAAAGAAGGCGGCGAACACAATGAGTTCAACTTGCGTTTGGCTCGTTTTATCCTGGATGGTAAGATTGGCGAGTTCGACTGGCGCGCCCAGATTCAGGGTACCAATGCCAAGGGACCCGGCGAGCCCACCGTTCAGCTTGTAGACCTCTATGCCGAGTGGCGTAAGCATCCGGAGTTTAAGGTTCGCGTAGGTCAGTTCAAGCGTGCCTTCACCTTTGAGAACCCCACCCACCCCATCACACAGGGTTGGTATGCCTATGCAATGGTCATCAACAACCTGTCGGGCTTTGGCGACCGTACCGGTGAGAAATCCAGTGGTGGTCGTGATATTGGTCTGCAGTTCCAAGGCGACGTGCTGAAGAACGCTTCGGGTCGCAACCTGTTACACTATCAGATTGGCGTCTACAACGGTGAAGGTATCAACAAGAAGGATGCCGACAACCGCAAGGACATCATCGGCGGTGCATGGGTCATGCCTATCCAGGGAGTGCGCATCGGTGCTTTCGGATGGACCGGTAGCCGTGCTGACGTAGGTGGCAAGAACCGCTATGCCCTTTCTGCAGAATACGACAAGGACGAGTACACCTTCCGCACAGAATATCTGCACAGCCAAGGCATGGGTGCCAATGCAGCACTTGGCGACAAGGCTGATGGTTGGTATGTCTTCGGCATTGTGCCTGTCATCAAGAGCAAGCTGCACGCCAAGGCCCGTTACCAGACCTATCGTGACAACAAGGAGTGGAACCGCGCCAAGACCATGTACGAGGTGGGCTTCAACTACTTCTTCACCAAGAGCCTTCAGTTCAATTTAGAGTATGCTCGTGTGAACGATCGTACCATTGCTGATCCCGACAAGCACAACTACAACTTCGTGGATGCCGAGTTGGACTTCAGGTTCTAAGACTACGTATTATTTACTCTACAATGAAAGAATTTGTTATCTCCGAGGCAAAAGCCGAGACGGCTGTCCTCGTGGGACTGATTACCAAAGACCAGGACGAGGCAAAGACCAAGGAATACTTGGACGAGCTGGAATTTCTGGCAACCACAGCTGGGGCTCGCACCGTGAAGCGTTTTACGCAGAAGGTGGGAGGCCCCAGTGCCGTTACCTATGTGGGCAGCGGCAAACTTCAGGAAATACGCGAATATATCAAGCGCTGCCAAGAAGAATATGACGAGTGGCAGAAGGTAAAGGATGAGGGAGAGATGGAGAATCCGCCCCAGCCGGTGGGCATGGCCATCTTCGACGACGAACTGTCGGCCAAGCAGATGCGTAACATCGAGAAAGAGCTTCAGATAAAGATACTCGACCGCACCTCGCTCATCCTCGACATCTTTGCCATGCGTGCCCAGACAGCAGAAGCCAAGGCGCAGGTGGAACTGGCGCAACATCGCTACATGCTACCCCGTCTGCAACGCCTTTGGACGCACTTGGAACGCCAAGGCGGTGGCTCTGGCGGTGGTGGCGGCAAAGGCTCGGTAGGTCTTCGTGGCCCTGGCGAGACGCAGCTGGAGATGGACCGCCGTATCATCCTGCACCGTATCACGCTGCTGAAACAGCGACTGGCCGAGATAGACCAGCAGAAGACAACCCAACGCAAGAACCGCGGACGGCTTATCCGTGTGGCACTGGTCGGTTATACCAACGTGGGAAAATCGACCTTGATGAACCTGCTCTCCAAGAGCGATGTCTTCGCCGAGAACAAGCTCTTCGCCACACTCGACACCACCGTACGCAAGATGGCCATCGACAACCTGCCCTTCCTGTTAGCCGATACCGTAGGCTTCATCCGCAAACTGCCTTCCGACCTTGTGGAGTCGTTCAAGTCGACACTCGACGAGGTACGTGAAGCCGACTTACTGGTGCATGTTGTGGACATCTCGCACCCAGGATTCGAAGAACAGATCCACGTCGTGGAACAGACACTGGCTGACTTGGGCTGTGCCGAGACCCCAGGACTCATCGTCTTCAACAAAATCGATGCCTACCATTGGACGCCACAGGACGAGGACGATCTGACTCCCCCCACACCAGAAAACATTTCACTCGAAGAACTTCAACGCACATGGATGGCAAAGATGCAAGCCGACTGCATTTTCATTTCTGCCCGCCAGCGAGACAATATTGATGCGCTTCGTGCGTTATTATATAACAAGGTGCGTGAACTGCATGTGCAGAAATATCCGTACAATGATTTTCTCTATCCAATTGAGTAACCCCTAAAAGGGGTTGAGGGCCTGAACAAGCGCAGATTCCTCAATCCCCATGAAAAAAGACACTAACACAAAAAGAGGTTTGGTTAACGCTTGTTCAAACCCCCACCCCTGACGATGGGGCTATCGTATGAAAGAATACAGACAACTAACACAAGAAGAGATCCAGATACTGGATAACAACGTATGCTGGGCAGAAGATTGGACAAAAGTTCTGGTAGACAAAGACTTTCGTCCCTACAATTTCCATCGTGTCATGTTCTATGGCGACATCCGCCTCGGTTCCTTCGAGAAGAAGATTGAAGTGAGCAAAGGCTTTTTCAAGCATTCCGGCATCAACGATGCCACCTTGCGCAACGTCACCGTAGGCAATGACTGTCTGATTGAGAAAATTGGCAACTTCATCAACAACTATACCATTGGTGACGACTGCTATATCTCCAACATTTCGACCATCGAGACCACCGAAGGTGCCACCTATGGCGCCGGTAGCACCATCAGCGTGCTCAACGAGATGGGCGACGGCAATGTACCCCTGTTCCGCGAACTGAACTCACAGTTGGCTGCCTTCATGGTGAAGCACAGTGATGACAAGGAACTGACACGCCGCCTCCACCAGCTTGTGGACGACGAGGTGCGAGTCTCCACTCCTGAAAACGGCATCATTGGAAATCGCGTAAAGATTATCAACACCAAAGAGATTACCAACACCGTCATCAAGGGCGACTGTGAAATCAACGGTGCAGCACGCCTTTCCGAGTGTACCATCCTGAGTTCGGAGGATGCCAGCGTCTATATCGGAACAGGCGTCATCTGCGAGAACTCCATCATCTGCGACGGTTGCTCCATCAACAACTCCGTAAAGATGCAGGACTGCTTCGTGGGCGAGGCCTGCCAGATTACCAACGGCTTCACCGCCGAGGCCAGCCTCTTCTTTGCCAATTCCTACATGGCTAATGGTGAGGCCTGTGCAGCCTTCTGCGGTCCTTTCTCTGCCTCACACCACAAGTCGAGCTTGCTGATTGGCGGACAGTTCTCTTTCTACAATGCCGGCTCCAATACCAACTTCTCCAACCACGCCTACAAGATGGGTCCCATGCACTATGGTACCTTGGAGCGTGGTACGAAGACGGCCTCCGGTTCCTATATCCTCATGCCTGCCACCATCGGCGCTTTCAGCGTCTGCTTTGGCAAGCTGATGCACCATCCTGACACTCGTTGCCTACCTTTCAGCTATCTGATTGCCTATGGCGAGGACATGTACCTGGTGCCGGGCCGCAACATCACCACCGTGGGTCTCTATCGTGACATCAAGAAATGGCCTAACCGCGACAAGCGTTCCAAGCAGTCGAAGAAGTCGATCATCAACTTCGACTGGCTCTCGCCTTTCACCGTCGGCGAGTTGCTGCAAGGCATCAAGATTCTGGAAGCCCTGCGTTCGGCCTCAGGCGACAATGTCACGAAATACAATTTCCATGAATACGTCATTAACGCCTCCTCGCTGCAAAAGGGTTTGAAGTATTACGACATCGCCCTCCGCATCTACATGGGTGCCGTATTGAAGCGCGCCCAGAAGGAAGGATTCTTCGGCTATCCCAAGTCCGAGATTGGCAAGGGTAGCTGGGTTGACCTCAGCGGTCTTCTCCTGCCTGAAAGCGAGGAGCAGCGACTCATCGACGACGTGAAGAACGGAGCCATCGAGAACATCACACAGGTGCTCGACCGCTTTGAGGAAATCAACAACCACTACAGCGACTACCGCTGGGCTTGGTCCTATCAGTTGATACTTGACTACTACCACTTGAATGAGATCGACGCACAGGCATGCGAACGCATCCGCGAAGACTACGTGAAGGCTCGTCGTGCCTGGATTGCCGAAATCCGCAAGGACGCCGAGAAAGAGTTTGCGATGGGCGACGTGGAGCAAGAGGTCTACGACGAGTTCCTATCCAAGCTCGACCATGAGATTGATTACGAGAATTAATAGCTATGAAGAAACTTTTGTTTGCCTTGATGGCAGTACTTGCACTCGCTGGTTGCAAGAAAGAGTATGAGGAGGTGAAGGGCGACCTCTCGGAGACCCGCATCTACACCTTGAAGAATGGATTGAAGGTCTATCTGTCCGTCAACAAGGAAGAGCCTCGCATCCAGACCTACATCGCCGTTCGCACAGGTTCTAAGAACGACCCCTCCGAGACGACCGGACTGGCCCACTACCTGGAGCACCTGATGTTCAAGGGTACCAGCAAGTTCGGCGTGACGGATGCCGAGAAGGAAGCCCCATTGCTGGCCGATATTGAGGCCCGCTATGAGGAATACCGCAAACTGACCGACCCCGAGGAGCGTCGTGCCGCCTATCACGGCATCGACTCGGTGAGCCAGCTGGCCGCCCAGTACTTCATTCCCAACGAATACGACAAACTGATGTCGGCTATCGGTGCCGAGGGTACGAATGCCTACACCTCCAACGATGTGACCTGCTACACGGAAGACATCCCCTCCAACGAGGTGGAGAATTGGGCGAAGATTCAGAGCGACCGTTTCCAGAACATGGTGATACGTGGTTTCCACACCGAGTTGGAAGCTGTCTATGAGGAGTATAACATCCACTTGACGGATGACACCGACAAGCTCTTCAACGCCATGCTCAACAAGCTGTTCCCCAACCACCCCTACGGCACGCAGACCACCATCGGCACACAGGAGCACCTGAAGAATCCATCCATCACCAACATCAAGAACTACTTCAAGAAGTGGTACGTGCCCAACAACGTGGCCATCTGTATGTCGGGCGACATGGATCCTGATGAGGTCATCACCATCATCGAGAAATACTTCGGCGACTGGCAACCGGGCGAGGACGTGGCTCAGCCTACCTTCCCCGAGCTGCCCACCATCAGCCAGCCCATCGACACGACCGTCATCGGCCTCGAGGCCGAGACCGTTTGGATGGGCTACCGCTTCGACCGAGCCTCCTCCTTGCAGGTAGACACCCTGCAGGTCATCGAGCACATGCTGAGCAACGGCACGGCAGGACTCATCGACCTGAACATCAACCAGCAGATGAAGATGGCTGAAGCATGGGGCGGCGTGATGGCCATGATGGAGCACTCACTGTTCATCCTGAGTGGCACGCCACGTGAAGGGCAGACCCTTGACGAGGTACGCACTCTGCTGCTCGACGAAATCGAGAAGCTAAAGAAGGGCGAATTCAGCGATGACCTGCTACCTTCGGTGGTCAACAACCTGAAGCTGCAATACTACAACGCCCTGGAGAACAACCGGGCTCGTGCCAACATGTACGTGCAGGCTTTCATCAACGGCACGCCTTGGGAACAGGAAGTGCAGGCTCTGGAACGTGTCGAAGGCATGACCAAGGACCAGATTGTCCAGTTTGCCAATCGTCATTTCGCCCAGAACTACGTCACCGTCTTCAAACGTCAGGGCGTTGACCCCACACAGAAGAAGATTGACAAGCCGCAGATCACGCCCATCCCCACCAACCGCGACATGGTCTCCCACTTCGTGGAGGAGATACAAGAGTCCCAGGTGAAGCCCATCGAGCCGAGGTTCGTGGACTTCAACAAGGACCTGACCTTCGGCAAAGTCTCCTCGGAGGGAGCGTTACCTTACGTCTATGTGCAGAACAAGGAGAACGGACGTTTCCAGTTGTCCTTCTATTATGACTTTGGCGAAGAGAGCGACGTACGCTACAATTACGCAGCCGAATACATCGACTACTTAGGCACCGACTCGCTGACCAATGAGCAACTGAAGCAGCAGTTCTACAAACTGGCTTGCAACTATCATATCCTGGTGGGTGCACGCAATATCAGCGTCAGCCTGAACGGCCTGAGCGAGAACATGCCCGAGGCGCTGAAGTTGTTGGAGCACCTATTGCAGTGTGCCAAGGTTGACTCAAACGCCTACCAGCAGTACATCGCCATCCGCGAGAAGAGCCGCATGGACGCCAAGACCGACCAGCGTACCAACTTCCAGTACCTGGTACAATACGGTATCTACGGCCCTTACAATCGCTACCGCAACTCCATGACGGCCCAGCAACTGGCTGCCACCGACCCGCAGGATTTGCTCGACCTGCTGAAGGACCTGTCACAGTATGAGCACACCCTGCTCTACTATGGTCCCATGAGCGAGAAAGAGCTGGCAGACGCCATCACCCTTCACCACTCGCCCTATGCCACCAGCAACCTGCCAATTCCCGAAGGCAAGCACTACGCCCAGCAACCCACGCCTCAGAGTGAGATTCTCCTGGCACCCTATGATGCCAAGAACATCTACATGCGCATGTATCACAACGAGGAACGTGAGTGGAAAGCCGAGGAAGCACCCATCGTGGCCCTGTTCAACGAGTACTATGGTGGCGGTATGAACACCGTGGTGTTCCAGGAGCTTCGCGAGACCCGAGGACTGGCCTACAACGCCTTCGCCATGTTTGTCGAGCCATCCTATAAGGACGAGAAAGACTATTTCTTCACCCATATCATCACGCAGAACGACAAGATGATGGACTGCGTACGCCAGTTCCACGTCATCCTTGACACCATCCCACAGAGCGAAGCCTCGTTCCAGATTGCCAAGGATGCCCTCACCAAGCGACTGGCCAGCATGCGTACCACCAAGTTCGGCCTCATCAACGCCTGGCTCACGGCTCGCGAACGCGGTCTCGACTACGACCTGAACGAACGCATCTACAAGGCCATCCCCGACATCACCTTGCCTGACGTGGTGAAGTTTGAACAGGAGCAGATGGCCCACAAGCCCTATCGCTACATCATCCTGGGCGACGAGAAAGACCTTGACATGGCTGCCTTGCAGCAATATGGTCCTATCAAGCGTGTCACTACCACAGAAATATTCGGCTATTAGAGAAACAGCTGATGATAAAAAGAGGAAAGGGTAATAGATGAAAGCACTCTATCAGCCATATCTTCCACTCACAGCAGGGCAGCGCAAGCTGCTCTGCTTTATGGCTACTATTACCCAGCGTATAGACACACGCATCCTCGGCCTTTATGCCAAGGCTGAGGATTTGACTCAGGAACAGGTGAAGAAGACGCTCCATTCGCTGACAAGCTTCTTCGACCAATTCTACTATTTTCGCGATGAATATCAGTTAGCCGCCACTCATATCGCACCCCTTCTGGTCTACTTGGCGGAAGAGCAGCCTCAATGGATATCCCACTTCGACGTCTTCTTCAAGAGAATCCAATCCATGGAGCAACGCCAACTGATGCTCAAGATCAGGGCATGCCTGAAGGGAGAGAAGGTCATGCCGATGAGGGAACTTGCCACAAGAAACTATTGCAGGATGCTCGTCCCCCTGGCGTCCTTCCCGAAGTTCTTCTCCCTGATGCGCGACATCCCCCACTTCATAATGATGGACTTCGTCTGCCAGGTGGCCATCTGGCAGATAGAGCACGACATCGCTGATCCCGACAACATGTTGGGGCAGATAGCCAAATTGAGCTACCCCAGCCTGAGTACCGTCGATAGCGGGGAAATGAACAGCATCGTGTCGCTCTATGATTTCTACAAGCAGGGACGCTACGACACCTACGCAGCCAGCTTCAACAACCTGTTCAGCCACCTCCTTGTGAGTGCCAAGGCTCTTTACGACGGCAACTTCGAAACGGCCTTCAAACAGATGAACCAAGCCATGCGCGACTACAACAAGGCTTGTCAGCCTTCAGAGAAAGGCTACTTCAACATGGCTCTGAACAATCTGATGCTCGTCTTGGCCTATCACCTATACACCCCCGACGAGCACAAAAAGCTCAGTTCCCTACTCAAGAAGGACAACTTCCGCTTGCTGGCCACCTCGAAAAGTGTGGTGTGGATGGCCCAGTACCTGATGGATGCCATCGAGCCGTCGGGAGCGGTGCTACGCACAGAACTGCGATCCGACGTACCGCTACGACAGTATTTGGCACTCATGGCGGCCCGGTTCTTCCATATCGACGTGGAACTGCCGGAGAACCTTCCGGCCGAGCCTGCCACGTGGCTGCTACGCACAGAATTGTCGGGCAAGGCGCCGTCGCTGCTTTCCCGCATAGGCTATAAGCAGAAGTGGGAACGCCTACTCGAAGAGCTGACACCCAAGGACGACAAGATCGCTGCCACGCAGGAGGTCACATCGCGAGTGGCCTACGTTTTCCACTTGAACTGGGTGGAGTTGCGAGAACAGAGCCGTCTGAAGTCGGGCGAATGGGGTGCTGGCAAGAAGTTTTCGATGGACGCTTTCAAGCGGGGCACGCCCTTCATGGACGACACCGACCGCCGCATAGCCGCAACCATCAGTGGTGGCTACTACTCCTACGACCTCACCATTGAGAAGGTGCTCCCCTTCCTCATCAACTCCGACCGCGTCTATACGGGTGTCTATGCCCCACTCATGCCCGTTGCCATCGTCGAGGAGAAGCCCTACCTCATCATCGAGCGTGGCAAGACAGGCTTCACGCTGAAGTCGAACATCAGCAATGCCAAGCTGGACGGATCCACCATCTATCGCAAGGAAAGCGACACCCACTATACCGTCATCACCATGACGTCGCAACAGCGCAACTACTACCGCCGGCTGTTGGAAGTTGGCACCTTCCCCTTGGAGGCCGAACAGCAGTTGCGAGAGTTCCTGCCCAAGGTGAGCAACGTGGTGGAGGTGCATAGCGACCTCGTGGAGGGCGGCACCACGCTCGAGCACCGAGACGGGACGGGTCTCCTGTGCCTACAGGTGCTGCCGTCGATTAGCATGCAGAATGCCTTCGACCTGTGCTGCTACGCCAGGCCACTGCCCAACGGCCCCACCCTCTTGACGCCTGGCAAGGGACTGAACCCCTGCGTGGCCGAGGAAGACGGCGTACGCTATCAGACCACCCGTGACATGAAGGGCGAACGTGCCAACCTGCAAGTGCTCTGCACCTTTATCGAAGACAACGACTTGGCCGACAATCCCGATGACAACTTTGCCATTCGGACACCCATCACCCTCACCCCCGAAGGGCTGCTACAGCTCATGGAGTTCATACAAACAGAGTCCGAACGATTCTATTTGGAATGGCCCGAAGGCGGACAACTGCGCCTGAAGTCGCCGAATACCAGTGCATGGAACATCTCGTTGCGCTCCAACAGCGGATGGTTTGAGGTGGAAGGCGAGATTCCCATCGACGACGACACCGTACTTTCCACCTCCCAACTGCTCAAGTTGGTGGCGGAGAACACCAGTTCGGGATTCATCCGCCTCAACGACACCGACTTCCTGCGCATCAGCGACAAGCTACGCAAGCAGCTCCAGCGCATCGAGAGCCTCACCGTGAGCGACCACGGGCACCTGCATATCAGCCCACTGCACGCCTCTCTCTTAGGCAGCGTGCTCAGTGGCGAGGTCGAGGTGAAGCACGACAAGAAGATTGACGAGCTGCAAAAACAAATCAAAAAGAGCATGGCACAGCAACCCGAAGTGCCAAAACAACTCAAAGCCGAATTGCGCGACTACCAAATAGAGGGGTTCCAGTGGATGGCACGCATGACCGGATGGGAAGCCGGGGTCTGTCTGGCCGATGACATGGGCCTGGGCAAGACCGTTCAGACCATTGCCTTCATGCTCTACGTGGCCCAGGAAGGTCCTTCTCTCGTGGCGGCTCCCGCCTCGGTGGTGCTCAACTGGCAACGAGAAATCCAACGCTTCGCCCCCACACTCAATGTGGTGGTGCTCAACTCTGCTACCGACCGCCATGTCACCATCGACTCCGCAGGCAAACACGACGTGCTGCTGACCACTTACGGCCTCTTCGTCACCGAAGCAGATGACCTGGAACAGAAGCAGTGGAACACCGTCTGTCTGGACGAGGCCCACGTCATCAAGAACCGTGAGACCAAGACATCGGCAGCAGTCATGAAGCTGCAGGCCCGTCACCGCATCACCCTCACAGGTACCCCCGTACAAAACCACCTCGGCGAACTGTGGAACCTCTACCAATTTATCAATCCTGGACTTCTCGGCAGCTACGACCAGTTCCAGAAGAAATACATCATCCCCATTGAGCAGCAGCAGAACAAGGCGCGGTCGCGCCAACTGAAGCGCATCGTACAGCCCTTCATCCTGCGACGCACCAAGCAGGAGGTCATCGAGGAACTGCCCGACAAGACCGAAATCCAGATGCCCGTCGAGCTGAGCGACGACGAGCTGGCCGTCTATGAGGTCATTCGCCGACGCGCCAAGCAACTGCTCGAAGAGGAGCAGGACGGACCACTCAGCGTCAACACCCTCTCCGAGATTACCCGTCTGCGCCAGGCCGCCTGTGCAGCCCAGTTGGTAGCGCCCCTTACGGGGCCAAAGGGAAATGGCAAGGCTAAGGGACTCCCCTCGGAAGCAATTGAGGGAAATTGGGGGGACATGCCCTGTTCGAAAATCAACACCTTATTGTCGCTATTAGAGGAAATCGTGGGCGGGGGCAACAGCGTCCTCGTCTTCAGCCAGTTCACGTCCTTCCTCACGATGGTACGCGACGCCATCAAAAAAACGCCCTCACTATGCGGAGAGCGAGGCGAGCCTCTCTATCTCGACGGAACCGTACCCATGAAGAAGCGTGAACAGCTGGTGCAGTCGTTCCAGCGAGGCGAGCACCCCATCTTCCTCATCAGCCTGAAAGCTGGTGGACTCGGCCTCAACCTTACGGGTGCCAACTACGTCATCCACCTCGACCCTTGGTGGAATCCCGCCATCGAGCAGCAAGCTACGGACCGCGCCTACCGCATCGGCCAGCGACAGAACGTCACTGTTTACCATCTCATTTCCCAACACACCATCGAGGAGAAGATTCTCCGTCTCCATGAGACCAAGCGCAACCTTGCCGATGCCATGCTTCAAGGCACCAACGAAAGCCACAAGCTCACCAGCAAGGAGCTAATGGAGATGATTGGGGGGAAGTAAAGAATCCGTTTTTTTCACATCACGCCCTCCACCGACGCAATGACCGGCCAAGGGTTGGCGAAGCAGAATCGACCCTCTCGGCAGGTCAGTCATTCATTCCACTATTACCTTACGCTCCCCGCTGAGACTGCTGCGATGGATGTAGAGGCCACGGTGCTGGGGCTTGGCAGCAAGCTTGGTGCCGCCCAAGGTGTACCAGCTATCGGATGACGACTGCGTCTGCACAGCCTCGATGGCGGTGGAAGTGATTTCGGGCAGGGGAATGGTCAAGGTGAGGTCGTCGACACGATTCTCGCGTCCCTCTACGCCATAGTTGCTCAGGTCTTGCAACATGCTGTTGGCCATATCCTCCAACTGCTTAATCTTGGTCTCTTCCAACAGGTGCAAGGTACGTGCCAGCGAGGCGTAGCCCTTCAGGGTACTGAGGATGCTCTGCGCTTCTGGCGAGTCGTTCTCGTTGCCCTTGGCATGTTGGACGAAGGCCGCAGCCGCATCGCCGGCCACAAGGGCGTAGGCACCACCTTGGTTGGAAACAGTCTCCTGTACGGCGGTTTTCAGCCGCTCCTCGGCTTTGGCTGAGAAGTTTTCCACTCCGGGCAGGGACTCGATGTGAGCGGTCTCGATGGCCAGCTGATGCTGACGGCGGTTGAGCGTCAGGACACGATAGTCGCAGGGGAAGGAGGCCAGCGCACCAGTGGATATGTCGTAGATTTCTTTAGAGAGGTCGGCATTGTAGTCTTTCAGAATGTCCGACGTATGGAAGTGGCCAGTGAACAGCACGCTGATGCCTGCATCGGCCAACTGGTTGCGCACATGCTCATAGCCAGCGACCGACACGTTGTTGATGAATTTGTCGGCATGGCAGAAGTGAGGCTCCAATGGGTGATGCATCATGGCCACGACCCACTTGCCGTTGCCCTGTGCCTGCTCGGCCTGCTGACAAATCCAGCTAAGGGTGGCATCGGAGATTACGCCGCCTGTACCCGAGTCGATACCGATAACCACCAAGTCGGGGAGGGGCTCACAGGCGAAGGAGAGTGAAGCCGGGTCTCGCTGTGAGGTCTCACCATATCCGTAATTGGCATAGAGGGTGGCAAACTTCGCATCGGTGGCCACCTCGGCGGGAGTCGTCGTGCTGCCGTCAAAGAAGACGGCATTGCCATTGGCACCACGGTCGTGGTTGCCAGGCACTAC
>Ga0326513_10002589_pt1 | contig 13317 bp, 14 predicted proteins | sample 2_2465_0518_D_FD_203654 | JGI IMG/M metagenome (GOLD analysis project Ga0326513, IMG submission 203654) | Bovine rumen microbial communities from UC Davis, California, United States - 2_2465_0518 | ecosystem: Host-associated > Mammals > Digestive system > Stomach > Rumen | place: USA...
TGGGAATCGAGGCGAGGTGATAACATGACTGAACCAAAGCGTTACCGCTACACTATCTACATGAACGAAGAGCAGGCCCAGCAGCTTGATGCCCTCCGCGCTATTATGGATCCGGATGGGCTCGCTACCCGCTCCGCTCTGATCTATGCAACCGTGCGCTGGGCACTGGATCATTTAACGGGGGAAAAGGAGGATGTCAAGCAGATCATCAACCGCGAGGAAGGAGTATAGCAGACTTAGAAGCATAGCACGTAAACGTATTGACAGACTGCAGAAGGCGGGTGTATGGACTTCCCAGAAGGCAAATAAAGCCCGCCTCGCGCTCCTGACTCCTACACGCTATGTAGCAGAGTCAGATCTTGCGCTCGGTATCAGTGACCTGTCTAACTTCCTGTATAAGCAGGCCTCTACCCTTCCCGCTGCGCGTGAAGCAAAGAGACAGAAGGAAAGGGCGGTTGCTGCTGCAGCTGACAAGCTTCGGAGCGACTGGGGCCTGGGGATCTCTGACCGCGATATGAAGTCATTTGGAGACTATATGGAATGGATGAGGAAAAGAGCTATTGATGAAGTATACGACTCCGGAGAGGCAGTCGAGGACTTCGATAAGCTCCGATCCGCTGCAGCTGACATTGACGGCGTAGACGTTTCTTCCATATTAAAAGATTTCAAGTACTGGTCAGACCACAGAGAGGAACTGGAGGATGCAAGAAACATACCAGCCGAGTATTTCCGGAGAGCCCGGGGAGAATACGGGCAGACAAGCAGACAGCTCCGGAACGCTCTTAACCGATATTATAACACCTGATGAAGTGGACTATCTGTTGATTGAGAAAATTCCTGCAGCGAAAGGCGGATCTGGCAGGAGGGGAAAGCACCAGCATTTCAAGGTAAAAGACTTATGGTGCGCTTTTGATATTGAGACCAGCAGGCTGGAAGGCGATCAGTCAGTTATGTACATATGGCAATTCCAGATAGGTGACAAGACTGTTATAGGCAGGACCTGGGAAGAATTCATGAGATTTTTGATCAGGCTGAATAGGACTGCGGAGAGATCCAATCAGATCATATATGTATATGTCCATAACCTTGCTTATGAATTCCAGTTTCTGTCAGGGATCCTGGAGCCTGAAAACGTCTTCGCTGTAAAGCCCCGGAAGGTGCTTAAGTTTGACTGGCAATCGATACAGTTTCGATGCTCTTATCTTCTCACTAACCTGTCCCTGGATGCCTTCACCCGGCAGATGGGTGTAGAGAGCATGAAGATTCAAGGGTTTGATTATTCTAAGCTCCGGTATCCCTGGACTCCCCTCTCCGATCAGGAATTGTTATATTGTGTAAACGATGTAAAAGGTCTGGTACAGGCGCTGCAGGCAAAAGCGCAACTAAATGATGATACGCTGGCAACTATACCATTGACTGCTACCGGCTACGCAAGAAGGGAAGCAAAGCAGGCCATGAGGTCATATCATTGGCATCAGCTTCACGACCAGATGCCAAGCTGGAAGGTTTACAAGCTGGCAAGAGCAGCTTTCCGGGGAGGTGATGTGCACGCGTCCCGCTTTTACGTGGATAAAGTTGTGGATAACGTGGACAGCTGGGACAGGTCAAGCTCCTATCCTGAAGTCATGATCAACAGGGAATTTCCCGGGTCCCGTTTCTGGTTTATTAAAGATGAAAACTGTACACTGGAAAAGGTCCTGGACCTTATCAGGCGTAACAAGGCGCTGCTTATGAGGGTGTGTCTTAAGAATCCCCGTCTTGCGGATCCGTTTGAGGGATGTCCTTATATCCCTAAATCAAAATGCAGGCCGGTAGTAAATCCCTGGGAGGATAACGGCAGGATCCTGGCAGCGGATTATCTGGAAATTGCGATAACAGACATTGACCTGCTGATCATCCTGGAACAGTATGCATATGATGAGATCGCTTTTTATGAGGTGGCATACTCCCGCTATCGTCCGCTGCCGGGACCGATCCGGGAGCTCGCGATCAAATTTTATAAGAACAAAACTAAATTAAAAGGGGTAGAAGGTCAGGAGCTGTATTATAACAAATCAAAAGAGCTGCTTAATTCATTTTATGGCATGATGGCACAGGATCCGGGGAAAGTCGATATACTATACTCCCAGATAAACGGTTTTACTCTGGGTGATGAGATCACTCCGGAGGACTTCAAAAAGAAAATGTATAATGCATTTCTAAGCTACTGCTGGGCTCCCTGGGTCACTGCGTGGGCACGTTTTGAGCTTCATATAGCCAGGAAGATGTGCGGGAGGCGTTTCGTCTACTGCGATACGGATTCCGTCAAATTTACTGCAGATCCTTCGCTCCCCTGGCCTCTTCCGGACTTTACAGATTACAATCAGCATAAAATAGAGCTGGCTGAAAAGAAAGGGAGCTGGGCAGATGATCCGGCGGGAGAGCGTCACTATATGGGCGTTTATGAATATGAAGGTTCCTGCAGGTTCAAAACACTGGGAGCAAAGAAATATTGCACAGAAACAGAAGGTAAATTAAAACTGACATGCGCAGGAGTCGGCAAGAGATCCGGAGCCCGTGACCTGTCAGAGAACGGAGGGATCGATGCATTTCGGATAGGATATACTTTTACCGGCGAGGCCGGAGGACTGGAAGCGGTATATAATGACAAGGCAGATTTTTACATGGAAGCAGAAGGCAGGCAGCTTCATATCACTAAGAATGTGTGCCTGCGTCCTTCCACCTATACACTTGGATTATCAAAGGATTATGAATGGGCGCTCTCTCACGCGTCCGAGATTATGAGGAGGTTAAAATGAATACTGTTATTTTATCAGGAAGACTCACAGCGGATCCGGAAGTCAGATTTATGGATAATGAGGACCAGACAGCATACTGTAACTTTACACTGGCGGTTACCCGCGAATATGACAGGGAAAAGGCGGACTTTATCCGCTGCAAAGTCTTCGGACGCTCCGCGGAGGTCCTGGGCGATTATACCGAAAAAGGCAAGATGATCATTGTAAAAGGTCGCTGGGAGACGGGGAGCTATGAAGATAAGAAAGGCAATACCGTATTCACCAATGACTGCAGGGTCGAGCGCGTGGAGCTTGTCGGATCCAAAAAGGAAGCAGAGGAAGAGGACAGGAAGCCCGACAGGAAGAAGGGCAGGAGATGATGAACAAATATATCCTGAAGATCACTGACCACTCGTTTTTCCATCACTGGCAGATGCTGATCGACATGTACCAGATCAATGAGGATGCAGGAAGGAAAGAAAGAGACAGGTACACAGGCAGGATGATCTCTGTGTATCCTATATCGAAAGTAAAGAAGATCTTTAAGTTTGCTAACCAGTACGGAGATCCGGAAGATCTGACAGATATGGATGTTGTGATCTGGTCGGGTTGTCCCCGGATCAAAAAATACTGGGAAGATGCAAAGAAGTGGAGGAGGTAATGTCATTTTACTATGATAACGGCTTCTTTAATTTCGGGGAAGCTGTGAGACGGTCAACGGCCTTCAACTTTATAGTTGGGGGCCGGGGAACCGGCAAGACATATGATTCACTCCGCTGGTGCCTGGAAAATAAGAAAAAATTCCTCTTTATGAGAAGGCTGCAGAAAGAGACGGATATGATAAGCCGTGATGATCTTTCTCCCTTCAAGGTATACGGCGATATGTTCGGAGGGCATGTATTATGCAGGCCCATTTCTAAATACGTATCAGGTGTATATTTTTCCGTAAAGAATGAAGAGGGTGTAGATGTACCATCCGGTCCCGCTGTCGGGGAGATCTGCGCGCTCTCTTCTATTTCCAATCTCAGAGGATTTGATACTAGCGATATCGAGATGATCATCTTTGATGAATTCATACCGGAAAAGAGCAGCGCGAAGCAGAAGTACCTCGGGGATGCCCTTCTTAATGCCTATGAAACGATAAACCGTAACAGGGAGCTTTTCGGCAAGCCTCCGGTCAAGCTGTTCGCGCTGGCGAACAGTAACGACCTGGGAAATGATATATTTATCTCTTTGGGGCTTGTCAGGACGGTGGAGAGGATGAGCCGGAAGGGAAGCGAATTTTACCAGGATAAAAAGCGGGGTGTCACTGTGATCATGCTCACTAAGTCTGTAATATCTGAAAAGAAAAGAAAGACTGCCCTGTATCAGCTTACCAGCGGGTCCGAGTATGAAAAGATGGCACTTGAAAATGATTTTGCTTATGATGACAGATTTAACATCCGGTCCCGGCCTATAAAAGAATACAGGCCACTGTTTTCATGGGGAGGGATCACATGTTATGAGCATAAATCCAAACAGGAATATTATGTAACCTTTCATTATTCTGGATCTCCGGCTATTTATGACGGAGAAGTGGGCAGGCATGAATGTCGCAGGAATTTTGCGAATATATGGAAGGAATACTATGCGGGTTTTGTATATTTCGAGACATATGACGCGCTGCGGATATTCCGATTGCTTTTTGAATAATTGACTAATTTGCTTTATTGTGTTAAAGTAAGGGCATAGAGAGCCGTATGCCCTGGACAAGAGCCGGAAGCTCGGGCACGGGATCGTCTGCCCATACTTGCGGCTCTCTTTTTATGGGAGGTGATAAGATGGATGTACAGATAATCACTACATTGATCGGATCCCTGGGCTTTCCGATCGCTGCATGTATAGCGCTTTTCTGGAAGATGGAAAAAGAGCAGGAGCTTCATAAAGCGGAAGTCGACCGGCTGACAGAAGCCATTAACGACATGAAAAGCGTTTTAACGGAACTGTCCACCTATATAAAGACGATCTCAGAGAGGTGATAGTATGCCGGATATTTCTATTGCGATCAGAGAAGCTAAAACAATAGCAAACGATAATAAGCACGGATACAGCCAGAAAAACAGGACAGGCAGGCCTGACTATGACTGCAGCTCGCTCGTGATCCACTGCCTCGATAAGGCAGGCTTTCCCATGAGCAAAAACGGGGCGACCTATACAGGGAACATGAAAAAGGCTCTTATCGCCTGCGGTTTTATAAATGTAAAAAACAAGATAAACATGCAGACCGGTGCCGGGATGATGGCGGGTGATGTTTTCCTTAATGAAACGCACCATACAGCTATAGCTGTTTCTTCCAGTACGCTGGCAGCAGCGCATGATAACTTTGATGGCAAAACAGGCGATTCCTCCGGTCGAGAGATCGATATATACGCCTGGATACCATACAGCCGTGGATGGGATTCTGTCTGGCGGTACAATAAGGCAGCATCCCTTCCCCGGTACACTGTAGCCATGCAGGTGATAAACGGGATGTACGGCAACGGCTACGACAGGGAGCAGTCCCTGAAGGATGCAGGCTATGATCCGGTCAAGATCCAAAACTGTGTAAATGATATACTTAAGTATATTGACGTTGTGAAAGATGTAGCACGCGGTAAATATGGAAATGGAAAGGAGAGGAAAGATAAACTGACCGCGGCAGGCTACCCTTATGCAATCGTGCAGGAAATAGTAAATGAATATATGAAAGGAAATATTGACCTATGAAAATGAATCAGCTTAGAGCACTATTTGAGGCAGGACTGACAGATGAACAGATCAGCGCGGTCCTTGGAACCAGCAGACAGCAGGACCCGGAATCCAAACAGCAGGACCCGGAATCCAAACAGCAGGAGCCTGATGTACAGCAGCAGATCCTGCAGGCGATAACCGGCCTGACGGAGACTATTCAGGCTTCCAATATTGCCGGTGCTAAGAATAAGGAACCCGAAACCATAGACGAAATTTTAGGAAGTCTGCTAGAGGCAAACTAGGAGGTTTACAATATGGCAATGAATGAAATGTCAATCAACCAGATTTATCAGCTGGTCAACACCATCTGCAACGATGTAAAAGGCGGTACATTGACCGCTCCTGTAAATACTGCCGGATTTGTGGCACAGGCTACCACCGCACTGAAAACAGGCTATGATCCGGTGACCAATTCGATATCCCAGATCATGCACAAGACCATTTTCTCAGACAGAGCCTATCGTCCCATCTTCGCAGGTATCCGCAAAAACGCGGAGAAGTGGGGGAACCATGTTAGGAAGCTCACTCCGCTTGACAGCGCTTTTGAGTCTAATGACAGTTACTCCCTGACAGACGGGGAGGCAGTGGATCAGTACGTGATCAATAAGCCGAAGACGCTGCAAACCAACTTTTACGGAGAGACGACCTATCAGAAGCACCTGACCATTTTCGGCAGGCAGCTTGACACGGCTTTTCAGGATGCCGGGGAGCTGGGCAGGTTCTTCTCTATGGTAATGACGAATGCACAGTCACAGATCGCACAGGCCAGGGAAGAGCTGGAGCGAGAGACTGTCGCCGGGTTTATCGCTGCTAAAGCATCCGCAGATTCCGGCAACGTCATTGACCTTGTAGCGACATATAATACAGAGACAGGATCCGAGCTTACCGCCGAAACAGTAATGCTGCCTGCTAATTTCCCTGACTTCGCGCGCTGGCTGTTTGCCTATATCAAAACCCTGGCTATGGATATGCAGGTAAGGGGATACAGATATCATCTGAACCTGACAGGCCGAACATCTCCGATCTATATTCCGAGACACACACCTTCCAGCCGTCTTAAGATGGTCATGTATGCACCTTTTATCAATAATGTAGATGCCCGGGTACTGTCCACTACATTTAACGATGAATACCTGCGCCTGATCGAAAAGAGCGAGGTGACCTTCTGGCAGACTCCAAACGATCCGGCGGACATCTCCGCAATCCCTTCCTATACGGGGACATCCGGCACGATAGTTACTGCAGAGAGCGCTGTCAGTGTGTCTAATGTTGTTGCGGTCCTCTATGATGAAGAGGCTATGGGACATACGATCGTACACGAACTGTCGAGGCCTACCCCGTACAATGCACGCGGTGACTACTATAATCAGTATTGGACGTGGACAGACAAATATTGGAATGATCTTACCGAGAACGCTGTAGTGCTGACTCTAGGCGGAGAGACCGAATCCGAAGGCGGAGAAGGCTGATCCACTGACAGGTGGTGATTAAATTGTCTATAAATGTAGAATTTTACAATCTATCTAAACGAGATAATTCCACAAAGCAGCCATCGGGGTCGCCGGTTTTGACTGCTGCCTGCGACCTGAAAGAGGACTGCGGGATTATACGGCCCGTCCTCCTGGTTCATGGGATCACAAACCCCTCCAATCTTAACTATGTTAATATACCCTCATTTAACCGCTTTTACTATGTTTCTGAGTGGACCTGGAGGCTCGGGCTTTGGGAGGCAACCCTTTACGTGGATGTCCTCGCTACCTATAAAACGCAGATCGGAAACGCTACGGAATATGTTGTCCGCAGCTCCCACAGCTATGACGGGAAGATCACGGATAACTATTATCCTTCTGTTGCTATCGATGACTCGGACAGTGTGACGATCACATCCCCGCTGGGAGGCACACTGTCAAATGGACATTATGTCCTCGGGGTGATCAATGATAACGGCGGTATGGGAGCGGTGGAATACTACCGGCTGGATCCTTCGCAGTTTTCAGCTCTTTGCAGTGCCATGTTCGCCAATAATCCGCTCTGGTATGATATAACCAGTATCACGAAAACGACCCCGGCGGATATAACGGAGATCGCTCTGCCTACGGAAGTTATGAAAAGCCTGGTCAACCCTATGCAGTACGTGACGAGCTGTCAGTATTTCGGGCCAGGCATTTCCGTACCTGCGACCGGATCCACTACAGACATACACTTCGGATGGTGGGATTCCAATGTACCGGCCTATAAAGTTGGGCAGGCTGCCTATGATGTGATCTATGGATCCTTCAGCATACCGGCACACCCGCAGGCATCAGCCAGGGGCATCTATCTGAATATCGCGCCATTTACCAAGATAACATTTAACGCCGGTCCTTTTGGCTTCTTTCCGGTAGACAGTACATATTTCGCGGACAGTCTCTCCGGAGCCTACCGGATCGGGGTAGACTGTGTGACCGGAGAAGGCACGCTTACCGTCCTGGATGATAACGGGAATATCATTTCTGTTCACCGGGCACAGATAGGTGTGCCTATCAAGATGGCTGCCATTACAAGGGACTACCTGCAGACCGCTGCCAATGTCGTGGGCGTTACTTCTGACATTGGGGCAGGCATCGGCGGGACAGTCGGAAAGGCTTTGACTGGAGATATTGCCGGAGCATTTGAGACCGGCTTTGGAGCTGCCGGAAAGGTAGCAAACGGAATAGTCTCTTCTATAAAAGGCGCTATGCCGGTGCTTACCGCAGCAGGATCCGGAGGATCTCTCTATGAGATAAACAGAGGCTGGTCGATCACTGTTCAGCATTTCCTGCTCGCAGAGGAAGACAACGCCAACAGAGGCAGGCCTCTGGCAAAGAAAAAGAAGATCTCTGATATACCTGGTTATATCATGGTACTGGATGCTGATCTGGCAACAGACGGATTTTCAGCCGAGACTGCACAGGTACGCAGCTATATGGAAGGAGGGTTCTTTTACGAGTAATGTTTGAGTATGATTTTATAAACAGATACAATGCGCTATTCCAGCCGTCAACGGTACACTGCAAAAACACAGAGCTCTCCCTATTCTTTACAAAGTACCTTCTGCAGCAGGCGATCAGCCGGTATGAGTTTTCACTTCCGGATAAACCCGGATGGGATGAGGCATACTTTACTTTTACACTGTTCTGCGCTGGCTATGGTGTAGTGCTGAATACTCCCAGATATGGCACGATCTTTCAGTATGGCACCCTGGGAGGCTATAATATCAATTATATGCCGGACTTTGTGACAGTCACTAATCCGGCGCTTGACCAGACATATACGAGGACCATTGGGGAGGACTGCGAAGTGATCAAGATGCAGCCTCTTTATGGTTCCGTCATGGATATCATAGGATACTATGCGGACATGATGGCGCTGACTTCAGAGGCTATCGGAGTTAATATCGTCAATTCTAAGCTAGCGTACCTTTTTGCAGCAGGGTCAAGATCTGCAGCAGATTCATATAAAAAGCTGTATGATAAGGTGGCCTCCGGCGATCCTATGGTAATAGCTGATGAAAAGCTCTATGACAAGGCGACCGGCAGGATCCGGATGGATTACTTTACACAGGATCTCAAAGCTAATTATATAGCGAATGACCTTTTTGAGAGCCTGAAGAACATCGAAAATAAATTTTTCACTGATATGGGATTTAATAATGCCAATGATCAGAAGAAAGAGAGAATGATCGTTGACGAGGTAAACGCCAATAATGAGGCCACTATGTCAAAGTGCATGTTATGGCTGGATACTATGAAAAAGAGCATGAAACGCGCCAATGCTATGTTTGGGCTTTCCCTGGATGTCAAACTGCGGAACATCCCGCAGCCTGCTCCGGATCCACAGGGAGGTGGACAGCCAAATGTCAAATAGTTATGTATTCACCATTGTAGGAGCATACAATTATGACCGAAGTATATTCGATGGCCTGGAACTTCCAGACTCCCCATTCACAGAGGGATATCCGGATCTGTTCAGAGATTTTCCGCAGCTGGATAAAGATGTTCTGGTAACGAACCTGCTTCTTGAATGTTCGCAGCTCTCTCTGCTTTATACAGATACTGATTTTCTTAAAGAGGAAATCAGCTGGTGGTCAAAAATGCATAAGCTGGACTGGCAGCAGACATATGAAACGATGCTCTATAACTATAATCCCATCTGGAATAAAGACGGGATGGTTACGGAGAGCGAGTCTGAAGAAAAGACCGGCAGCACTGAAGGGAGCAGGACCAGATCCGGGACCCAGGGAAATACCCGGACGCTGAACACCACAGATACGGATACCCTGTCCGGCTCGGATGTAGTCAGTGACGGAGGAGAGGAAAATTCCACAACGACTAACTCAGTAAATGCTTACAACTCCGGCACTCCCACAGAGCACGACCGGAGCGTGTTAGACTCTGACTGGTCCTCCGAGAAGACGATAGAGTATGGAAAAGTTAACACCCAGCGCGGAACCGGAACCATAACCGACGCCGGAACAGAGTCGGAGACAGTAACGGAAGGCGGGGAGAGCTCCGGAGCTTCCAGCAGGGTATATTCCCGGAAAGAGCAGGGTAATATCGGAGTAACCACAACACAGGCCATGATCAGGGAGCAGAGAGCTATCATCATGAACATGTATCAGTATATTATAGGTGCATTCAAAGAGCGTTTCTGTATCCTGATATGGTAGGAGGTGAAAATATGGGACTTTTTGAGCATTTCCCTTATACAAATTTTCAGGACCTGAACCTTAATACCCTTCTTGAAAAGATGAAGAATCTGCTCGCAGCCATGAAAGAGCTGCAGGACCTGGTCGGAGGCTATGAGAACCGGATCAGGACGCTTGAGGCATTTATGCGAAGGATGGAGACCGGCAACTTTAATCAGGCGTTTCTGAACAGCCTTTATAATTGGCTGAACAAAAATGTCCCGGATATCCTCTCATCAGTGATCAGGCAGGTCTGGTTCGGGCTTACCGATACAGGCTACTTCTGTGCATATATTCCGGACAGCTGGCAGGATATCATCTTCAAGACTACAGGGTATGATATCAATCTGGCGCTGCAGCCTGAGTATGGACATCTGGTACTTATGACTAATGTGACGCCCACCGTTATAGGAGGCTAGATATGAATAATACTCTCTATATAGGTGCTAAGTGCGTACCTTCTTTTTATATAGGTTCTGGGGGTTCCTCGGACTGGGCTTCCGGGGTCCCCTATGAACCGCTTACTGTCGTTACATATAATGGATCCTGGTATATCTCTAAGATCGCGGTACCTGCAAGTACTACAGCTCCAGCAGCTGGGACGTACTGGGCAAAGGTTCCCGGATACCTGACAGAGCTGGATACCAGCTTTATAGAATGGGCACAGGAACATATCGGAGATCTGGAAACAGATGTCTCAGGACTGGATACCAGGCTGAATGCTGCAGAGGGAGATATCACTGAGTTAAAGGATGATTTAAGTGATATCATAGACCATCAGATTATCATAAAATTTGATGATACTGTAACAGGAAATACCATGCAGGAAGTTTCTGTGAATATTCCAGCAGGAATATATAAACTGACTGTTGCCAATATCTCCACATCTGACACTGATAAAACATACAACAGGGTTATGTTCTATGATGCTGATAACGGAACAGCTGCATCTTGCGACCTGAACAGAGGGCTTGCTATAAATACTACTATCACATTTGCATCTAAAGCGGTGAAAGCTGTTTTCTATGCAGCATCTGATTGGGCGTCAAGTAATGGCGATACATTTACTTATACTGATTTTAAGATATGGAAAGACACCCCGCTGAATGAACGTCTGAGCATTGGAGAAAGTGTGGCCGCAGACTTGAAATCTACAATAGTGAGAATTGAAGATTTCACAGAGAATAGTGCACTGACAAACATAACATCTGACTTCGCTCTACAATCTGGATATATCGACAAAAACAACGGGAACTTCATAGCATATCAGTATGCAGAATCAACGGGCTTTCTTGACATATACATCTATGCTGATTTGTATGTAAGTGGTGAAGCACCTCATCCATCTAATTGTTTGTACGCTGTCTATAATTCATCGCATACATTCCTTGGAGCGTACAAGAATAACACTGTCGAAACTGATTATCATTTTAGACTTAGCGATATACTAGCGCTGTATCCGTCTGCTAAATATGTCAGATTTTCAGACATAACAGCAAATAGCAGACATCTTATAATCAAACGTATGGCAAATATGTCTGATTTGGTATTAAGGAGCTTGCCATGGGCAGGGAAGAAATGGGTATGTATTGGCGATAGTTTAACAGAAGTAAATACCAGAACAACTAAACATTATTATGAATATGTTCAGGATTTGACTGGTATAAATGTTGTAAATATGGGGTTATCAGGAAGTGGATATGGTGCCAAAAATGACATAGACGGTGCATTTTACCAGCGGATATTAAACACTCCGACTGACGCTGATGTAATCACGATATTTGGGTCATTTAATGATACATTTACAGAGATACCGCTGGGAACATCCGCAGATGGTGGCACATCTACACTAGGCGGATGTATGAACACAACACTGACTAACCTATTCAATATTATTCCGCTTGCAAATTTGGGAATTGTTTCCCCTCCGCCATGGGCTAACAGGACACCTTCAACGGCAGATGCTGTGAGTTATGTTGAATTGATAGAAGATGTTTGCAAGAAGTGGTCAATCCCTTATCTTGACTTGTTCCACTCTTCACAGCTTAGACCATGGGACAGCACATTCAGACAGTACGCATATACCAGAGACGAGGGAGCAGGAACACACCCGGACGAAAACGGACACAAATTATTAGCGCCCAGGTTCAAGGGATTTTTGGATACTATATTGTTATAATCACTTAAAGAAGACTTTAACACATAAATAATATTTTAGGAGGTGCCGAAATATGGCAGTTACTCAGTATATTGGTGCTAGATATGTACCTAAATTTTATGAAGGGTCCTCCGGATCCGAATGGGATGCAAACGTAGTTTATGATCCTCTTACTATTGTGACATGGATCGGCAGCTCCTGGACCAGTAAAAAGAAAGTACCGGCATCCGTAGGAGCTCCTAACCTTAATCCGGCGTACTGGGTGAATACCGGGAATTATAATGAACAGTTTAACGAGATCATACAGCTGATGTATGGTATCAATAGCGATATCGCAGATATCAATAATGATATAGGAGGACTGGATACCAGACTGGATGCTGCGGAGAATAATATTGTAAAGGCCTCCGGAGTGAGTCCTTTATATGGCGATATCGTATGTGTAGGTGATTCCTATCTAATGGGAGCGAACGATCACGGAGCTGCACAGACAAACTGGGGATATTATATTGGGCAGATGACAGGGAAGACTGTACATTCCTTCGCTATGGGAGGGATCGGATTTGGTAACACTAAAGAAACGACTTTCTACAGTCTGCTGAACAGTCATCTGGCAGATATCACTAACAAAGTTGCGGTTACTCTGGTAATCGTAGGAGGCGGATACAATGATGCGTCAAGCTCGCAGGCATCCATCACGAGCGGTATAGCAAACTTCTCTAACCTGGTAAAGACACAGTTTCCTAATGCCAGCTGTCTGGCAGTGTTTATGCCCTGGTGCGTATATCCTGACAACCAGCAGCCCAACCAACGCAGACTTGCACAGAACTATTGGAGAAATGGATGTGCAAGCGCCAATGTCAAATTGATAGATAATGCGAATCTGATCTTGGGAGTGGATGACTGGC
>Ga0326513_10002590_pt1 | contig 13316 bp, 18 predicted proteins | sample 2_2465_0518_D_FD_203654 | JGI IMG/M metagenome (GOLD analysis project Ga0326513, IMG submission 203654) | Bovine rumen microbial communities from UC Davis, California, United States - 2_2465_0518 | ecosystem: Host-associated > Mammals > Digestive system > Stomach > Rumen | place: USA...
GGCATTTCACACCAGAGTCTGAAATTAAAGCTCATCAGACATTAAAAGAAAGGTATGGTAGTTCAGGTGCAGGTTCACCCGAAATTAAATCCAAAATTTTCAAGACGTGTCTGGAAAAATATGGTACAATAACATATCCTTGTTATGAACATGCTGTTAATATTCACGTATCCAAGGGTCAACAAGAAATTGCAGATCTACTGGAAGATACATTTACTGACCTTACGGTTATTGTTAACAAGAGAGGTTTATTAAATGAAAACAAATGCCTTGAGATCGACATTTGGATTCCAGAAATAAGATTAGGCATCGAATATAACGGCGAATACTGGCATAATAGAAACGAGTATGAAAAGGACATCATTTGTGATACCATATCATCCAGAGAAAGGATAAAGGACATGTTGTGTTCAAATAACAATATAACTTTATTACAAATCTGGGAGAATGATTACAAATCAGATAAAGAAGGTGTTCTAGAATTCATAATCAACAAAGTTAAAGAATTGAAAGAGGTTAAGTAATGAAGATCAATAAAATTCGTGTGGGCGAGTACGTCTTATCTTTTAACATTGACACAGGTAAGTACGAATACAAGAAAGTTAAAAGAGTAATGGACAATGGAGAAAAGGAACTAATCACAGTTATCCTTCACAATGGCCATAAACTAAGATGTACACCTGATCATAAATTGTACACAAGTGAAGGTTATGTGGAGGCACAGTTTGCTAAAGACGTCCTCACAAAAGATGGCTTTGTGAATATTATCTGCAAAAATGATGATGTTACTGAAGAGGTTTATGATATCGAGGTTCAAGGCAATCATAACTTCTGTGTAAAAGACAGAACTTCAAATGATTTTACAGTAGTTCACAATTGTGGCGCCCAAGTACCTTTCAGTTCTTTAAATTACGGAACAAACACCACTGAAGAAGGTCGTATGATTATCCGCAATGTTTTACTTGCTACTGAAAAGGGTATGGGTAACGGTGAGACTCCAATCTTCCCGGTACAGATCTTCAAGATGAAGAAGGGTATCAACTTTGAGAAAGGTGAACCAAACTACGACTTATTTGAGTTAGCATGTAGAGTATCTGCTAAGAGATTATTCCCTAACTTCGTTTACATTGATGCTCCACAGAACATTCAGTATTATAAGGAAGGAAGACCAGAGACTGAAATGGCTGCTATGGGCGCAGTTCGCGGTGACGGTATTGTTTCAGTTAAAGTCCATGACACTGAATACTACAATATTCCTATTGCTACAGCAATGAAATATATTAAGGAAGCAACTAAATTTGATGAACCTCATGGTGATTACAGTGAGTTTGCCGACTTAAATGTTTGTGGTGTATATAAGATTACCCATGTTCCAACAAACAAATACTACATCGGCAGCTCCAAGAATGTTCGTAGAAGATTCAATGAGCATCGTTATAGTATTCGCCGTTATGGTCGTTTAGGTGAGAATTACAAGTTAGATGATTTCAATCTGGATAACTATCATTTTGAGTTCCTAGAGAATGCAAACCCAGATCTATTATGGGAGACTGAATCCGTTTATATTAAGGATGATGGTCTTTGTGTAAATCGTAAAGATCTTAGAAACAACGGCAACTTTAATTCAGAGAACCGTCTAAAAGCTTTGGCTGGTCAGCAGTATACTGATATTGATCCTGAAACTAGGGCATGTTCATTCGTAAAACACGTAAATGATGTTTATGTAATGTCTCGTGGTCAATGGGAGCCGGTGCGTTCAATTATCATTAACTCTGAATATACTCCTCTAAAGATCTATGAGGTTTCATTCCGCGATCAGACCTTATTCTTGACCGAAGATCATCCTCTTCACACTAAGAGAGGCAGAATTCAGGCTAAAGATCTTGTGGCTGGCGATATCATCTATGATGCAAACACTTTTGAAGAAGTTGTAATCACTGATGTTAAGTTATCTGAAGAGAAGTGCATTACTTATGATTTTGAAGTATCCAACGATATTTTTGATCTAAACGGCATTATTTCTCACAACTGCCGTACCAGAACCATCAGCAACGTTAACGGTGATTCAATCACTGTTGGTCGTGGTAACTTCAGTTTCACTACTATTAACCTACCAAGATTAGGTATTGATGCAAAGGGCGATTGGGATAAGTTCTTCACTAAGTTAGACTATATGATGGACTTAGCAAAGGAACAGTTAGAGGCACGTTATGAACTGATTTCTCATAAGCATGTTTATAATTTCCCATTTGCTTATGGCCAGCAATGCGTGTATGGCTCTGAAAAGTTAAATCCTAACGACGAGATCAAGGAAGCCCTAAAGAACTACTCAATCTCAATCGGCTTTATTGGATTAGCAGAGTGTATGGTAGCTATGACTGGTCACCATCACGGTGAAGGTAAGCAGTACTACGATCAGGCTCTTAAGATTATTAAGCATATGAGAGAAAGAACTGACCATTATACCGAAGATACTCATATGAACTGGTCTTTATTCGCTACTCCAGCTGAAGGACTATCCTCAAGATTTACTAGAATCGACAAGAAGAAGTATGGCGTAATCCCGGGTGTAACCGATAGAGATTATTATACTAACTCTTTCCATATTCCTGTGTACTACGATATTACCGCAGGTAAGAAGATGGAATTGGAGGGTCCATTCCATGAGTTATGTAATGCCGGCTCCATTACCTACGTTGAGGCAAACGGCGATTTTACCAAGAACCTTGAGGCATTTGAGGACTTAGTAAAGTACGGTCTGAAATGCGGACTGAACTACTTTGCTATTAACCACCCTGTTGATAGTTGTCCAGTATGTGGTTATACCGGCATTATCGATGATCAGTGTCCTTGCTGTGGTTTTAAAGACGGTGATACCGAAATGGACTATGATAAGTTAGTTGAGTTACAGAGAAAGGGTATGTTAAGAAACATTGTTCTAAGAGAAATGTCTTGTGGTGCTTGTCATGAACAGGGCGAGACATCTGAATAATTTTTACTAACTACCGTAAAAGAGCAGGATTTAACCTGCTCTTAATCTGTAAATAAAACTACACAAAGAGGAGAATCAAATATGACACTAGAAGTAAGAAACAAGAAGGTTAATGTTGAAGGATTAAAAATTGAGAGAATTCGAAGAATTACTGGATATTTGACAGGAACAGTTGATCGTTGGAATGACGGTAAGAAAGCAGAATTGAATGATCGAGTTAAACATATTTAATTTTTAAAGAGGGAACCTAAATATGGTTCCTTTTTTGTGCATAAATAACTCAAAAAACCCATTGGGTACGTGATGTTGGATTCAGCATTGTGGTTTCAGTTCCAGCTTATTTTGTAGCTTGTCTGTTTTTATAAATATATAAAAGTTTTTATTTTAAGGAGTTAAATTATGAAAAACTTTAGAGATCTCCTTTGTGAAAGGAATTATTCAGAGAGAGAGAGTTATTTAAATGAAAATTTATCACAAGATGCACGTCATTTCGCAATATATAAAATTATTGAAACTGTAAAACGTGCAAATGATAAAGTTATAAATGAACTTTTGAAAAAGCTTGATATTAAAATTTATTTGGAAGGTAAAATTTCTAATGGCGAAAAAGTAAAACGTTATACTGGTGAAGTGTTAACTGTTGATAATGTTATCGATAAGAAAAAAGTTTCAGCTGAACTGAAACAAATTTTACGTGATAGCAATGCTATCGATAATATTAAACATGTATTTGAAAAAAATTTGATAAATAAAGATCATGAAATAATAATTGAGTGTTTCGAAAGGATTGGAAATGGTTTTGAAATTTACTATGAAGTACAAATTGCAGATTGGACTTTAAGGAGAGCAGTTCAAGTTAATGTATCATAAACTAAAAACTTATAAAGATGACTTTTAAAGTCTAAAAATGTATCATGGAATTTTATTATGGCTTATCAGTTAAATCCTATGGAATTCAAAAGTATCATCAATGAAATTATCGATGCTAATATTAACGTTTATTCAAATAAAAGAGAAGCAGATACTCTACTGCTAAATTCATCGGAACGTAACGAGGATAATGAAGACATTTTAGCTCGCATAGAAGACTATACAACAAAGATTGATAGACTACAAAGCTTTGTGCAAAAGTGTGAACCACTATATGGAAAAGCTTTCAACTCAAAATACACAAGCAGTGCTTTCCTCAAGGAATTTTGCAAAAAATGCGCGTCAGAGTACGATGAAGAATCAATTACTGTTGATAATTTCTTTGGTGATTTAATGTTCATAGCCATAGAACAATATCTACAACTCAGGGCCAGAAACACCAGTACCATTACACCACAGTCAAAGGTTGTTACCCTGCTGGTCTCAAGAAATACTACTCTTTCATTCACCGGTACTCAAACCCCTGATAAGTATAATATTTTAAGTCAAGCTCCGGAAATTGCATCCATATACCGCGATTCCGATAATCCATGGATTATCCATATTGATGGAGTTAAAAGCGGTGCAACGAATATCATTATTGAAGATACTGAGAATGAAGTTAGTCTGCAGGTGCCGGTTGTGGTTAAGCCAAGTACCCTGTATTGTCCTACTGAAGTTAAACTCATTGAAACCACTTCGAAAAGTTTTGAGGTAAGTTCCAACATTGATCCTATAGAAATCAGTGGTCTGATTTTAAAGGATGGCCAATACGTTGAACAAACTTATGAGGAAAATGGTGAAACTCATCACCCATTTGATGAATTCAGGTTATCCCGTGTCAATAATACAATTACCGTCAAAGGTCTTAAACCTACTGTAACCCCAACTGATATTGTTTGTTCAATTTATGATAAGTCACAAAAAATCAATGTTAAAGTTATACCTTGCAGTCTGATTTTAAGTGCCCATAATGTAAACATCAGATCCGGTAAGAAACAAAATGTCAATTTGCAATTAAATGTTGATATTGAAAACCTAAGTTATGGGATCAAGGACTTAGTTAATGAGGATATCATAGACATAGTTATTACCGAGATTGCATCCAATAACTACAACATCGAAGTCCGTGGTAAGAAAACCGGTCATTGTATCGTTACATTTAAGTGTGGATCACAAACTGCAGACCTTGATGTTTTTGTTACAGAAAGAACCTAAATACCCATAAATTATGGGTATTTTAGCCCTTAATTCAACTCCTTCCTTGCAAAGATTTCATAATCATAGAGATTGTCTAGCTTTCTAAGAAGGATTTTCTCTTTGGAACTATCAAAAGGTCTAAGAACGTCCAGAGATTTCCTGAGGTTAACACAAAAATCCAAAATATCATGTGAATTATCTTCAAGTTCCCTAACGTATCCTGAGAATATCGTGAAGTCATCTAAATCCGGTATTTCCAGTTTAAGATCTTTCATTAGATAGAAGTAAGTATGAGTTATTTCATCAATTAAAGTCCTGATATGTTTATTATATTTTCTCAGTGTTAACATGTTGTTTTCCTTAGAAATTAAGTTTGAAAATTTTGTGGACTTTCTTTATTTAGAAGCTTATAATTATTACATAAAGTTAAGAAATGATCGGAGATTTGAATATGATTAACAATTATCTTTCACAGTTAAACGAGACCAATTCATCAAAGGTTAAGTTAGAGACCCTTAAGAAGATTCAGAAGGAAGACGACGGTACCTTCAAGAAAGTTCTTGCTTACACCTATGATAAAGTAACCTATACTTTTGGTGTTACTCCTAGAACCGTTGAGAATTTCTCAGAGTCTGCTAATTCTTACACCGATATGTTTGCTCTACTAGATGACCTAAATGCCCGTAAGTTGACCGGTAATAAAGCTCTAGCCGAGTGTAAAGGATTCATCAATAATTCAGAAGATGCTGACCTGTTCATGAAGATTATCGATCGTGACCTAAAGTGTGGCATCAATGCTAAGACTGTTTCAAAAGTTTATAAGGACATTATCAAAAAACCTAACTATAACCGTTGTGGCGTGCTTTCAAAGAAGCTTGCTGATAAGATGTCATTTCCAGCATTCCTTCAGTTAAAGTGTGATGGTACTTATCGTGAGTGTACTGTTCAGAATGGTGTTGCTGAGTTCAGAACCCGTAGTGGTGAACCTTATGAGAATCCAGTTCTAGCTGAGATCATGGCAGTACTTCCTGAGGGTGTTTATACAGGTGAGTTTACCGTTGGTAAGGCAGACGAGCCTGATGCAAACCGTTCAGTTGGTAATGGTATGATTAACTCTGATAATCCTGATTTTTCAGTAATTCACTTCACAATTTGGGATTACCTATCATTTGACGAGTATAACCTAGTTAAGAAGACCCCTTATGCAACAAGATTTGAGAACCTAAAGGACGCTCTAAAGGGTTTACATTGTGATTTAGTTCACATCGTTCCTACCTTTGAGGTGCAGAACCTGGATGAAGCTCTGAAGATTACCTCTGATTTCATGAATAAAGGTCTAGAGGGTGGTGTTCTAAAGGATAAGAACATGATCTTCAAGAACGGCACATCTAATCAGCAGTTAAAGATTAAACTAAAGGTTGACGCTGATTTACGTGTGGTCGGTTTCCTAAAGGGTACTAAGGGTACTAAGTACGAGACCAAAAATAAGGTTATCGTTTACAAGACCGATGACGGAAAAATTCAGGGTCAGTGTTCAGGTATGACCGATGCTATGATTGAGGAAGTTACCAAGAACCCTGAGAAGTATATCGGTGGTATCGTAGCTGTTCAGTTCAATGATTTAATGAAGGCTGAAGGTCACGATTACCATGCTTTATCTCACCCACGTTTCCAAGAGTTCAGAACAGATAAGACAGATTCAGACACCTTCGAAAGAATCGTTGAACTAAGAGATATGGCACGTTCACTATCATAAAGTATAATTGTTAAGAGGGGTTAAAATCTTAACCCCTTCTTTTTAATGTTTCTTTACATTTCCTTGAAATTGATTTATAATAATTGTAAATCTATTGACATTTAGGAGAATATTATGTTCGATTTTGACAACCTAGCAAAAGATTTTGAAGAAAATCAGGAAATTCTTAAAATCAGGAGAAAGAAAAATATTTTCGAAGAAGAGTACCAGAGACAATACAAAAACGTTGCAGGCGTCATTCGTCAATCAAGATACGATATCGTTGCCTATATGGACAAGCTAGCCCACACCCTTGAGACTATTAGGGAAGATGGCGATATTCTAGATGTAGAATATGGCGACCCTTTCGACGACCCTGAGAAGTATGGTGGGAGTCTGGAAATTAGATTTAGTGATGTAAACTACTCCGGCTCATATAAGCTGAGGTATATTTTCACCACCGAGAAAAACCATGCTGATATGCTACACGATGCCGAGAGCTGGCTTACTGAGCGTGGTTTCTGGACTCTTGACTGTGGAATTTCCGGTGAGAAGTTAGGCGATGTTATGCGTAAACTTGTGGAGATTTTTGAGCCAAATAAGAATACCGGCCTCACAGATAACTTCGAAGATTTAATGAAGAGATATGTTATCGCTGAAGTAAAGCAGTCAGACGCAGAAAGTCCTGACGACTTCAGACGTGAAATAAATTGTGCTCTGACCGAGTTTCGTAATATGTGGCTGAGATACTATTATATGTTACAGTCTCTGAGAAAGTTTGACAAGGTGGTATTTTTCTTCACCAAAAACTCATTCTGTGTCTGGGACAGAAAGTTTGAGTCAAATTTAGATTAATACAAAGATCTTTCATTAAAAGGGTTAAGAATTCTTAACCCTTTGTTTTTCCTATAAATTTTATTCGTTGGCATGGCGAAAAATGTAGGAACAAGCAGAACAGATAAGTTAGAATCAGACACCTTTGAGAGAATTCTTGAGTTAAGAGATATGGCTCGTTCACTATCATAATGTGAAAAATGGACAACTTAAGTTGTCCATTTTATTTATTTGCCCTTGACTTTCTTAATTTTTTCTAGGATTTTTGCTCCAGCAACAATTAAGGTTGCGAGCAATGCAACGACCACACCAAGGGATACTACACCAGCCATACCACCAGCAACCATAGTTCCAGTTGTCTTTATTGCATTTCCAACACCACCATGAATAACGGCCTGAGCGATAATACCTTTTACAAAAACTGCTGACCAAAATGATGATGCCCAACCCATTAAAGTTGCGATCTTAGCACCGGCTAACCATCCACCGAGAAATCCGAATGTTGATAAAACATTAGCGACCACTCCGGCTTGTTGGTATAACTTGTCGTCGCTCTTAGATTCACACAATTCATCTAAAAGATCTAATCCTTTATGATTTTCAGTTATTGTAAACAACTGTCGTGCATCATCAATAGTAATCATACACTCTGATAAATCAATTTTTGAAATATCAGACTCGTTCAGCATCCCAGTACCTTCGTGGTCTTTCTTGATATCAGACTTAGCACCTTGTAAAACCTTAATCACGCGCTCTTTCATGTCTTTAAAGTTTTTAGCTTGGACTAAGCCTTTTTCCTTTTCCCATGATTTTACTTCATCCTTGACTTTATTCATTGCTGTTGGACCAAAAGCAACACCGCCAAAGATTACCATTTTTTGCCACATTTTATCGACGAACTTTTTGGTAGCACCCCAAAAAGTTCCTTCGGTAATCATATCAAAAGAATTTAAGATCTCTTCGTCAATAGGAGACAGTTTATAATCGCCAAACTCTCGTTCAGCAATCCACTCTTTAAGAATCATATTTTTATCCTCATCTTTGAATTAGTTTAAATCAATTTATTTATTCAATTTATTTATAACCCTTTGTTTTTCTTAGAAATTAAGTTCTTTACTTTTTGATAAAAAGATCTATAATAAAAGTATAAAGATTGAATAAATGAGGATTTGATTATGAAACTTTCCAATTTATTAAACGTAGACGGTGTTAAAGATGTTATCAAGAACAACACTTGGACTACAATTTACATCTTAGGGCCAAACACCGAATATCTTGAAATTCATACTTCTGATGGCAATCTGCCTCCCGTAAAGAGAGAAATTCCTCAGGAAGTGCTAGAGATGCACGTCGACAACATTGACATCGAAACTGAGACTTTTGATGATGGCAATTCCTCAGCCACTATCGAAGGTGTAGCTTTAGACATCAACCAGTTTAGAGAAGTTCAGAAGTTATATCCTGATTTCTATAATGATGATAACGAATATTTTTAGGAGTTGATTATGAAATACGAAGTTTTAAAATTCAGTACCTATGATGGTATTAGAGGACTTGGAGAATTGCAGGAAGAGATGAATAAATTCTTTGACGAATACTCGGAGTCCATCGAAGTTGTTGATGTATCCTATCACACAACAAGATACATTACACGTACAAGCGGTTCAGAAAGATATGCTGATGGATTTATCAACGGTGAAGCAATTTCAGCATTAGTAACAATCAAGAAACTTTTTGATATAGATTTATCTGATTACCATTAGGAGATTTGATTATGAAAACTTTAAAAGATTACATCGAAAACGCTAAGAAAATCGCTACTCAGGAATTCATCAAGACTGTACCAACCGTTGGTGATTTCCTAAAGTTCTATGAGCCGGTCTTCAAAGAGGGTAAGAAAGTGGGAGGTATCCTTTGTGATTCTGACGTTCGTATCTCCATCTACACCAAAAAGGATAAGAAGTATAACCAGCTTGCAGAGTTTACCCATGATTTCAGCACATCACCAATGAGATTAGCTCTTGCTAAACGAAAAAATCGTATCGATGTTGGTGTTGAGAAATACGATGAGCATGTAAAAGAATTAAATGCTTTTCTGGATAGAAAGATTATCGATATTGAAGATGCCGTTGACGGCCAGGTAAAATATGACTGTCAGTGCAATATGCCAGATTACCTAAAATTTGCATTTGATCTGATTGTTGAGGAATAATATGACAGTACTAGAGTTAGTTAAGATGATTGATACCTCTGTTCGTTATAACGGTGGTAAAGTTTTCGACCAAGAGTTTTCTATCAATTTCTACGAAGACGGTAAAATGATTGGTTTCTCCTTAGAGAAAAATCACCTATGTGGATTAGAAGATAGAACCGTTGCTAGATGGAACATGGATATGCCAAATATTAACGTATATCTATGCCTTTGATTTTCTAGGAAATTAAGATCTTTACTTTTCTTTAGCATGAGTTTATAATTAACTCATAAGATGGTTAAGAGAGGATCATGATTATGAAGTTAAGTGATTTACTAAAAGTTACTGCTACAGGTCAGCAGGTTATCGTAAGACTGATGTATCCGTCAGATTACGAAGACTTTGATTATGATATGGAGTTTAACTTTGTTCACTACCGTACTGGAGCAAAACTTGATCCTGCTTATGTCGGAGACAACTCTAATGTCATGAGCAATGAGGATGATCGTAAAGTGGCATTAACTGATGTTTTCAAAATCTTACTCAAGATGGAAGTCGATAATTTCCACTCTGATATAGACTTTGGTAAGACTGAATGGGATGATTATGCACCTATCGGTGACTATGATATAAATGATAGAATTATTGTAGAACTTAAACCAATCACCTATGGGAAATTTGCCCCTTTAGTACCTAAAAAGTACTTGATAAATTGTGAAGCAGTTGGTTATGTTACTAGATTTGATTTGTATTATGACGTTAAAACTCTTCAGGTAAAGACAAAGGATTAAAGAATGAAAACTGCCCACGAATACTACATTTATAATTCAGGTGCTCTAGCAATGTTAAAGGTGTTAAAGACCAATATCTTAGATGATGGTCTAGATCAGGAAGAGATCATTGATTATATCTCTGACCTTATAACACACCTAGAAGGTCAGACTAATGATCCAAAGAAAGCATTTGATGAGTTAAGAGAAATTGCTGAACAGAATGGGAGAGAATTATGATCTACAATATTGACGGAAAAGACAGAACTATTGAATTCCTTGAAGTAGCACTAAGAGATGCAGAAGATAATTTAGATGTCATGAACAAAGCACTAGATTACACAGATATTGATAGAGAGGGTCACTATCCTTATCAGGTACAGAAATTTCTGGTTCAATATCTAAAAGAGTGTATCTCTAGAGAGAAAGAAGATAGAGCAATTCACGATTATATGTACAATGAGTAGAGGGAAATATGAAAACCGTGGATAACTTTGATACACTTAGAAATATCCTAGAATTTCCTACTAAGGATGTATTCTACGTTATTTCTATTATTCAAAGGCCTAAGGACTTTGCTGAAGGGTTTACTGAAAGAAGACATAAAGAACACTTCGTTAAGCATTATTTTGTTCGTAGTGTAAAGGAACTTGACGACCTTAAACCTAAGATTATCGAGTGTTGTAAACTTTATAATGCTCGTGCCTATCTAGGATTAGATGCTAAGAATATCAAGAAAGTAATCTCTAAGACTATTCAGGATGAAGCAGAATTATTACTCTTAGATGGAGAGCAGGCAATCTCTAGATATAAGAAGAATTACCACAGTATCTGTAGATTAAAGGAGTGTAGTGAGTCATCTTTAAGATACGTGCATCTAGACCTAGACAGAAGTGGTACTGAGGGTTACGACCTTGCTCTTGACCTAGAGGCAAAATTGCTAGAGTTTTCCCACAGATGGAGAGTTCTAAATTCACCAAACGGTTATCACTTCATTGCTAAGATTAGGTCTAATGACGGTAACATAAACATCCAAGAGTTAGGTAATTTTCTCAAGAAATATAAGGAAGAAAACTCCCTAGAAGAGACAGAACTTGAGATGAAAATGAATTCAATGGTAGTTTTATTTAAGGGCTAGGGTGACAACTAGCATAGTTTAGAACCATCATTATTGGGTCGACTTTGAGGTATCCTTCTTTCGGAAAGATACCTTTTTTATTCTCAAAGAACTGGATTTTAAGATAAAGATTCGTTCCTTCCCTAAAAGTCAACTTACCCTTTCTTGAGCCGTCTTTGGATCTTGCGTTTAGGCTTGGAACTTTAATGGATTTGTTAAAGAAATCAGGAATCTTGTACACGTAGATATAACCGAGGCTCGATCTTAAGTTCTTTTCACATTTCTGAAAGTGTTCCGGCTTTAGTTTCTTTTTAATGATGCTTAGGATACGAGGGCAGTTGTTAAGCTTATCTCGGAAATAATTAAGAGTATTGACATTATCCACTCTGTCGGCAACAGTAATGTTCTTCTTTCCTTTTAGGTAATTATCGATAAATTCGTTGATACACTCGACCACCTCAGCACTGTTTTCGTTAGTTACATTGATCGGTATCAGGAATTTATCCCTTCCGTCTTCTTCAATTTTCTTTTCCAGAAGCTCAACAAACATTTATTATTCCTTTTCGATTATTTATAGATCCTGACTTAAATGATTTGATCAAATTAAATTGTGTTAAATTATTGATCTCGAGATCCATGCGGATAAATAGTGAAAAGGATTTAACCATGAGTTTATACATTGATTTTGTTACATCAAATAGTCTAAACACGGATGAACAAGCAATTAACAATGCAATCCGTAATATTCTTTGTACACAATTAGGAACCTTGCCCGGCAAACCTACTTTTGGTTCCAGACTACATGAATTAGTCTTTGCCCAAATGGATAGTTTAACCATAAACATGATGAAAACAGTAATCAAGGAAGCTTTGGATTATTGGGAGAAGCGTATAACTATTGTAAACATTGATGTGGAACCTGAAGAGGCCTATAACCGTATGATTGCAACAATTACATATAGTTATAGAGACGAAGGCCAATTTACCACCACTCAGGTTAGCCTAGGAATTCAATATTAGAGGATATTATGTCACAAATTATCAAAACTACGCCATTTGATTTTGAGGAACTTTACTCCAGTATCAAGCAAAAGTTTGATGATGCAGGTTATGATGTAGCTGAAGGTAGTAATACAAGTATGCTGGTTACGGCACAAGCCTATCTGGCCAGCAATATTAACGCTAATGCAGCTCTGAACGTTAACGAGTCTTTATTGCCTTTTGCGAGAAAAAGAGAAAACATCTTAAATGATGCAAGAGCTTTAGGCTATGAAGTCCGTCATATTAGTTCCTACATTTACAATGTAACCATTGCAGTTCCTATCAAAACTGAAAGGGTTTGTATTCCTAAGTACACACTGTTTACCGATGGTGAGCACCAGTATTATTACTTTGGAAGTGATATCGTTCTGACCCCGGATCCTTCTTACAACGGCGAGGGAGAAATTAGAACTGTTGATCTTAACATTAAAGAAGGCCTACTATACCGTTATAATGATGAGGAAAGTCTGAATGTTAGCATTACAAATACACAGGGTTTAAGTAATTATTATGTTGATATTCCTTA
>Ga0326513_10002592_pt1 | contig 13313 bp, 10 predicted proteins | sample 2_2465_0518_D_FD_203654 | JGI IMG/M metagenome (GOLD analysis project Ga0326513, IMG submission 203654) | Bovine rumen microbial communities from UC Davis, California, United States - 2_2465_0518 | ecosystem: Host-associated > Mammals > Digestive system > Stomach > Rumen | place: USA...
GATGGTGGATATCACTCATATTCCGGAAGCCCGGGAGGGCAGCCTTGTGACGCTGATCGGAAGAGACAATGGGGAATCCATAACCATGGAGCAGCTCGGAGATCTGTCGGGGAGATTCAATTACGAGCTGGCCTGCGACATCAATACGAGAGTACCCAGAGTGATCTGCGGCGGAACCCTCGGTTGACGGCTTCGCAGGATAATGGTATATTCTAATTTGTATCTTTGCGTACAGAATAGAACGCGGCTCTGTTCAGGCACAGCTGCGGAATGATCATACGACTGTGAGGAGCGAAATTATGTCAGGACATTCTAAATTTGCAAACATTAAGCACAAGAAAGAAAAGAACGACGCGGCCAAGGGCAAGATCTTTACGATCATCGGCCGCGAGATCGCCGTGGCGGTCAAGGAAGGCGGCTCTGACCCCAACAACAACTTCAAGCTCGCCAAGGTCATCGCTAAGGCGAAGGCGAACAACATGCCCAATGAGACGATCGAGCGCGGCATCAAGAAGGCGGCGGGCGATCTCGGCAACGTCAACTATCAGTACAACACTTACGAAGGCTACGGCCCCGGCGGCATCGCGATCATTGTCGATACGCTGACTGATAACCTCAACAGAACAGCAGCAAATGTCAGATCCGCTTTCACTAAGGGAAACGGCAGCATCGGAACACCCGGATGCGTATCCTTCATGTTTGACAAGAAGGGCCAGATCATTATTGACAAAGAGGACTGTGATCTCTCTGCGGATGACCTTATGATGATCGCGCTGGATGCCGGTGCGGACGACATTAAGGAAGAAGAGGACAGCTTCGAGATCCTTACCGCTGAGGAGGATTTTGACGCTGTGGAGAAAGCCCTCAAGGACGAAGGGATCCCTATGGTTTCCGCGGAAGTGACCATGATCCCTCAGAATTATGTCAAGGTCACAGATGAGACCACTATGAAGCAGATCAACAGGATCCTGGATATCCTCGACGATGATGATGACGTACAGAACGTTTATCACAACTGGGATGAGGACTGACGGGATAAGGCATTTTATAACAGGAATCAATCAGGGCAGCTTTATGTTGAGACATAAAGCTGCTTCATTGACATAAACAGCAGTTCCTATATGCGCTGTATAAGTGATACAGAGGACTAAATATGCAGATAAAGGATCAGGAAAACGTAAGCGGCGGAGAAGAAAACGGATTCAGGCTTTTAAAGAATCCTCTCCCTTCTCCTCCGAAGAGATCTCATATCCGCATGGAATTCGATCTGACGGATTCAGATGAGGATGATTTTGATCTGGAGATCAGCGACGGGGATGATTTTGATATCTGACCGGGGCGGTTACCGGATCTGTGACGGCGGACAACGGCAGCAAACAAGGAAGGTTTACAAGAGCGTATGGCTTCATCCAAAGCGAAGAAGAGTACAAACAGCAGGAAAAGGCAGAATGGTTCCGGCAGGAAAGCAGGAAGCGGAGCGCCGAAGAGAATGACGAAGGCTGATTCTGAGAGACTGGCGCTGGAAGAGATGAGAGCGCAGGAAGTCAAGCGGGATATCCGCCTTCTGGTCCTCTTCGGCGCGATGGTCTTTGTGATGATCGCGGAGCTGGGATACGGGGGAGTCGTAGGAAAAGCTGTCTCCTCGGTAATGTTCGGACTGTTCGGCATGGCGGCTTATGCCATCCCGCCTTTCATTTTTATAACGGTTCTTTTTGTGATCTCAAATATGGGAAGAAGGACGCTGCCCGCAAGGACAACGGCTCTTATAATGCTCATGATATGTGTATGTGCGGCTTTTGAACTCTGGAGCGGCGAACCCGGTAAGGCGCAGGCCTATAATGCGTCCGAGATCTATCAGCGATGCGCGGCTTCGAAGGAAGGAGGCGGACTGATCGGCGGCACTGTCGCCTACTGGCTGTTCAGGCTCCTGAGAAATGTCGGGTCAGTATTTGTGCTGGTCCTTCTCATACTCATATTCCTGATGATATTCACGCAGTTTTCACCTGTCGAGCAGTACAGAAAGGCTCAGCAGGACAGGATCCGCAGAGGCGATCCTTCTTTTATGGAGAAGCGAAGAGCCAGAGCGCAGGAAGCCAGAGAGCTTTCTGCAAGGCGCAGGGAAGCTGTTGCCATTGAGAGGGAGAAGGAGAAGAAAGAGCGGGAGGAACTGCTCGAGCAGGAGAGGGTTAACCGGGAAGAAAGACGCCGGCGCCGGGAGAAAATGCGGCAGGAGGCTCTAAAGAGAGAGCAGCTTGACATGAGCTCCACGGTGATCGCGCCTGCCCTTAACGAAGAGGAGGAAGATTTCGGCCTCGACGAGGGATCCGCGCTCTTTAGAAGAAAGGAAAAAAAGAAGACGCAGCCCGCGGCGGGGGAGGAATCTGCGCGCGTCCCCGAGAAGATCAGGAGCAGCACCTCACACGGAATACGTTTGCTCGACAGGGACAACAGCAGGCCGAACAGAGCAGAGGAGATCCGTGTCAGTGCTTCTCCGGTCAGCGATGCGCAGGAGAGCACCGACGGCCGTATACTGCGGCCTGATGCCAATACGGTGAGAGTGGAATCGGAAAACCTGATCAGGATCGATGACACGGACGGCGTCAGTTTTGGCGGAAGTTCCGGACCGGCCACGATGACGGTCTTTACAAGGACCAAGGATACGGATAAGATCGATGATCCGCTTCATTTTCCCTTTAATCAGGAAGAAAATGACAGAGGAATGATGAAGATCTACGCCAAAGAGAGCGCTGCGGAAAGGTTCGATTTCGCAAATACCACTGACATTGCGGATGCGGGCGGCATGTCTACTTTTAATGCCCAGGCGCAGAGAAAAAGGGACGATGCCGTTTCTGATAAAGCTCAGGAACTTCCCTGGGGAGCGGATGCGCTCTCCGAGGAGGAGATGGCCGCAATAGAAGCGGAGGAAGCAGGTCTTGAGAAAAGAGGGACGCAGGAGGCGCCTCTTCCGGCCCGGGAAGACAAGGCAGCCGCGCCTGCACCGGTCAGAACAACAGTTACAGCAAGACAGAAAACAGATAAACCGGAGCCCCGGGAAGCTGTCGCCGACGAGGACCTGGAGGGAATCGAAGTCCACAGAGACCGCGGTGATGAGAAAAACAGCGGAGCCGGAAGAACGGCTGCAAGCGGGCAGACCAGAAGTAAGGAAAACCGCAAGTACAGTTTCCCTCCCTTCAAACTTCTTAAGGAAGGAGAGGCGGGACACAACGCTGAGACGGACAGAGAGCTCAAGGAGACTGCCTTCAGGCTTCAGGAAACCCTCAGGACCTTCGGCGTCAATGTGACGATCACAGATATAAGCCAGGGGCCATCCATCACAAGATATGAACTGCAGCCCGAGCAGGGTGTCAAGGTCAGCAAGATCGTAAATCTTGCCAATGATATCAAGCTCAGTCTTGCTGCAGTGGATATCCGTATTGAGGCGCCGATCCCGGGAAAACCCGCCATCGGAATTGAAGTGCCCAATAAACACCCCTCCGTGGTCTCGCTTCGGGATATCCTTGAGACCCAGGAGTTCCGGGGAGCCAAGAGCCGTCTGGCGTTTGCCGTCGGCAAGGACCTCGGCGGGAAGACCGTGGTCACGGACATCGCCAGGATGCCCCACCTTCTGATCGCGGGCGCTACGGGATCCGGCAAATCAGTGTGCATCAACACGATCATCATGAGTATCCTGTATAAAGCATCTCCGGACGAGGTGCAGCTGATCATGATCGATCCCAAGGTCGTAGAACTAAGCGTCTATAACGGCATCCCTCATCTGATGATCCCTGTCGTGACCGATGTCAAAAAAGCGTCGGCGGCACTTAACTGGGCTGTCGCGGAGATGGAGCGCAGATACAAACTCTTTGCTGCCGCAGGCACCAGAGATCTGAATGGATATAACGCAATGGTCCGCGCCAAGGGGAGTGAAGCCGGAGAAAATGAAAAGGTCCTCTCAAGGCTTGTTGTCATTGTGGATGAGCTGGCGGACCTTATGATGGTCGCCAAGAATGAAGTCGAAGCATCGATCTGCCGCCTGGCTCAGCTCGCGAGAGCGGCCGGCATTCACCTGATCATCGCTACACAGAGACCTTCCGTGGACGTCATCACCGGCCTGATCAAGGCCAATATGCCCAGCCGGATCGCCTTTTCCGTCACCAGCCAGGTGGATTCCAGAACGATCCTCGACATGGCGGGCGCAGAGAAGCTGATCGGTAAGGGTGACATGCTGTTCTATCCCCAGAACTACCAGAAACCCGCCCGTATTCAGGGCGCGTTCATTTCGGATGAGGAAGTGCAGAGCGTTGTTGATTATATAAAGACGAACAACGTCACTGATGACAGCGCGATGGCGAGCATATCCAGTGAGATTGACGGCATCGCGGCCTCCGGAGAACAGGGGACGGGAACGGAGCTCAAGGATAATTCGGGATACGATGAATATTTTGCCGAGGCCGGCAGATTTATCATCGAGAAGAACAAGGCTTCCATCGGCATGCTGCAGCGTGTGTTTAAGATCGGTTTCAACAGAGCCGCCAGGATCATGGACCAGCTTGCGGATGCGGGCGTTGTCAGCGAAGACAACGGGACCAGGGCCAGACAGGTTCTGATGGATATGCCTGCTTTTGAACAGCTCCTGGAGGATATGTAATATGACAAGGAAACTGAAGGCGTCCATACTCCTTCTTCTCTTTGCTGTCGCTTTGGCGGCCGCCTTTTTCGGTTACAGGCGCAAACTCTCAAATACCAGAGCTGTACTTGCGGAAAAGTCTGCCGCGGCCGCGCAGGAGGGTTCCTACGCGGAGGCCTCGCGACTGATCGACAGAGCTCTGCAATCCCCGGAGGACGGCTCCTTTACCGATGAACAGCTTTATCTGAAAAAGGCTGAGTATACGCAGCAGGCAGGGGACAATGACCAGGCCCTGAGCATTGCCATGCGTGTTGTGAAGAACACGCGGGAAGGTCAGCCGGAATTCGACGAAGCCTGGGAGAGGATCGTATCGATCTGTATCGAAGAAGAGGAATTCGGCAAGCTCGCGACCCTTCTTGAGGGAAGCGGAGTGGAGTCGGTAAAGAGCAGATACTATAATTATCTGGTATATGACCCGGTGTTCCGGGATCCGCCCGGGACCTATGAGGAGAGTCTTGTGCTCTACATAGAAAGTCAGGGCGAAGGCGCGGTATTCTATACTCTTGACGGAACGGAACCGACGGAGAAGAGCAATCTTTACAGTGGTCCCATTACGTTAAGACCCGGGATCTATACAATAAAAGCGTTCTTCATCAACCGCTATGGTTTAAGGAGCAATACGGTGACCGGAGCTTATAAGATCACTGAAGAATGAATACATAATCATTTAGCCGGATAAATCATAAACGCACTATTGTGCTTTAACGGGAAGAAGTGCTATTATTAATCGGATTTAGTTTATTAAATGCTATTAAGCAGAACACATGGAGGTTTTTATGTTCAAGATCACCAAGAAGGAGAATCTGGCCCCCAACATTTACCTTATGGATGTTGAGGCCCCCAGAATAGCCAAGTATGCTCTTCCCGGACAATTCCTGATCGTCCGCGTGGACGAGGAAGGCGAAAGGATTCCTCTGACTATCTGTGATTATGACAGTGAGAAGGGTCTTGTGCAGATCGTATTTCAAGTCATCGGCGGGGACACATACAGAATGTCATCCCTGGAAGTGGGAGACAGCTTTGCAGATATGGTCGGCCCCTTAGGCAAACCTTCCGATCTGACAGAAATGCCCCTGGAAGAACTCAAAAAGATGAAGATCTGCTTTATCGCGGGCGGAGTCGGAACCGCTCCTGTATACTGCCAGCTCAAATGGCTTAAGAACCAGGGCGTCGAAGTGGACTGCATCCAGGGAGCAAGGACGAAGGATATCATTATCCTGGAGAAGGAGATGAGCGAAGTTTCCAATCTTCATATCTGTACTGATGACGGCTCCTACGGCATCCACGGCAATGTCTGCGTGGCACTTCAGAAACTTTGGGACGAAGGAAAGAGATTCGACAGAGTCATCGCCATCGGCCCCATGATCATGATGAAGTTCGTATGTCAGCTGACGAAACAGCTCGGTGTCGAGACAATAGTATCCATGAATCCCATCATGGTGGACGGAACCGGAATGTGCGGCGCCTGCCGTCTGATGGTAGGAGGAAAAGTGAAATTCGCATGTGTTGACGGACCTGAGTTCGACGGCCATCAGGTTGATTTTGCGCAGGCAATGCAGAGAATGAAGCTTTACGCCACAGAAGAGGGACGTCTGTACCTCAGAGCCAAAGAGGGCGACACACACCACGGCGGCTGCGGCAATTGCGGAAACTGACGGATTCGTGCATATAGATCGTTCTAGAAAGGATACTGTTATGGATATGATGAAGAAAGTTCCCGTAAGGGAACAGGATCCCAAGGTAAGGGCCACGAATTTCGACGAGGTATGCCTTGGCTATAATAAAGAAGAGGCTGAAGCTGAGGCGCAGCGCTGCCTTAACTGCAAGAATCCCAGATGTGTTCAGGGATGTCCCGTGAATATCGACATTCCCGGATTTATCACAAAGCTCAAGGAAAGCGACGTAAAAGGCGCCTATGATGTGATCGGAAGATCTTCCTCCCTTCCCGCGATCTGCGGACGTGTATGTCCCCAGGAGACGCAGTGCGAAGGCAAGTGCGTAAGAGGGATCAAGGGCGAGCCTGTCTCGATCGGAAAACTTGAGAGATATGTTGCCGATACCGCGCGCGCAATGGGTGTTAAGCCTCAGGGTGTGGAGAAGACTAACGGACACAAGGTCGCCGTCATCGGTTCAGGCCCTGCCGGCCTCACCTGCGCGGGTGATCTGGCCAAGATGGGTTATGAAGTCACTATTTTCGAAGCGCTGCATAAGGCAGGCGGCGTTCTGGTGTACGGCATTCCCGAGTTCCGTCTTCCCAAGGATGCGGTAGTTGAGAAAGAGATCGAGAACGTCAAGTCCCTCGGTGTCAAAATAGAGACGGACTGTGTCGTCGGCAAATCCGCTACGATCGACGATCTTATGAAGAATGAGGGCTATGAGGCCGTATTCATCGGCTCCGGCGCAGGCCTTCCCAAGTTCATGGGAATCCCCGGCGAGCAGGCGATGGGCGTGTTCTCTGCCAATGAATATCTTACAAGAAGCAATCTTATGAAGGCGTTCAGCGACCAGTCCAGAACACCTATCATGAGAGCGAAAAAAGCGGTCATCGTGGGCGGCGGAAACGTTGCTATGGACGCGGCCAGAACGGCTCTGCGTCTGGGCGCCGAGACCCACATCGTCTACAGAAGAAGTGAAGAAGAACTCCCCGCAAGGCGCGAGGAAGTCCATCACGCGAAGGAAGAGGGAATCATCTTCAATCTTCTGACCAATCCCGTTGAGATCCACGCTGATGAGAACGGCTGGGTCAAGGGCATCACCTGCATCCGCATGGAACTGGGCGAACCTGATGCTTCCGGAAGACGCAGACCTGTGGAGATCCCCGGTTCCGAGTTCTACATCGAGTGCGACGCAGTCATCATGTCCCTCGGAACTTCTCCTAACCCGCTGATCTCTTCCACTACAGCCGGCCTCGAAGCAAACCGCAGGGGCTGCATCGTCGCTGACGAGGAGAAGGGACAGACTTCCAAGGAAGGCGTATTCGCAGGCGGCGACGCTGTTACCGGCGCAGCTACCGTAATCCTTGCAATGGGTGCCGGAAAGGCTGCTGCTAAGGGTATTGACGAATATCTGTCAGCGAAGTAATTTAGAAATGGCATTGCAACGGGAGCGTGCACCGCGATAAGAGCGGTATGCGCTCCCTTTTTAGAAAAAGAGGAAAAATGACGGAAATTCTGGATTTAACCGCGCAGGAGCAGCGGGATATTTTTGGAAGCAAAGATCACTATGTAAGAAAGATCGAGAAAGATCTGGATGTGGCAGTGATCGCGCGGGACGGCGTGATCAAGGTGACCGGGGATGAACCCAATGTGCGCAAGGCTGTGGGGATTCTTGAGAACCTGGCGGGACTTTCGAGAGCCGGGGGAGAGATCGAGGACCAGAGCGTAGATTACGCTATCGAGATGAAGGACGAGCCGGATTCCGGCCGGCTGGCGGAGTTTGACAAAGATATCATATGCCACACAGTCAGCGGAAAGCCGATCAAGCCCAAGACACTGGGACAGAAAAAGTACATAGATTCCATCAGGAACAACCTCATTGTATTCGCAAACGGACCTGCGGGAACAGGAAAGACCTTTCTTGCCATGGCGATGGCGATCACCGCGTTCCAGAACAAGGAGGTCGAGAGGATCATCATGACAAGACCTGCAATAGAAGCGGGCGAGAAACTCGGCTTTCTTCCCGGTGACCTTCAGAGTAAGGTAGATCCCTATCTGAGGCCTCTGTACGACGCGCTCTACCAGATCATGGGCGCGGAGAATTTCAGGAAGAACATGGAGAACGGCCTGATCGAGGTGGCGCCTCTCGCTTATATGAGGGGACGGACGCTCGACAACGCCTATATCATTCTCGACGAGGCCCAGAACACGACGCCGGAACAGATGAAGATGTTCCTGACCAGATTCGGTTTCGGGTCTCACGCCATCATAACAGGCGACGCAACCCAGAAGGACCTGGCGCCTAATACCAGGTCGGGGCTCGACGTGGCTATGAAGGTGCTTAAAAATGTGGATGGGATCAGCTTTATCAATCTTACCGCGAAGGATGTAGTCCGCCATCCGCTGGTGCAGAAGATCGTCAAGGCATATGAGGATTACGAAAAACATGGTCGTTTTGAACACAGATATCCAAACAGAAGAAAGATTTGAATTTGACCCGGAAGAGATCGCGCTCAAGGTATGTGAAGAAGTGCTCAAGCAAGAGTCGTTCCCTGAAGACGCCGAGATCTCCCTTGTCGTGACAGACGCGGAGGAGGTACATCGTCTGAATCATGAGTTTCGCGGGATCGACAGGACGACGGATGTTCTCTCTTTTCCCGGCCTGGACTTTGAGGAGCCTGCCGCTTTTGAAGACAGCATCGATGAGAGCTGCATCAACCCGGATAATGACTGTGTGATGCTGGGCGACATCGTCATTTGCGCGCAGAAAGTGAAAGAGCAGGCGGCGGAATACGGCCACAGTGAAATGCGGGAATTCGCCTTTCTTATAGCTCACAGCATGTTCCACCTGTGCGGATACGACCACATGACGCCGGAGGAAGCGGAAGTGATGGAAGAGAGACAGGAGATGGCTCTGCAGGCACTGGGGATCACGAGGCAGCAGCGATAGAAGGAGAGAGTACCGCATGGCAAAGAGAAAGAGCATGGCCGGTGGTGAAATAATAAGAGATGCACAGATTTATGACGTAGCGGTGATCGGAGGAGGAGCAGCCGGCTGTATGGCGGCCTGCGCGGCTTCTGAGAACGGCGCCCGCACGCTGATCCTTGAAGCAAATGACAGGATCGGCCGGAAGATCTGTGCCACAGGCAACGGACGCTGCAACCTTACAAATCTCCATGTGGATGAAAATTGTTATCATACGGGCGGAGGAGAGGACCTCTCCGCCTTTTTTGCGCGGTTCTCCGTGGAAGATAATATCCGTTTCTGGGAATCAAGGGGAGTTTATCTTCACGACAGAGACGGTTATGTCTACCCGAGGACAGATCAGGCGTCTACGATCGCAGATGCCTTTGACAAAATACTGCGCGCTGAGGGAACAGAGATCATCCCCGGAAGCAGGGTTATCGATGTAAAGCAGGAGGAGGACAGCGAAGGAAGAGTATTCAGGATCGGGACGAAAGAAGGCAGGCGCTATTTTGCCCGGAAGGTGATCCTCGCGGGCGGAGGAGCGGCAGGACCGCAGTATGGATGCGACGGAAGTCTCTACGGGATCGCCCGGAGCCTCGGACATACTGTGAAAAAACCGCTGCCGGCGCTTGTGCCTCTTCTTTCGGATGATACAGATCTCAAAGCGGCCGCGGGCGTCCGCTGCGACGCGGGGATCAGATTGGTGTGCGGGGAAAGCACATTCAGAGCTGAACGCGGAGAACTGCAGATAACCGGAAAGGGAATCTCAGGTATCCCTGTGTTTCAGATCAGTTCAGAGGCATCCAGAGCCCTTGACGAGGGAAGGAGAGTCTTTGCGGAAATTGACTTTCTGCCGGACTTTACGGACGAAATGTGGGAGAAGGAAAAAGCGAGAAGGCTTTCTGAGGACCGAAACTGTATGCTCGGAATCTTCTTCCTCGGCCTCGTAAACAGAAAGGTGCTGGATCTTCTCCTGAGAAAACAGGGTATACAGGCGGAAAAGAAGGCGTCAAAAGTTGACGAGGACACGTTGATAAGCATTATGCGGGATATGCGAAGCTTCAAAGTGAGCGTTACCGGAACAGGCGGATTTGAACAGGCCCAGGTGACAACAGGCGGGATCCCGCTGAGCCAGACCGACAAGGATCTTATGTCTGTCTTTTGCGGAGGGCTCTATCTGTCCGGAGAACTGTTAGATGTGGACGGAATCTGCGGAGGTTACAATCTGCAGTGGGCCTTTACCAGCGGATGGATCGCCGGAAAGAGCGCGGCGGAGGAAAGGAGCAGCGGAAAATGATAAGGATCTCACAGTTAAAGCTCCCCTGTGGTCACAGCAGAGGGGATCTGGAGAACAGAGTAAGAAAAATGCTCCGGCTGGGAGGTGGAGAGCCTCTGAAGATCGTGATCCGTAAACATTCGATCGACGCAAGGAAAAAACCTCAGCTTTTCGATATCTATACTGTGGACGCGGATCTCGGGATCGGGCTGAACGCGGAAAAAAAGCGCGTCACGAAACTCCGCAGCAAAGACATTTCAGCAGTACAGCCGTCCGAATACAGATTTCCCGAGGCGGGAAGCGAGAAGATGGAAAAGAGGCCTGTTGTGATCGGAGCCGGTCCCGCGGGGCTGTTCTGCGCGCTGATGCTTGCAGAACACGGTTACAGGCCGATCCTGCTTGAGCGCGGCAGATCTGTAGAGGAGAGGAGCCGTGATATAGAGAAGTATTGGGAGACAGGCGTTCTGGATCCCTCATCCAATATCCAGTTCGGCGAGGGCGGCGCAGGCACTTTTTCAGACGGCAAACTCAACACGCAGATAAACGACAAGACCGGAAGAAGCGCGGAAGTCCTGCGGATCTTCATCGAGGCCGGCGCGCCTTCTGACATCCTTTATGAGGGAAAACCTCATATCGGAACAGATAAGCTGAGAATTGTGATCCCCGCTATCCGGGAACGGATCATTGCGGCGGGTGGAGAAGTCCGGTTTGAGGCTCAGGTGACGGATCTGGTGATCCGCGGCGGCGCGCTGCGCGCGGTCATTTTACAAAACGGGGAATCCATTGAGTCGGATATCGTAGTACTGGCTCCGGGGCACAGCGCCAGAGACACTATACGCGCGCTGTATGAGAGAGGAATCCCCATGCAGCAGAAGGACTTTGCAGTCGGACTGCGTGTATCCCATCCCCAGAGCCTGATCGACAAATCCCAGTATGGTGTATTTGAGAAAGAGGAGATGAAGAGATCAGGCCTTAAGGCAGCCAGTTACAAGCTGACGGCAAGAGCCTCCTCCGGAAGAGGGGTCTATTCCTTCTGCATGTGCCCGGGCGGCTATATCGTGGACGCATCATCGGAAACCGGCAGGATTGCTGTAAACGGCATGAGCGAACACGCAAGAGACAGCGGGAGAGCCAACAGCGCGATCGTGTGCACCGTGGGGTCAGAGGAATTCGGAGGCACCCACCCTCTGCAGGGAATGCTGTTCCAGCAGGAGCTGGAAGAGAAGGCTTTCCGGCTTGGAAACGGATCCGTTCCTGTACAGAGGTATAAGGCTCTGAGGGACAGGTTCCTGCAGACTGAGAAATCCGGAGAGAGTACAGACCGCGCTCCGTCAGATGGTACAGCTGATGAGTATCTGAAGACTCAGGATCTGTGCATCCGCGGAAAGTGGAGAGAGGCAGATCTGAGCGATCTTCTGCCGCGGGCACTGACAAGGGACTTCATAGAGGGAATGGAATATTTTGACAGGAAGATCGAAGGATTTGCCGGGCCCGAAGCGTTCTGCGCGGGACTCGAGACACGCACTTCTTCTCCGGTGAGGATTCCCAGGGGCGAGGACCTGCAGGCACAGGTCAAGGGGCTGTATCCCTGCGGGGAAGGCGCCGGATATGCCGGGGGCATCATGTCGGCGGCCATGGACGGGATCCGGGTGGCGGAAGCAATAAGAAAGCGTTTTTGCGTGCCGGAATAAACAAAAGGAAACTTGTGCATAAGGCGCGGATACGGCTATAATGTTGAAATATGAATTATGCAAAATATCGGTAACTGTTGATGAGTATAACGACCGGGACGAGGTGAACTATCGTGAGTATTGTAGAAGAACTTTGCAGAGCGGCGGCCGCAGTCAAATATGATGTTCAGAAACTGAGCACGGATATCAAGAACAAAGCGCTGTATACAGCTGCTGACAAGCTGGTGGAACGGCAGGAAAGCATCCTTGCCGCCAACAGAGAAGATATCGCGGCTGGTAGAGCCGCGGGGATGAACGAGGGACTGATCGACAGACTGACCCTGACTGAAAACCGGATCGAACAGATCGCGGAGGGACTTCGCCAGGTCGCCCAGCTTCCCGATCCTGTCGGAGAACTTATGGATGAGTTCACAAGGCCCAACGGCATGAAGATCCGCAAAGTCCGCGTTCCCATGGGCGTTATCGGCGTGATCTACGAATCAAGACCCAATGTTACCGCTGATGCGTTCGCTCTTTGCTTCAAAGCGGGCAGCGCAGTGATCCTGAAGGGCGGAAGCGATGCATTAAATTCCAATATCGCGATCACGGATGTTCTCAGGGATTCTCTTGCGGAATGCGGGATCTGCCCCGATGCGGTCCAGCTGATCGCAACGACAGACAGGGCAGCCACAAGAGAACTGATGACGATGAGGCAGTACGTGGATCTTCTGATCCCCAGAGGCGGGGCGGGACTGATCAGAGCCGTCGTCGAGAACAGCAGGATCCCGGTCATTGAGACCGGCACAGGCAACTGCCATATTTATGTGGACAAGGACGCGGACCTGGAGATGGCGATGAAGATCCTGATCAATGCAAAGACTCAGAGGATCGGTGTTTGCAACGCGGCGGAGTCGCTAGTGGTGCACAGAGATGTCCTTGACAGTTTTCTCCCCATGCTCGCGAAGACCATGGAAGAGTACAACGTGCTCCTGAGAGCGGACGAGGACTCCCGAGCGCTGCTTCCTCTGGCAGAGGCGGCGACTGAAGAGGACTTCGG
>Ga0326513_10002593_pt1 | contig 13313 bp, 12 predicted proteins | sample 2_2465_0518_D_FD_203654 | JGI IMG/M metagenome (GOLD analysis project Ga0326513, IMG submission 203654) | Bovine rumen microbial communities from UC Davis, California, United States - 2_2465_0518 | ecosystem: Host-associated > Mammals > Digestive system > Stomach > Rumen | place: USA...
GGCACGGAAAATCAGAAACATATTACATTTGCAGAAGATGGTCAGTTCTCTGTTTTTCTGCCGCTTTCAGAAAAAGAACTTGCTGAACTCTCAAAAGATCATACGATCATAGAAGCGATGTTCTATACTGATCTGAAAGCTGAGGATAATTCTACTCTCCGGATGATGAAAAACCGGAAACAAATTGATCTGATTCAGCTCGATGAGGGCCGGCTTGCTGAATCTGATCACGAAGCCGTTCTTGAAAAACGCTATGCCGCTGTGCACGATCTTCACTGCGGTGATACTGTCACAGCCGCCGGAATTGATTTTCTCATTACCGGAATCGGCTCGACTCCGGATTATGATCAGCCGATTGCCGCTTTTTCTGATATTTCTGTAGAAAGTTCCAGTTTCGGCCTGCTGTTCGTAACGGATCAGCAATATCAGACCGTCAGGGAAACGACTTCCCAGAAAGCAGAAGAATATGTCTATGCCTATCGGCTGGGCGATTCCATGACGAATGATAAATTAAAACAAAAAATCAAAGATTTCGATTTTGATTATACACAGATCAAAGACAAGTATTTCCGTGAAAAAATTGATGAAATCTTAGATCAGAAAAAAGATATGCAGGATGGTATCAGCGATTTATATGACGGTTCTCAGGAACTCTCTGACGGTCTCGGAGAACTCGAAAATTACGGAGTTGATCTGAGTAATGCCGCCGATCAGCTTTTTGATGCCTATCTGAAACAAACAGAATCAACTCTTGCATCACTCGGAAAAGATGTCACTTTGACAAGAGAGAATTATGCTCAGGAACTGGATAAAATCATTCAGGAATTGGATTACCGTCAGTTAAGAGAATTAAAAAACGCTCTGGATGGCGTAAAAGAATTCGCTGACGGAATGCATGAATATAAAGACGGCATAGGAGAAGCATTCTCCGGCTCTCAGGAACTCTCTGACGGTGTGAATACGCTCCGGAAAGAAACAAATCAATTTCTGGATGATTTATTCAAGATTGATATTGACAACCTGATTCAGTTTATTACTGCCGAAGATAATATCCGGATTGCTGCCGCCGCCGGTGATGTTGTCATGAATAAGAATGTCGGATTAATTGCCGGTCTGATCGTATTGATTTTATTTACTTATGTAATTTCTGTATTTGTGATTCATCAGATCGAAAAAGAAGCTTCTGTGATCGGAGCATTATATTCTCTCGGAGTCAGAAAAAAAGATCTGCTTCTGCATTATATCACACTTCCGGTGCTGATTGCTTTTCTGGGCGGTCTGATCGGCGCAGTGATCGGTTTCAGTCCGGCCGGAGTCGATGCGCTTGCTTCTGATTCTTATGAATATTATTCCATTCCGGAATTTCCTGCTGTTTATCCGGCTTATCTGATTATTTACAGTATAATTATGCCTCCGGTGGTTTCAGCGATTGTGAATACGATCGTAATTAATAAAAAGCTCTCACAGACCGCTCTTTCTCTGATCAAGAACGAACAGAAAGCGGCTAGTTACAGACAAGTCAATATTAAATCCAGTAATTTTATCAGAGTTTTTCAGATCAGACAGATGCTTCGGGAATCCCGTTCGGCCTTTGCAGTTCTTGCGGGACTGATGGTCTGCCTGTTATTAGCAAATATCAGTCTTGACTGTGCAGTCATGTGCGAAGCTATCAAGAAAGATAATCTTGCTGATACGCATTATGAATACATGTATTTATATAAATATCCTGAAAAAACAGTTCCGTCCGGAGGAGAATCGGCTTATATCGAAACCCTCAGCATTCCCTGCTATGACTATACGCTTGATGTCTCTGTCATCGGTCTGAATCAGAACAGTCAGTATTTTGAAGCCCGTCCTTCAAAAAGCAAGAATAAAATTATTATCAATAATTCCCTGCATGAGCGTTTTAAATTAAACATCGGTGATACGATTACTCTCACAGATGCTTCTGCTGATATGAACTATACTTTCACTGTAGAAGATATTGCTCAGTATTCTGTCGGATTTGCGATCTTCATGAATATCGACAGTATGCGCGAATTATTTGATCAGGAAGAAGATTATTTCAATATCGTCTATTCTGATAAAGCTCTGACAATTGATGACGGTCGTCTGTATGCTGTGACTACCCGTGCGGATATTGAAAAAAGTGCCGGTGTCTTTGTCGATATGATGCGGCCGATGGTTGTCACGCTGATCACAGTTTCTCTTCTGATCTTCTGTGTTGTCATGTATTTGATGATGGGAGTCATGATTGACCGTTCTGCTTCGGGAATTTCTCTGATGAAAATTTTCGGCTATCGCTCGAATGAAATCAGAAAATTATATCTCAATGGCAATACTATTATTATTGCACTGGGTTCACTGATCTGCATTCCGGTCAGCAAAATCATGATGGATGCAATTTATCCGTCATTTATTGCGAATGTCGCCTGCGGCATGAATGTGAAATTCCCTTGGTATTTATATCTCAGTATCTATGCCGTCATCATGATCGGATATTTTATCATTAATTTTTTACTGATCGGCAAAATCAACAAAATCTCCCCCGCCGAAGTCCTTAAAAACCGTGAATAATACTATAAATTATGAAAAAATCCTGATAATTATGAAATCCGTGTGAAAAATTATGAAAAGCAGATGAAAATTAGCACTCACCTATTGACAGTGCTAATTTTTTGTTGTATAATATAATCAGAACAAGGGAAGAGTACCAAAGAGGGATAGCAAAAAGCAAATGGTTCAGAAATCGGTTTCCACCCTCTGAAAATGCAAATCCCGAAGTTCACAGAAAATATTTTTGCTCACCGAAAGGAGTTTTGACTTATGTTGTTCCCTGAAGTTTTTGGAAGAAATAATTTTGATGCATTTGATGATTTCTTTGGCAGTCCTTTTGACAGACAGTTCGACAGATCGCACAGAATGCCGCCTTATCCGCCTGTTCAGATCATGAAAACAGATGTCAAGGAAACGGATACCGGTTATGAGCTGGCTGTTGATCTCCCCGGTGTCACGAAAGAAAACGTCAAGGCTGAACTCAATGACGGCTATCTGACAATCACTGCTTCTACAGAACAGAATCACGATCAGCAGGACGAAAACGGAAAATATATCCGCCGCGAACGCTTTTCCGGCAGTTACAGCAGAAGTTTCTATGTCGGTAAGGACATCACAGAAGCCGATATCAAAGCCAAGTTCACAGACGGCGTTCTGAGACTGGATATTCCGAAGAAAGAGCCTTCTGTTCCGGAAAAGAAATATATCAACATTGACGATTAACCCCACCTCTCAAATAAACAAGAAAAGTCCCGCCGTCCGGTTCACGCCGGATGGCGGGGCTTTGTGTTATGTGGGCAAATAATTCATCAACAAGGCTTCTGTCATAGAATTTCTATTAACTTCTTTTGCTCCTACATGATAATAATGTTCTATATTTTTTTTATAGCAGAATCCCCAAAGCTGTTCAAGATATGGATTATTTCTGTATTGATTGCAATCCCATGTAGAAAGCATAAAACGACATTTTGATTTTATCAAGCATTCTTTTAAAAGCAACTCATCCTTTTCATCCCAGCTGTCATAATAATCCACATGTCTGCCGATATAAGGCGGGGCGCAATAAATAAACGCATCTGATGAAACTTCAGAAATCGTTTTTTCAAAAGACTGACACACAAACTCCCATTCTTTATCTTTAAGCTGCTTTTCTACATATTTTATCTGATTTACAATTTTTGTAATATATGCTTTTGAAAATCTCAAAGGCTTATGCCCATATGGAACATTAAATTCATTTTTTTTATTAAAGCGAATCATGCCATTAAAACAGCAACGATTCAAAAATAAAAAATCCAACGAATCTCCGCTCTCATTAAAACGTTCCCGAACAGTATAATAATATGCATCATCTTTTTCTGCAAGAATAGCACCCTCTTGTTCCAGAAACTCTCTTGCAATGGAAGATGTGATTTTTTTTAATTTTATCTGATTATAAAAATTGATGATATGAGGATTGGTATCTGCAAATATTGCTCGTATGCCTGCAAGATTAAATCCGACCACTCCCGAACCCATAAATGGCTCAACCCATACAGTATCTGAATTCAATAAAACAGATTCTTTGATTGCTGGAACCAATTTTGTTTTAATCCCCTGTATTTTGATGGATGGAATAAAAGTTTTAATACTGCTCATTTTATTTTTTCCTTTCTCTTTGATGCTTTCGGATTATTCAATTCTGCTGGAAGATTCCGATATTTCAAATATTCAGCCAAAGAAGAAAGCTGTTTAAAATCACCTCCCTCAACAGGAATCTGCATTTTTCCGAAATTTGCCCAGTACTCATCAAAGAAAGATTTTTTCTCCTGCCTTGGCAAATACGCCGTTTCCATTTAAAATATCCTCAATTTTCTGGATACTGCCAATATTAGCAGTATTTCCGCTGCCGCCTTTATCACTTGCAATTTTCCATTTTTCTTCTGCAAAAAATATAAAATCAGAAATAACAGCTGGTATCAACTCTATTTCATCAAGAGAATATACTTTTGTCTCATTATATTTGTCAATTTTTGTTCTTGAATAAATAATGCCAATACAAAAATGTCCTGTATATTCACAATAAGGATATTGAATATTCTTGGTGCTTGTTCTGTTAACAAAATATTCTCCATGTGAGCCTAATGTAAAACCATTGCAAAAAGCCCTCATATTTTTCATCACGATAAGTTGTTTTTAAATCCACAGCAAACTTGATATTACGGTCACTTTTTGAAATAAACGTCAAGTCTGGATACCAGTTCTGATATGTTGCAAGCTCTAGTTCATAGCCATTTTTCTCTGCAAAAACTAAAAAATAGGGAAATAAATGTAGTTCCAGAATTTTTGATACTATTTTCGTATCTGACGAAATTGCATATATATTTTTGAATACATCAATAAATCCACGGATTGTCCATTCATCATTTTGTGTTATCAGATTTTTCAAAGAACCCACAAAATTTTTAAGGCTGACAGAAAATTTTTCTTTTTCTTGCTGTCTATTCATAAACACCAGTCCCCTAATAGTTCCACCTCATTTTTATGAGGAATTTTATATTGATTCATTCCTCTTTCGGCTTGACCATGATACCAAGCACATCCAGATTTTCTTTCTCGATCGGAGACGGACACTGACTCATGATTTCAGAAGCATCTTTTACTTTCGGGAATGCGACAACATCACGCAGACTTTCAGCCTTACATAACAGCATAGCGAGTCTGTCAAGACCGATTCCGAGTCCTCCGTGAGGCGGAGCACCATAATGATAAGCCTCTACCAAGAAGCCAAATTTAGCTTGAATTTCCTCATCTGTCAGACCCAGAGCACGGAACATTTTTTCCTGTAATTCATAATCAGTAATTCTCATAGAGCCGGAACTTAATTCGATACCATTCAGAACTAAATCATAAGCCTTAGCAGTAACTTTTGCGGGATCGGATTCCAGATACTGCATACAGGATTCTTCGGGCATGGTAAACGGATGATGCATTGCAAGCCATGTCTGAGAATCTTCATCCCACTCGAAGAACGGGAATTCTGTAATCCACAGGAAATTGAGCTGATCTTCCGGAATGATATTCAGTTTCTTAGCCACTTCGAGACGAAGTGCTCCGAGCGTGGGCAGTACGATTCGATTCTTATCGGCAACGAATAAAGCAACGTCACCCTGTTCGCAGTTGATTGTATTCAGAATATTCTGCATCTGCTCTTCTGTGAAGAATTTTGCGAATGCACAAGCAGGTTTTTCATCGGCCCATCTGATAAAGGCAAGGCCTTTCGCGCCGATTCCCCTGACGAATTCTGTTAATTTATCAATTTCTTTTCTGGAGAGAATCTTAGCGGCATTCTTAGCTACAATACAGCGAACGCTTCCGCCGGACTGCACTGCTCCGGAGAAGACTCCAAAATCAGAATCTCTGACTAATTCAGAAACATCCTGCAATTCCATGCCGAATCTTGTATCAGGCTTATCAGAGCCATAGCGATTCATCGCATCAGCATAGGACAGTCTGGGCAGAGGCAGAGTTACATCCTGATCAAGCACATCTTTGATTAATTTCTGTACAAAGCCTTCTGTGAGAGTCAGAATATCTTCGACATCCATGAAAGACATTTCCAGATCAATCTGAGTAAATTCCGGCTGACGATCAGCTCTCAGGTCTTCATCACGGAAACATCTTGCAATCTGAATATATCTTTCCATGCCTGCGACCATCAGTAATTGCTTATAAATCTGCGGAGACTGGGGCAGAGCATAGAATTCGCCCTGATGAACTCTGGAGGGAATCAGATAATCTCTTGCACCTTCGGGAGTAGATTTCATCATCATGGGGGTTTCGATCTCGATAAAATCATTTGCATAGAAATATTCACGGGCACATTTTGCGATTTTATGCCGCATGATCAGATTTTTCTGAAGAGAGGGTCTTCTCAGATCAAGATAGCGATATTTCAGCCGCTGTTCCTCGCCTGCGTTTGTATCATCCTTGATCACGAACGGTACGGGTTCGGCTTTAGCCAAGATTCTGATTTCTTCAGCAATGATTTCGATATTGCCGGTTTTCATTTCCGGATTAATATCCTGACGGGTAACAGAAACGCCTTTGACTAACAGGACATATTCATTCTTGCAGGAAGCGGCTTTTTCGAAAATAGCTCTGTCAGTTTCGTCATTGAAGACTAACTGCACTTCGCCGCTCCGGTCTCTTAATACGATAAAAATCACTTTATTTTTATTTCTGATATACTGAACAAAACCGCCGACTACGACATGCATATCCGGTTCTGTTACTTCTCCGCAGCCATGAGTCCGGCGGAGATTTCCCATAGATTCAGCCATTGTAAAACACTCCTGATTTTTTTATAAATTTTCGCCGGCTAATCTGTCAGCGATTTCAATATCGGAAAAACTTTCTGCAAAAGTATGATCTAATCTGACAGAAATTTTTTCTCCGGATTTCATATTTTTAAGTACAGCTTCGCCCTGTTCCAGTTCATTATCACCGATTACGACAGTAAAGCGGGCATTGATTTTATCGGCATATTTCATCTGAGCTCTGAGGCTTCTGCCCATGACATCGGTCTGAGCGGCAATGCCTTCTTTCCGGAGCTGAGCTGTCAATTGCATGGATTTGATTTCAGCCTGTTCGCCCATCGGAACAAAATAAATATCACAGAATTTTTCTTCTGTCAGGCTGATTCCCTGATATTCGAGTATATTCAGAAGCCGTTCCAGACCCATACCGAAGCCCAGTGCCGGAACAGACTGTCCGCCGAGCTGCTGAATCAGACCATCATACCGGCCGCCGCCGCAGATTGTCTGTTCTTTTTCCTTGCCTTTTTCATCCGGTATTTTTCCGATAAATTCAAAAACTGTTTTAGTATAATAATCCAGTCCCCGTACGATCTTGGGATCGACTGTATAATCAATTTCCAGAACTTCCAGTCTTGCTTTCAGTTTTTCAAAATGCTGACTGCAATCTTCGCAGAGATAATCCAGAATCAGAGGGGCATTTTCAGCGATTTTCTGACAGGATTCAACTTTACAGTCCAGCAGCCGCATAGGATTTCTTTCCAGACGGTTTCGGCAGTCAGAGCACAGGCATTCCTGCGAACCGGAAAAATAATGTTTCAGTGCTTCCTGATATTTTTTCCGGCAGACCGGACAGCCGATAGAATTAATTTTCAAAGCAATGCCTTTCAGACCGAGCTGATCGAGAATCTGTTTAGCAAGGCTGATCACTTCGGCATCAGCAGACGGATGAGCAGAACCGGCCATTTCCACACCGAACTGATGAAATTCTCTCAGACGGCCTTTCTGAACATTTTCATGACGGAAACAGGAAAGAATATAATATACTCTTTGCGGAAGAGCATCATTCAGCAGACCGTTTTCCAGCAAAGCCCTGATTGTACCGGCAGTGCCTTCGGGGCGCAGAGTCAGATTTTTTTTGCTTCCGATTACAGTATACATTTCTTTTTGTACAACATCCGTTGTTTCCCCCACACCGCGGCTGAACAGTTCTGTTTCCTCGAAAGTCGGGACACGGATTTCACGAAAGCCGAATGTACCGGCAGTATCATGAAGAAAATTTTCCAGTTTCTGCCATTCACTGCTTTTTGAGGGCAGTATATCCGCCGTACCTTTGGGACGATTTAATAAACTCATAAATTCATACCTCCTGATTATCCTGATTATTTTTTTTATCATAAAACAGTCTGCTGAACCTGCTGTCAGGCATTTTCAGCAGACTGTTACGAGCTTTTCAGAGAGACGGATTGCCGATTTCCCGCCAGTCCAGATCTCCTCTTTCCAGTGCCATGATCAGAGCTTCCGCAGTTGCAATATTTGTAGCCATCGGCACATTATGCACATCACAGAGCCTTAACAGCGTCACATCATTAGGGTCGGGATTTCTCAGATTCGGGTCACGGAAGAACAGAAGAATATCCACCTCACTACAGGCAATTTTAGCGGCAATCTGTTCACCGCCGCCCTGTGAACCGCTGAAATATTTCTGAATCGGCAGACCAGTGGCCTCCCCTACTACTTTTCCGGTTGTACCGGTTGCACACAGATGGTATCTGGAAAGAATCCCGCAGTATGCAATACAGAACTGCACCATGAGTTCTTTCTTGGCATCATGAGCGATTAATGCAATCGTCATACTTCTCATTCCTTTCTATCAATTATTTAATTACAAGCGGCACCTGATTGCCTGTCAGTCTTTTAGAGATGGCATCAAATGCTTCAAGGCTGGGGGCTTCAACGGGCAGTTTCTTTCCCTTTCCGGTTGATTCTTTAAGCATAATATCATCCGGAATGACACCCAGCAGCTGAATACCGACAGTATCAATAATTTCATCCAGATTCTGAATCATCTTGCTTTTGATGACTTCTTCACTGACTTTATTGATAATCAGCCGCTGACGCTTATTGCCTCTCTGATAAAATTCATCAGACATCATAGTTGCATCACGGATGCAGATAGGGTCGGGAGTTGTGACAACAAGAATCAGATTGGCCTGCTCGACAATATCAAATACATGCGAGCTGATACCTGCACCGGTATCAATAATAATAAAATCATAATATTTTCTGACACCACGGCAGATATTGACAACCTGTTCTGCCGTGACGGTCATAAACGGATCTTTCGGGGCACAGAGAATCTCCAGATTGCTGACACCGGGCACACGAGCAACGGCATCGAGCACCTGCATATTATTTTTCAGGACATTTCCCAGATCATACTTGACAGATCCTTCCATGCCGAACATGATATCCAGACAACGAAGACCGAAGTCAAGCTCAATAATCAATGTCCGGTTGCCCTGTTTGGCGAGTGTATAACCGATTCCATAACTGATAGAAGATTTTCCCGTTCCGCCTTTTCCGGAGGTAATGGCAATCAGTTTCGGTTCATTGGTCATGCATACAGCTCCTTTCTGTAGATAGATTCAGCAGGCATTCAGCATTGATACAGCATACCTACTTATAATTATAACACAAATATCAATTTTGTCAAATTTATTTATCAGCTTTCTGTAATTTTTGTGAAAACTGTGATAATTCAACGTATAAAAATTATGAATCTTCACGAAAAAAATGATTCTTCAGAATCAGAATCGTCTTCTGATTCTGATTCTTTTTCCGGAAGCAGATCATAATATTTTTCACAAAGTTTAAGAATCGGCCTGATCATATATTTAGAATATTCACCGCCCTCGACAATACCAGCAAAGGCGACTTTTGGATGATCTGCCGGAGCATAGCCGATAAAGACAGAATCCTGATAATGACTGTCTGACTGAGGCGTACCTGTTTTGATTGCGACATCATAGCCGAGATTCTGGAGCGAATATTTTGACGGAAAATTATTTCCGGAAGCAAGAATCATGCCATATTCGATATTTTCATAGACATCGTCATAATGCAAAGCGATTCTGGAAGCAACAGTAGGCTTTGTTTTGCGAATGCACTGATTCTGACTGTAATCCCAGATACTGTCTACTAAATACGGCTCATAGCGTACGCCCTGATTAGCGATTGTATTCGCCACACAAGCGAGCTGTAAAGGAGTCACCATTGTTTCACCGTTACCGATACCGGCCTGCAATACCTGACCGACAGTCCATTCCACACCGAGTTCCTGATATTTTTCAGGAGAGGCCATATATCCGGCAGAATCGCGTGTTTCGATTCCGGTATTCTGACCGATGCCGTAATAGCCGGCATATTCGATAATTTTATCAATATTCAGCAATCTGGAAAGCTCGTAGAAATACGAGTTACAGGAAACCATCAGGGCACGGGCCACGGCAATATTACTATGATAGCCTGTACAGCTGAATGTGACATCATAATATTCATACTGTCGGGCACAATAAAAAGTCGTATCTCCTGTGATAAGCCCTTCATTCAAACCAGCAGTCGCAGTAATTGTCTTAAAAGTCGATCCTGGTCGGTACAGACCGAGTGTTGCTCTGTTATAGAGCGGACTTCCGGCCTCATGCAGAAGATCATCATAATTTTCAGAATATTTTGTCAGATCATAAGTCGGTGCTGTTGCTTCGCCGAGGACTGCACCGGTTTCGGCATCCAGAACGACCAGCGCACCGCTTTTGATTTCATTTCCGTCCTGATCTTCATAACCTCCGAACTCATCAAGAAAATCATCCAGAATTTTCTGTAAATTTCTCTGGAACTTGCTGTTGACGGTCAATCTGACTGTATGACCGCATGTTACAGGCGTTGTGACTTCATCGGAGACGATTTCTCCGGCTTCAAATGTGATAGTTCTTGTTCCGGCTTTTCCCTGCAATTCAGATTCCATAGCTTTTTCAATTCCGCTGATGCCGACAACAGCATCAAGAGAATATCCCTTTTCGAGATATTCATCTGCATTTTCGGCATAGATTGGCCCTGTCATGCCGATTTCATGAGGAATCACATTTCCGGTTTCAATTCTGCGTTCGGGAATCTGCTGAATGACAATGCCCTGTAATCTCATAGAAAGCTGTGAAAGCTCTCTGACGACTTTGTCAGGCAGTTCATCCGCAACCTGAAACTGATTGGAAACAGAAAAATCCGCCTGTGCCATTGCATATCTCAGACCGGCAATCATACGCTTCTGTCTGGGAGTATAATTCTCATCAATCTGATATGTCTCGCACAGAATCTGCATACAGTTATCTGCCGTTGCGTAGTGATTCACGCCGATAATATTCTTCATCAGATTCAGATCATCTTCTGAAACATCCATTCTGAACCGATACGGTGCATTGACGGAGATCGGAAGCGTATCTGCCCATTGCAGTTTGGCTTCTGAGAGAATCTGCACCAATTCGAGCAGAATCTGATTTGCCTGCTGAGTCTCAGCCGGAAACAGAGCCTTATCAATCATGACGGCATAAGTCACATGATTTCCGACAAGAACAGTACCCTCGGAATCAACAATTTCTCCTCTGGTAGGAGCGATACTCTGTGTATAGCTTGTCTGTGCTGAAGTTTCACGCTGATAATTCTGTGATTCCACGACCTGAATCTTCATCAGCCGGAGGGCACAGAAGCAGGTACATGCCAGCACGATCAGCATGGACAGTACAATTTTGACATAATCCGAAACAGTTTTTCTCATATCTGCAAAACATCCTTAAAAAAATCATTCCTGATATTCTGATATACTCATTTTTTCCAGCTGATTAATTCTGTGACTTCCGCATGTTACGGCAATTTTTTTAATTATAAAATAAAAAATCACAGAAGAGCCTGCTGTCATCAGACAGCTTGGAAAAATAATTCTCTGCCAGATCAGAAACACATCTTCATAGCCCCAGAGGGCATAATATAAAACATAATCCAGACCGCCCTGTATCAATGCACAGGCCGTTGTCAGAAGAAGCATATTAATCAGTTTCTGCCTTAAAAAATAGCGATATAACAGTGAAATCAGCACACAGCATATCACAAGCAGAAACGCATTGAATCCCAGCAGTTTCCCGCATACCAGATCAAGAAGCAAGCCACAGACCACTCCGACAGTCATTGCCTGCAATTCTCCTGTATGCGAAGCGATACACAGAGCTACAGGCAGAAGCATCAGCGGTTTGTGATAACTTCCCGAAGTCTCTGCCAGATAACAAATGCCTATGACTACAGCAAATAAAACCCATTGAACTATCTGTAAAAACAAGCGATTCTGCTTCCGGAGTCTGTTACTGTGCATCATCAGAATCCGCCTTTCCGCTGAAATCAGTAATCACTACGACCAGACTCAGATTTTTCAGATCAGAAGCCGGTTCTACTGCGGCATAGGCTGTCAGCCCAGTATCATCCATACCGGTTTCCCTGACATAGCCGATCACATATCCGGCCGGGAACAAGCCGTTTTCTCCTGTTGTCAGAATAATCCTATCTTTTTTCAGCTTTACTTCTTTATCAAGATATTGCAGTTTGCATAATCCGTCCATTGCGAGCGATACACTGCCGGTCAGAACGCCTTTTTCTCCGGAAGCGCGTGTTCCTGCGGCAACAGAAAGCTCCGGAGATAAAATTGTCGTAACAGTAGCCGTATGTGTGCCGAGTTCAGTAATCACACCCACAAGACCCATATCGCTGACGACAGGATCATATAAACTGATACCGTCCTCCGAACCACCGTCAATCATGAACGCACAGAACGGATCGTTTGTGACATAGCCTGTGACATCAAACGGCGATGTCATAGAATAATCTTCATGTTTTTCCTTGATGCCGACAAAAGCCTGCAAGCGTTCCAATTCTTCTTTCGTTGCTTCATAATCAGCAAGTTCCGTATGCAGAAGACTGATTTCTTTTCGCAAGGCTCTGTTTTCCTCGCTGTAATCTTCTGCATTTCTGTATAAATCAAGACCGTATTCCACATGCTGTGAAATCGAATTGGAAAGTTTCTGAAACGGTGCGGCAACAGCTTGAAATAATGCGACACTGCTGATAGTATATCCGCCGACAAATACGGCATACAGCATCAATCCGATCAGTAAGGCAAGTACCCAGAGGACTGCCTTACATTTTCCGCTTTTCAGAAAATTCAGCACAGAATCCCCTCTTTTCTGTTATTTCTCATAATATTTCAGATACTCTACAAGCGTATCCTGATATTTATCCATATTTTCCAGTACTTTACCAGCACCCTCAGCCACACAGTCGAGCGGATATTCTGCGATATAAACCGGAATTCCGGTTTCTCTGCTGATCAGCTTATCCAGACCGCGAAGCAAAGCACCGCCCCCG
>Ga0326513_10002594_pt1 | contig 13308 bp, 32 predicted proteins | sample 2_2465_0518_D_FD_203654 | JGI IMG/M metagenome (GOLD analysis project Ga0326513, IMG submission 203654) | Bovine rumen microbial communities from UC Davis, California, United States - 2_2465_0518 | ecosystem: Host-associated > Mammals > Digestive system > Stomach > Rumen | place: USA...
CAAGAGAGAGGTTCGCTGAGTTTTTTGGATTTTACGGGTGCTCTTGTGAGCTGTAGTACAATAAAAACTAGTGGCGCGAATATTTTATCATTTTTATGGCGGTGAAGGCTACAGCCCAAAATTAGGGTGGCGGGAAAAAATAGGGTTTTTTTAATATTATATCATAAATTTTTTAAAATGTCAAGTCGATGCCGCATATGGAGTGGTAAAATTTCGGGATCCGGACGATCGAACAAACAGTTCAAACATCCATATGAAAAATCCATATAGGCGATCGGGGGGCTGGATTCGGGCGCACACGCTCGCGCGCGCGCCGAGTTAGGCTTAACTAACTTTGGTTCGGACTAACGAACTTCCGGGCGCAAAAAACGGGGGTCAATCCCCCGTTCCATATTCCTCAGCAAAGTTGCTTATTATGTCAGCGAACACTCCGCAAATGCGATTGAAATCAGCTTCATCTTCCGCAATTTCCATCAACTCTTCCTCATCCGCTCCATCAGGAATGCCTAATTCAAGCCACGCCATAAGATAATTTTCATCATCGAGGTGTTCCCGCACATAAGCATCCATCCCGCCTAAAAGGTTCGCCCGCAAAACCTGAATTTCATTTTTTGTCATTTTTTATTCCCCTTTCTAATCAGTCTACCTACTCTTTTTGCAACTCTCTGCTCTACATATTTTCTTCTCTGTTTACACATATAGAAAGTATAACCACGAGCAAAATATTCAACTAACTCACTTTCGTTGTTATAATAACCGTTTGTGAAGCTGAAATAAAGACTATCACCTAACCATCTTGCTTGTTTCTGCCAACTTTCGGGACGAAATTTTCTCATTTTTTTATCTCCTCTCTTGTTTTGATATATTTATTATATCACTGATTTAATGCTCTGTCAAGATCTTTTTGAAAATTTCTTTTTGATTTTGCGCGGGAAGGCTTTTTCTTATTCTCGAACGCACGTTCGCCTGTATTAAAACCATTAAACTTGCGCCCTTCCGCCTGTTTCACTTTCCACACCTTTTTAGTCATGGTCTTTCGCTCATCAAAGGGGATATAATTTTCTCCATCAATTCTCATCATCTTCTACCTCATAATATGTCCAAGTACCATCGTCATATAATTCAATATAACTTCTTTTTTGTGTCTTTAATTGAATACCTTCTCTTTCTGTGCCTGCATAAAAATCAGAAAATATATCTGTTACAGTTATTATAGTTTTGTTAATATCTAATTCCTTTTTTAAATTTTTAAACATTTTTCTTTTCCTCTCTTTCATTTTCTATAATTATTATATCATAATCTTTTTTATTTGTCAATAAATTTTTTATAAAATTTTCGCCCCGGGCCGAGCCTTAGGCGGCTTTAAATGCCGCCCTCAACTCTAACTCTTTGCGCTTTTTCTGAACCCTACGCCAACAACCGCTATATATACCCTTTTCCATTTTCTGTTTCTGTCTATAACATTCTGCCATAATTTCAACCTCAATCCGCACATCCTCAAGCCCTGTGTGACTTTCCAAAAAATCAACATCCTTTTTGATATAGCGGTATGCACATTCTGCGGAAGTCTGAATATTATTAGCATCGGAGATAAGACCATTCTTTTCAGCAAACTTGATATATGTAGTCCTATTCAAGATTACATCACAAGCCATATTCCAAATACAGTTATACTCAATCCCAAACGGAAACCACCAACGCATCCAGCTTTTGCTTACATATCTTACAAGATTATTTAAAGCACGTTTGTCAAAACCCATATTGTATGCACATACAGTTTTAACCTTATATGCTTTTAAGTCATCTAACATCTGACGGCGTATGTTCCACATCTGCTTGATAACACGTTTACCGCTTTTTACATCATCCCAATACATCGGAATTTTTTCTGCATAATATGCGGATTGCATTACGTCTTTCATTTCAAGGAAAGTTTCCGCCACAAGATAAGACCTTTCGACAAGAATATTTCCCTTTTTGTCGCATATAACCCATCCGATGTCATAAGGAATAGGCTGTTCTACCGAGTTCATAGTTTCAGTGTCAAGTACAAGGAATTTTTTTGTTCTACTCATTTCTTTTGTTTCCTCTCTTTCATTTGATATACTTATTATAGCATACTCAAAAAAAATTGCAAGAGTTTTTTATACAAAAAATTGCACTAATTTCGGGATCAAAATTTGTATAATTTTTTTGAAAAAATCGCTTGATAAAAGCTCAAAACCTGTGATATAATGGAAATTTGGCGCATTTTCGTACGAAAATGCGCCACTGATAAGAAAAAACCGCCATTTTTTAGGCGGTTTTGGGTTTTCTGTTCTCGCTGACGTTGATTTTAAAGGTGTGCGTACCGATTTTGACCTCAATCAGCTTATTTTTGGTCAAAACAGAGATATTTTCACGCTCAACGCCCTCACATCTGTCCAAATTTGCCAAAATACTCTCAAAAAGGGCGGTTTTCTCGTCAGATACCTTGACAACTCGCGGTTTTGTTTCCTTTGCGCGCTCCCGCTTTTTCGTGCCTGCGCCTGCGTCAATGCGCTCTTTCTTGGCTTTGTTTTCAAGCTCTTCCTGTTCCTCGTTGTCGGTGTAGCCGTTATCATCAAGCCACAGTTCAACAGCCTCCTCTGTAGTCAGTTCCAACTTGGTCGCAAGGTTGACGATTTCCGCATCAGGAATATTGACAGTTTTGCCGTTTAAATTATATTTCATTTAGCATCACCCCTTTTTTGGTGTGGGGCAAGGGATTTTGTGCCTTGCCCCGTTGGCGGTTATAGTTTAGGCTACTACAGAGAAGTAAGCCTTTTTCTTGTCGTAGGTACGAACCACCGTACCATCCTTGCGCAACTGTGCAAGCAGTGCGCTCATTTTAGAAGTGTTGAAGTCAGCAACCTCACCACCGCAAGCGGTCTGAATGTCCTGAATGGTCAGAGCCTTGCCAGACTCGGTCAGCGCATTTACAATCGCTTCCTTGTAATCCTCGTTTGCAACCTGGTTTGCGGTCGGCTTCTTGGAAGTGGACTTCTTCTCAAAAGAAGCCTTAATCTTTTCCAGCTTTTCAGCAACTTCGCTCGGCAGTTCCTCGCCGTAGGTTGCTACTACATACTCGATTGCCTTTACATTAGTCATCTTTTCCATTTGTGATACCACCTTTCATTGTTGAAGTTGTTTTTGTTTACATTGTTATTGTATCATATTCAGTTGTGTTTGTCAAGTGCTTTTTTGAATGTTTTTATTGAGGTTTTCCGCCTCGGAATTGACTGATAAGTTTGCCCCTAGCGCGCTTAGTGGTTGCTTACCTTTTGAAGTCGCTTCCTTTTCTTTATCTTATGTATTTATTATAACATATTTTTATTTAATTGTCAAGCACTTTTTTTATTTTTTTCGGAAGGCTTTTGCGGTTCGCTTTGCTTTCCTTTATCTTATGTATTTATTATACTATAATTTTTTTGTAATGTCAAGACAAATTTTGGGATCAAATCAAAGGAATTTTTGTGCAAAATTTCACTTGACAAAATCTCAAGGGTGTGGTACAATGGAAATTTCGGCGAAATCGCGAGCGATTTCGCCCCGCCATATTTCAATAAAAAAAACAAGGCTTATTCAGCCTTGCTATCAAAAATCAATTTTGTCACTACATCTTCAAAAAGTTCTTTTGCAAGTTCATCTTTGTGTTTGAGATAATCTTCATCATCAAAGGGCAGATCCATAAGAAGATTTGCCGCAGTATCCGCGCAATCAAATTTCAAACGATCAATCAACCTATCAGCCTCTCCTGTAGTATCAATAGTAAAAGTCCTTGTAATAGTCATTTTTTATCACCTCTCTTGTTTTTCTTTATTATACCATCTTGACGATTATTCGTCAAGGTTTTTTTCATAAAATTCTATAATTTCTTTTTTAATTCTCTCCCACATTTCCATGATTTCTTCTTCATGTGTTTCCATGTAGTCTACCGCCCATGCAGTTGCCACAATCTCATCGGGGAGGTTGAAATACTGATATTCAAGTTTTTTTGCTTGCTTTTTTGTTTCAATGGATGCCATCTCTTTTTCGATGCGGTTCTTTTCCGCCTGACAAAAATCATAAATAACATCACTTTCCATTAAATCCTCATACGTCATGTTATGTCCGATTTCATGGAATAAGGAAAGCATGAAACTGTTAAGCGGTTTATATCCAAAACGCTCTTTTACAAATTTCAGAAAGAAAATATCTTCCATACGATTTTCAAGCAAGGTGTATTCAATAGAGTGATTATCCATCCGCCACTCCCAGTCACCCATGGAGATTTTTTCAATTCCAAACTTCGCAACTTCCGCTTTAATTGCCTTGTTAAGTTTCTTCATCCCTTTCATAGTTCTTACCTCTCTTTCTATTGCTATTATAACATAGTTAAAGGGGATTGTCAATGCCCTTTTTCAAGATTATTCCAACCCTATGCGCACATTGACTTCCTTACACACTTGTCGGGGTTTCGTTTCAAGTTTTACAAGCCCCTTTATCTTGTTACTATAATCATTATAGCATAGTTGTATTTATTTGTCAATAAATTTTTTATAAATTTTCGGCTCCGGGGGCGGTTAGGGGGAACTAACCCCCATCCGCTTACTTAATTTTGGTGTACTTCGCCTTGAAAGTACCACCCTCCGCCTTAATCTTCAGCGCTTCGGCATAGGTCTTTACTTCTACCTTTTTACCGTCCTTGGTTACACATTCATAAGTTAATGCTGTCATTTTTTAATCCTCCTCTATTTGACGAACTGCCGCAATTAAAATTTCTTTTACTACTGTTTCCTGCTGTTCTTCAGTTAAACATTGCCAATCCTCATCCTGCCCACCATTTTCCAACATATCGTATAGATTGTCAATAAGATGTTCTGCCCATTCCTCTTCATTAAAAGTTATTCTCTTTTCTACTGTTACTGTCATTTTTTAATCCTCCTCTTTTCTTTTGTTTACATTATTATTATATCATATTTTTATTTATTTGTCAAGAAGTTTTTTTATTTTCATATTCAAGAAGATAATCGAAACCTTTATTACAAATATTTAGATATTCTTTTCTTGATACACAAAACCATTCTATATTTCTATTGTATGCAATATTATCAATAATTTTCACATTTTTATGAGAAGATATTTTTGCCACAATTTCTTGAAAATAATTTTCTTTTTCGATAACATGCTTTTCTAAATAATTTCTTGTTTCAATTATCCATACACTAGGATTATGAGTGTAGTAACCTCTCATTCTAGTTTTTAAATCTGTAAGAGTGCTACCAACTTTTATCAAATAAAATCTTTCATTTGTAAGAGGGTTAAAAGAAGTTTGCCCTACTAAATATAAACCTGCTCCATCTTTTATCAGTTCCATTTTACATACCTCCATACAAAAGTGTCAAAAAGTAAATGTTCAAAACTGCCGATGCGGTGTGCATTGCTATCGAGTTGATGTGGCGGTCGGTGGTGAAATCTTTAATAAGACCGAACACTGCAAGGGCTAAACCGAACCACGAAACAGACAGACCAAAAATCATAATCAATACAACATTGATAATCTGAATTACCGCCCGCAAGTCGTTCATTTCAAACTTGTAAGGTTCGTTAATATTAAAAAATCTCCTCATTTCTTTTGTCCTTTCTTTTCTTTATCTTATGTATTCATTATACTACACTTTCTATTGTTTGTCAATAAATTTTTTATAAAATTTTTTGCCCGGGCCGAGGATTAAGTATCATCCTCGGATGGGTCGTATGTATTATTTTCTCTAATTTCAAAGGCGGTACATTCGCTATCATCATCATAATCATAATATATCCAATCGCCATCACAGACAGCTTCCAAAAAGCACATCGGATTTTCTATTTTTAATTTATTTAAAATATCATTTGCAATAATAAGAGATTTCTTTTCTTCTTCTGTAAGATATATTTTTATTCTTTTTTCTATTGTCATTTTTTATTCTCCTCTCTTGTTTTTCTTTATTATAGCATCTGTGGGGTTGTTTGTCAACCCCATTTTTTCATCGGTTCTGTATATTCTTTTGTCATTTCTAATAAATCTTTTATTGAAGAGTTCGTGCCAAAACTCAAATCACTACAACACATTACAAGCCATTGAAATACGCTGTATTCATCGCCTAAAAATTTGTTAGGGGTAAATCTTTCTTTTTCAACATCATCCTGATAACACCTGCGGACATCGGGATGTTTAGTGCTACCGCCCCACCATTCTACATAGGTTCTTTTACTTGCGATATTAGAGTAGATTAACATTTTATTTACCCCCTTTTCTTGCAATACGTTTGAACACTCTTTTCCGCACTAAAGGACAAACAATATACTGTGCAGTTTTAGCCATTCTATCAGTTGAAAATCCCATTAGCTTAAAATTTTTATAAATATTTCTTGCTCTTTCAGAATAGCTCATTTCTTTATCTCCTCTCTTGTTGATAATACTATTATATCAAATTATCAAAATATTACAATAGGCAAAATAAATAAATTTCGGGATAAATTTTTGTATAATTTTTAATTAATTTTTGCTTGACAAAATGTGCGGGGTATGGTATAATGGAAAACTTGGCGCGCACCGACCGGATGCGCGCCACTGAAGCCTTAAAGGAAAAAGGGGTGCGGAATTCACCGCACCCCACAGGAAAGAGAGGGACAAACTTTTGATTTTGCGTGCGCCCGATGGGAGTTGAACCCACTTAACCACGATTAAAAGTCGTGTGCCTAACCGTTAGGCTACGGGCGCAAATGGGGAGGTCTTACTTGACCCTATCCCCTGCGATCTTCCCCGTGGGGAATACTACGTTGGTTCCGAACAGAACCTTGAAACCGCTTGCCTTTGCCCGATAGCGGAAGTCGCGGTCTGCGTTCCACTTAGCGATGAACTCCGCCTTGGTCTTCGGGCACTCCTCAAAACTTACCATTCTCTTAATCATTGCGTTATTCCCCTTTCTTAGGTCTGTGTTTGGTTAATGTGATTGAGAACTCTCGGAATGTGATTTCCTTTTGTTCATTTACTATTGTAGCACTATCTTCACCGATTGTCAAGAGAAATTCGTGAATTTTTTTAATAATTTCGATTTTCTCTGCATCTTTTTTCGGCGGTTTCCGCTCTTTCTTGGATTTTTCGGTGACGGTGTAGGTATTGATTTTCCCCGCTTTAATCTCCATTTCAGCGACTTCCAACGCCTCTTCCATAGTGATTGGCTCGCCGTCTTTTGCATATTCCGCCATAATCTGTTTTGCAAGTTCTTCTTTTGACATCTGTGCTTACCTCACTTCCTATAGTTATTGTAGCACATCTGCGGTTACTTGTCAAGGACTTTTTTTGTGGGGTGGGGGATTATTTGCCCCACCCCGACCGACTTGATTAGGCGATACCGAAGTATGCCTTTTTCTTGTCGTAGGTTCTTACAACCTTGCCCTCGGTTCTCAACTGCGTGAGCAGTGCGCTCATCTTGGAAGTGTTGAACTCCGCGAAGTCCTCTTCCTCTGCCTGGATTTCCTGGATAGTCAATGCCTTGCCAGCATCAGTCAGGATTTCCACGATACGGTTTTTGTACTCGCCGTTCTTTTCCTGTTTCTCGGTTACTTTCTTGGAAGCGGATTTCTTCTCAAAGGAAACCTTGATTTTCTCCAACTTCTCAAGAACATCCGCAGGAATCTCTGCTCCGTAGGTGTTGATAACGAACTCGATTGCGCCCTTGTTAGTCATTTTAGTGTTTTCCATTGTGTGATACCACCTTTCTTTTTTTGAAGTTGTTTGTTTGTTGTTTTCTATGTATTTATTATACCATAGATTTTTTTATTTGTCAAGGCTTTTTTAAAACTTTTTATTTTTTTCTGTATGCTAGCGGTCGCTTGACTTTTCCGCTTTTCTTTTTTTATCTTATGTATTTATTATATCATAAGATTTTTATTTTGTCAAGAGATTTTTTTATTTTTTTTTGTGGCAGTTTTTTGTGTTGCCCTTTTCTTATCTCTTTACATATATTATTATAGCAAAATTTTTTTAAAAAGTCAACATGGAATATTGCACTAGTTTTGGGATCTAACAAGATAAAAATTTGTGCAAATTTCCTATTGACAAAATGGTGGCGACTGTAGTATAATGGAAGTTCTGCCCGCGCCGTTCCTGCGCGGGCCGCCGCATAAAAAGAAGAGCCTTAAGGCTCTTCGATACAAATATCATCGTTAGATTCAAAAGTACCATTCAAAAGATTTCTGTCATAAAGCCAATTAAGAAGGCTTAACTGTTCAGATGTCAATAATGCAGTTTCTGTTTTAATTTTACCATCCATGCCAATTTTAGCAAAAACAACAAAAGTTCTGTTCTCTTCCATTTTACTCATCCTCCTCTGTCTCTTTTACTATAATAAGTACCTCGCCTGTAAGACTATCAGTGACTTCCGCAATTTTAAAGCCGTATCTATCCATCGCATTATTGATTATTTCGAGGATCCCGATCGGTGAACCATAAAAATCTTCCTTGTACCGCCCATCATATTCAATTATCACTTTTGTCTTTGCTAAATAAGTTAATTTTCTAGTTCTATAGTCGCACATTTTTATTTCTCCTTTCTTTTGTATATGTGTATTATATCATTTTATACTTATTTTGTCAACCCCTATTTTCCCGGCGTTGCCCCCTCCAACATTCAAGAGAGGGCGACCTATAAGAGAGGTTAGAAAGTTTCTTTTTCAATCAACTCTATCAGAGCCTCGATAATATTTTCATTTGCATTGATTGTATCGCCTAATGTCCATCCCTTGCGGATTGTATCGTTATCATCAACAAGTACCTGAAAACCGCCTATATGACGAGTGCAATTTGCTTTTGTCGTTCCGTACTTTACAAGGTGAATTTCATCATACGGAAAATTATATCTTTCAAGCCATTCAATCTTTGCCTCTCTCACAAGTGCATCGTATGCAGGCGTGCTACCCTTCGCAAGCCACGTTGTAACAACTACACGCCAGCCCATATCTTTCAGCACTTCCAAAAGACCATTCAGAACGAGCATATTATACATCGGCTTTGCTTCTGTATAAGGGCGCGGGTTCTCGGCACGCAAATCTTTCAGCCAGTCCTCAACTCCATACAGGTCTGCGATTGTACCATCCATATCAAATACGATTGTCTTATTCATTTTGGTTACCTCTCTTTTTCTTGCTTTCCTTTATCTTATGTATTTATTATACATTAAAATTATTTATTTGTCAATAGCTTTTTTGAAATTTTTTTAATTTTTTTGTTACCCTTGAAAAGTATCTTTTTATTTTATTATATCAAATTTTTACAAGAAATCAATATCGGAAAATCATACAAAATTCGGGATAAATTTTTGTGCATTTTTTCTGAAAAAACCACTTGACAAAAACTGCGAGCTGTGGTATAATGGAAAATTGGGGCGCGCAAGGAACGTGCGCGCCCCGTCGTATTTTAATAAAAAAGAGGGCGTTCCCGCCCTCTTATGATAACCGCTTGAGAATATCTTCCGCAGTGAGATAGCCCTCAACACTATCGAAATCATTCTCCACAATAGACCCCATAATCTCGAGGAGTCCCTGTTCGTGACCATAACTAAAGTCATGGCAGACTGCATCCCACTCATACTCTTTTGTTTCGGGGTTATTAACCAGTATTTGATATCCCTCATAAAGACGATGAAATGTAAATGCAATTCCCTTCTCCATAAGTCCATCTGCAAGTTTCTTGATTTCGGTTAAATAATTCATTTTGTTTACCTCTCTTTTATTTGATATATTTATTATACTATAGTTTTGTTTGTTTGTCAATAGTTTTTTGCGGGGTGGGCGGTTTCCCGCCCGCCTATTAATCTTCCACAAGAGAGAAGTACGCGACTTTGTTAGGAACTTCAATATCGCCCCATACATATTCACTGTAATAGGTAATACCATCTACTACCATCTTCTTTCTATAGGGTACATCTTTGAGTTCAATAGTTCCCTCGACAATTTCTTCACGCTGAACCAGCCCCATCTCCATCAATTTTCGCATCATTGCGGAGATTGCCTGTGTACAACAATTAAGTGCGTCAGCAATGTCATTACAACGAGATTTACCATTATTTGCTAAATAACGGAGAATACCATTTGCAAAAGTAATATCACGTTTTACTTCCTTATACTTATAAAAACCAGAAGTTGTGTTTGCAAAAGTGCTCAGGGTAACTGCGAAATTAGTAGTAGCCATTTTAAATTCCTCTCTTTCTTTTGTGCGGTTGTTTGTTGTTTTCTATAATCTTATTATAGCACATTAGGGCTAGATGTCAAGTATTATTTTAAAATTTTTTAAAAAATTTTTGCCCCGGAAAAGGGCGCCCTAATTTTAAGGGCGCCCATAGAAAAGAGAGGATACGATCACTCGATAATTTTCTTTAATTTGTTACGGATCAAGATAAGGGGTATTCCCGCCCATAAAAAGGTAGTTAAAGCAATATCCAGAGGACGCATAAAACCATCTTTTGAAATAAGTAATGTAAGTGCAATTCCAATCAAGAGATAAACCAATACAGCAATTAAAACGATTTCTAAAGTAGTAAACATAATATCACTCCTTTCTTTTGGGGCGTTTCCATTCGCCCGATGCATATTTCTCTTCCTTTATTTTATTATACCGCTCTTCCGCCTCTTTGTCAAGCTTTTCTTTATCGTACTCCCTCACTTTTCCTGTAGCATAACCAAAGGTTGCAAGATCACGAGCCGTCCATCCACGCTGAATACAGATTTTTTTCATTCCAATAGTTACTAATCCACGCTTTACAGAAGCATCACCGAGGTCTACCTTATCTTCTGTTTTGATAATGCAAGATACAGGACGATATTTTTTAGTGGTGCAAAACAGGGTTACTTGATATTCCATTTTTTCTACCTCTCTTTTGTTTTTTCTTTATTATACCATCGCTTATGATTATTGTCAAGAGTTAAATGTAAAGAAAAATATATTTTGTGGTGACTTTTACTCTTAATACAATTCTTTCCTGAAAGTCGGTCCATGCTCCCATATATTTATTAGTAGTAAGGTTCAAGATGCGGATTCCGCGCCCGTATAAGTCTCTTGGTCTGTTTTCAATCCATTCTTTTACTCTCATATTCCTTACCTCCTATATTATTATTATATCATTTTTTTGCTTTTTTGTCAAGAGGATTTTTTACATCCTCTTGAGCTTTTCAAGCATTTTACTATTTGCAAGTGTTGCGCTATCAAGTTTAATCTGAAGCTCCCGACCATTTACATTGATATCGCCCTGCATATAGAATGGGATCGTGTCCTTTTCCCACTCCTGCCCGAAGTATTCGGTGACAACTTTCTCAAAGTTTTCGCCCTTGTTGTACTTATCGGCAGTCAGAACATCCGCACTGCCGAGGCATATTGCCTTTTTTGCAAGAGACTGTTTCTGTGCTTTCTTGAGGCGGAGGCGGAGATTGTCACCCTGATTGCGGGAAGCCTCTTCAACATTCAAGAAGCGAGGCGCTATGCGTTCCATCTCTACCATATACAGCATCTTGTCCATCACGAAGCCGATAATATATCCATCCGCCGCACTGAATTTTTCGTACCATTTCATCATCGTTCTTTTTACCATTTTGCTTACCTCTCTCTCTTGTTTTCTATACCTTTATTATACTCTTTTTTCCGGAGTTGTCAACAGATTTTTTTCAAAAAAATTGCACAAATTATGGGACCTACCACAGAAAAAATTTGTTCAATTTTCCTATTGACAAAAGCACCAGCAATATGATATAATGAAAATTCCGGCTGGCGCGAGCGTCAGCCGGCCGCCAAAAACAAAAGAAAAAGAACAGCTAGCTCTTCACTGTTCTTGTCGGTCGTTTTCTTTGGCGCCCCTGTGGAGCTGACCCCTAGCGCCCTGCCTTCCGCAGTATTCTGATTTGTGGGTGTTACCTCGGTGGGTCTCTCATCTTCCGCATCTCCTTCCTTTATCTTGATTATAGTATATCACTTTTCTTTTGTTTTGTCAAGAGGAAATTTTAAATTTCCTCTTCTTCTTCCGCTTCCATCATCTGCACCATCGTGCGGTAACCTGTGCGGATAAACAGTACAGCGTTGAGAACTTCCATCCACTCGCCCGCCATCAAGTTCCTAGCAAGGTTCAATTCATCTACTGTTGTAATTCCCATTTCTACTAACTGGTCATACATTACCATTTCTTCTACTGTCATTTTTTCGTTCCCCTTTCTTTATTGTGTCTTTATTATAGCATGGGTTTGGCAATTTGTCAACCCTCTTTTTTAAATATTTTTAAATATCAATGTCAAGAAATTCTTTTATTACTTTTCTTTTTACATCCTTAACATCAACCTCGTAACCCAATTCTCCAAGAAGGTCATGAATTTCATAAACAATAGCACAGATTGTAGTGTCAGGCAGAATTATATAATTATCCTTATTCGGCGCAACTTTTGCTTTCCAATTTTCTGCTTTTCTTTTTGTCATGAACCAATCGCGATGAACTCTTTTTGCTTCCTCTACATCGAAAACTCCCCAAACTGTCATTTTATTTTCCTCTCTTTCTTTTCTTTATCTTATGTATTTATTATACTATTCTTTTTTTGGTTTGTCAAGGGTTTTTTTGAAGATTTTTTATAAATCTTCACCCATTGATTCAGCATAGCAATCAGAGCAAATAAAGTGATCTCCGAGGATTTCTTCAGCTCTCCAAATTTCGGTGTCCCCATAACAGTGCACTTCTCCGCACTGTCTGCACTCGAATATTTTGGTCGGGCCATCTTCATCGTAAAGAGTTTCTAAAAGCTCCATATACCGAGCGGTACGCCCTTTTACACGCTCCGCGCGAAATTCTTTTACCATATCGTAAACCTGTGCTTTAGTCATCATCATCATTTTTTTGTACCTCTCTTTCTTTATCTTATGTATTTATTATACATCGGATTTTCCGGTTTGTCAACACTTTTTTTTAAAATTCTTTTTGGAAAGAGTGCCGAACGGTGCAACATTTACTTGTTTGTTAAAACGACCTCATCTTTGTCAAGTTGAAACCGCCCTAACTTTTCAATGTGATTGCGTTCTGTCTCACTGGGGGAACCTTCCTCTTTCCTTTTGTATCCCCTTGTGTAATTATAATATATCATACCCCACCCTATCTGTCAATAGTTTTTCAGAAAAAAGTTGCACAAATTTTGGGATATTTTTTTAGATAATTTTGTATAATTTTCCTATTGACAAAAGTGCCAAGAGTATGATATAATGGAAATTCCGCGCGCATCGAACGTGCGCGCGGCGA
>Ga0326513_10002595_pt1 | contig 13305 bp, 10 predicted proteins | sample 2_2465_0518_D_FD_203654 | JGI IMG/M metagenome (GOLD analysis project Ga0326513, IMG submission 203654) | Bovine rumen microbial communities from UC Davis, California, United States - 2_2465_0518 | ecosystem: Host-associated > Mammals > Digestive system > Stomach > Rumen | place: USA...
GCAACCTCCGACGAATATATAGGTAAAAAACTGGCCGGCGGCAACGGCGTCTCGGGGGAGGCTTCCTACATCGAGTACATCGGCGACCGCTACTATCTCTTCTGCACTTACGGCGGGCTCACTTCCGACGGCGGATATAATATGCGTGTCTATTCTTCGGAAGACGTGCTCGGTCCCTACAAGGACCTCTCCGGCCAGGCCGCCATCTACTCCACTTCCAACACCGCCGTAGGCAACGTCTCCGGTCTCGTGGGCACCCAGCTCATGAACTACTACAAGTGGAGCCTCCTGAGCTACGGCTACGTGGCCGAAGGTCACAACTCGGCCGTAGTGGACGACGACGGGCAGGCCTACCTAGTCTATCACACCCGCTCGACCTCATGGGGCGAAGGCCACGAGGTGCGCGTGCACCAGCTCTTCCAGGCAGCCAACGGCGGCCTCGTCACCTCGCCTTTCGAATACCGGGGCGAGAAGTTCGACAACCACAATTACACTGCCGATGAGGTAGCCGGCACCTATAAGGTCATCTATCACTCCTCGACCAACTATGCCAGCAAGGTGTGCAATACAGAGAACACGCTGACCCTCAATGCGGACGGCACCCTCTCGGGCGCCTACACAGGCACCTGGAAACTCACCGACGGCGCGGGCATACAGATTTACTCCCGACGTCTCGGAACACTGGACGGTGTACTTGTCAAACAGAAGATGGAAGGTCTCAACTACGAAAACCTTTGCTTCACCGTCGTTTCGAAGACCTCTGATATTCCCCTTTGGGGATACAAGAGCGTGGATGACGTGATATCGGAGGCTGCGGAGGGAACATCGGTGATGCCGATTTCCGATGAATCGGTGCTGGCCAACTTCAATACAGGCTCTGACTTCAACAATGCTACAGCCAATGGAAAAATCTCGGCGGAGACGGGTCTTTCGCTGAGTTTCTACTGCACCGGGCTGACCACCGATTGGGAAAAGATTGCGCAGTCAACCGATGGGAAATACATCCTGTACCTCTCGGTGATGCATTACAATTCGTCAGACATGTACGAAGCGAAAGCGACGGTTTCCGACGAAGCTGCAGCACTGGGTTACACTTCGGCTAATGTCTGGGGAGCCTTTCTCAACGGCAACTACTACGTTACGGTCTCCTACAACCCCGATGGCTCAATCGCCTACTATCGCGACGGAGTTCTGATGCTGACATACCTGCCGGATACGACGCCATCGTGGAATGACAGCAGTGTGTCCGGTTCGGCCACTGTAACACCCCGGGAAGCGGTTGCCGCAGTAGTGAAGTACTATCTCAACAACCAGCTCGATTTCATCTACAACGTATATGCTGTTAAGGTCGGATATTCTGTGCCTTATGTTCTGGCAGGAATCGAACAAATCGGGTCTGATGCGACTGCTGAGTCCTCTGCCGTCTACAACCTTCAGGGGCAGCGGGCTGGCAAGGATTATAAGGGTCTTGTTATACGAAACGGCAAGATAATGATGCAGAAATAAAGAAGAAAAGAAATAAAGAAGAAGCGGGCTGGAACTTGACGGTTCCGGCCCGCATCTTATTTTAACTTTCCGCAAACTGCCTTTATAGCTTTATCGCAGGTTCATTCCTCTATCAGTTCAAAATGCTGGTAATCCTTGCAGGTTGTCCAGTCACCGCCCCACTCGAATCCAGCGGCAGTGAAGAGTTGGTAACAGAGATCGTCGTGGTCAATCTTGTAGGAGAAATCCCAGTCTCGGTTGCAATATTTTTCAGCTGTAGCGGGCTGAATGAAGCGGGTACCGTCGTCACGGTCCTTGTAATAGGGATTGTAGAGCGTATTGATATCGACGGCAATTCCTCGGGCATGCTTTGAGAGTTTTGTGCTGCCCGCAATGGCACGGTAGCAGAAGCAGGACGAGTTGTTGTCGCGCATCTGCGCCTCGTCGTCGGCATCATAGACGTCGGGAAGGAGCATCCTCTGGATGGGGTACTTGGCGTCAAAGAGCTGACGCATGATATCCACAACGCGGTCGGCTATGATTTCGTTGCAAATCATCTCGCCGACATGCATCTTGTTGTCATAGTCCCAATGAAGTACACGGATGTGACGGAGATCGTCGCGTCCGATGTAGGGATTCTCCTTATAGGTTTTGCCCTGCATGCGCAGCCACACTCTGTCGGGAATCGGATCGGCCGCAAAGCACATATCCAATCCTCCGTAAAAGTTTACCACATCGGAGGAAACGGTCTCACCGGCCTTCCATTCTGACAATACACTTGTGTCAATGATTTCATTGTCGTCATTGGAACAAGATGTCAAAAGAGAAAGAGCGACAACAAAAGATAGGAGTACTGTAAGAATTCTTTCAGAAAAAAGTTTTCTCATAAATTGTTTATCTGAAGTTAGTAATTGTCTATACGCGTCATGTCGAGCTTGAGGAAGATAAAGAGGAGAATTGTGAACGACCAGAGTCCCGAACCGCCGTAACTGAAGAACGGCAAGGGAATACCGATTACCGGAACCAGTCCGATAACCATTCCGACATTGATAAAGACATGGAAAGCAAAGATACATGCCACACAGTAGCCGTAAATCTGGGCAAACGTCGTGCGCTGTCTCTCCGCCAGATAAATGAGACGGAGAATCAGCGCCATATAGAGCAGGATGACGAGCGAACTGCCGACGAATCCCTGCTCCTCTCCCACTGTGCAGAAAATGAAGTCGGTCTCCTGCTCGGGCACATAGGAGAGTTTGGTCTGGGTTCCCTGAAGATAGCCCTTGCCCAGGAATCCGCCGGAACCGATGGCAATCTTAGCCTGATTGACATTGTAGCCGGCGCCCTTGAGGTCCTGCTTGATGCCAAGAAGCACCTCGATACGGGTGCGCTGATGGTCTTCGAGCTTGTTGAACGCTGCGTGGCAGAGGAAGAGCCATCCTATGAAGAAGAGACCGATGAGGGCCACCCAAAGGTAGGGCAGGTATCGACTGAGGAGATAGTGCCAGAGTGTGTAGAGTGCGCTGTAAATCGAAAGAAGCAGCGCCATGTTGCGGTAGGTGGCGTATTTGACAAACAGGCCGGCATAGGGTTCTGGAAGATAGGGCGGAAGGTATCTGATGATCAATCCGCCTGCGATGAGCACCGCTGCCGAGATAATCCCCAACTTGAAGGCCGAGTAATAATCCTCCAGATAGAAAACGAACATGAGAACGACAAGGAAGGGAATGATGGAAAGGACGAGCTCCTGTCCGAAGAGCGAGGGGTCACCTGTGGCTATATCGATACTATAGCGTATACCCAACACGAAAATCAGCACCATGGAGAAACCCAGCCAGAGGATGATGCCGGACATTCCCTGTCGGTAGAAAAGGAGGACGAGAGAAAAGTAGACGAGGGCCGAGCCGGTCTCACGTTGGAGGATGATGAGGATGACGGGTACGATGATGATGAGGACGGCACGAAGGAAGTTGGAGGGACGGGTGAGTTTGAAATTATAAGTATTGAAAAGCCATGCCAACATGAGGGCGGTGGAGAATTTACCGAACTCGGCGGGCTGGATGGAGAACGCCCCTATCTTGATCCAGGAATGCGATCCGTTGATGTTCGTGCCGATGAAAATGGTGGCCAGCAGCAGAATCATCATCAACGTATAGATAACGGGCGCATATGTGATGAAGAACTTACTGTCGGTGACTAAAATAAGGACGACCAAAAAGACAGACAATGCAATCCACACTATCTGTTTTCCAGAAGGACGGGAGAAGTCGAAGATGGAGATGTCGGGGTCTTCGAGATTGTAGGAGGCTGCATGAATGGTGAGCCACCCCGCAAAAACGAGGATGAGATACATGACCAGCGTTACCCAGTCGAACGATTTGAAATAGTTGCTCAATATTAGCTATTTTATTTTTAGTTATTTTATTTTAGATTGGAATTGCAAAGCGAGATGATTATGTCTTTAACTTTAATCTAAAATAAGTAAATCTTAAAATCCAATAAATATTCCGCTGTTTATCAGCGATAGTTCTTGGCATCCATAAACTGCATGGTGTTGCCGTTGAGCATAGCATCCTCAAGATACTGTCGGCTTGGAGAGATTGAACCGGTGAGGTACTTCTCCATCACGAGCGACCCGATGGGGACGCCATAGGTGGCACCGAATCCGCCCTGTTCGACAAATACACAGATGGCAATCTTGGGATCGTCCATAGGCGCAAAACCCATGAATACGGAATGGTCTTTTCCGTGAGGGTTCTGTGCTGTCCCGGTCTTGCCACAGACTTCTATGCCTTTGACATCGAGGCTGGCTTTGCGGCAGGTACCTCCGGTGACGGCACCGCGCATGCCCTCCACTATGTAGTCATACCATCGGGAGTCAATAAGCGTTTTGCGTTTTACGCTGAACGTATCAGGCAGCAGGGTATCCTGAATGGCATGGACGACGTGGGGCGTATAGAACCAGCCGCGGTTGGCAATGGTGGCTCCGAGGTTGGCTATCTGGAGGGGTGTTGCCATGATTTCACCCTGACCGATGGATATGGAAATGATGTTGATTGTTTTCCAAGCTTCGGTCTTGAATGCTTTGTTGTAGAACTGGTTGTTGGGAATGAATCCGCGCTTCTCGTTGGGGATATCAATGCCCAGTGGATAACCGTAGCCCATGGAAACCATATAGTTCTTCCACTTCTCGAATGCATCCTGGATTGTAGGATACCGACGGCGGTCATTGAGAATATTCATGAGTGTGCCGCAGAAATAGCCGTTGCATGAAGTTGCAATAGCGGGAATCAGGGAAAGCGGCGAAGGATGACCATGACATCCGAGTTTGAAACTGCCGAGATGGAAACCGTGATGACAGGGGAAACGTGTATTGGGGGTGATGGCGCCCTCCTGCAGGCCAATGAGCCCCTGAGTAGGCTTGAACGTCGAACCGGGGGGATAGGTTGCGGAGACGGCACGGTCGAACAGGGGCTTAAAAGGCGTTTTGTAAAGTTCCGAGTAGTTCTTGCCGCGCTGACGTCCGACAAGGAGACGCGGGTCGAATGTAGGAGCCGATACGGCACACAGGACTTCTCCGGTCTTGGGTTCGATGGCCACGACGGCTCCGACCTTGTTGACCATGAGCGACTCGGCATAGGCCTGAAGATTGGCATCAATGGAGAGCGTCAGGTTGTGACCGGAAACGGGCTGTATATCGTATGCACCGCCGGCATAATGGCCCTGCACACGGCCGTGGGCATCGCGATAGAGGATTTCCTTACCCTTGACACCTCGCAGATATGTTTCGTAGGAACGCTCGACGCCCAGATCGCCGACATAGTCGCCGCGCATGTAGTAGGGGTCCTTTTCGATCTCTTTGGGCGAAACCTCGCGGATATTGCCCATAATGAGCGGCGCGATGGGGATTTTATACTGCCTGACAGTACGGGGAACGATTTCAAAGCCCCGGTACCGGTAGAGACGTTCCTGAAGAATGCCGTAATCGTAGCCCGAGAGTTGGGATGCGAAAGTCTGCTGAGTGTAGGATGAATATCCGCGGGTATTGCGGATTTTCTTCATACGGGCGATGAAATACTCTTTGGTGATGCCCAACGTCTGACAGAAATCGAGGGTGTCGAGATCCTTGACATTGCGCATTGTGACCACAAGATCATAAGCCGGCTCGTTGTCGACAAGGAGCTGTCCGTTGCGATCGTAGATAAGGCCTCGTGAAGGATAGACAATACGTGTATAGAACGCATTGTCGACTGACATCTGCTCCCAGTTGTCGTCAATGACCTGAAGCTGGAACAGACGTCCGATATATATGAGAAGGATCAGGACGACCAACCCTCCGATGACGAAACGGCGTTTCTCGAGTTGATAGTCGTGTTGCATACTGAGTTAATTCCTTTGAAAAACTTCTAACGACAATGAAATGACGTAGGTGAGAATGAGAGAGACGGTAATTTTAGTGAAAAGCACACCCGGCTGAAACAGAGAGAATGCTTCTATTAAATATAATAACAGAATATGAAAAAGAAACAATGCCAGGATATACTTTGAGAAAACAGCCAGACCGGGACGCTGGATGCCGGGAACTCCCATATTGAAATCCTGTGCATCGACAAACATCCGGAGGATTGGGATACGAAGCCACATGGCCGTTGCGGCTGCCAGCGCATGCATGCCCGGTGTATTGCAGAAAATATCAACAACCAAACCTGTCAGAAATCCGACAATCACCTGAAGGGAGCGGTTCATATCTACCGGGAACTTTGCCAACACATAAATGTAAACCAATGCCACACCACCCCAGATGCTGAGACGGTTGAACACCAGCACCTGCAGAAGCAAAGAAATAATCAGCCAGAAAAAGGAGTATACGTAGGTCATTGATTTTCGAGTTTTTGAATTTCGTCCTGTCTGTCGTTATGAATCACAAAGACGGAGTTCAAGTTGTTGAAGTCGGTGAACAACTTAACTCGGAAAACGAGAAAATTGTCGTCTTCCCTCTCCAGTGTTTCTGTGATAATGCCGACAGGCAGTCCTTTGGGGAATGAACCCGAGTAACCGGAGGTCACCACAGTATCGCCGGCTGTGAACTGTACGGAACGGGGCAGGTCGGAGAGGATTGCATATTCGTAGCTCTCGCCGTCCCACATCAGCGATCCGAAAGAATCGCTGTTCTTGAGTTTGACAGAGATTCGGAGCTTGGGATTGAGCAGGGAGATGACCAGTGAATAATGTTCACTCACGGCAGCCACGATACCGACCACGCCATTATGATCGGCCACGCCGAGGTTTACCTTGACGGAATCGAGGCTTCCCTTGTCAAGCGTGATGTAGTTTTCAGCCTGAGCGATGCTGTTACCCACAACGTGGGCGATTTCGAAATGATACTGCGGTATCGTATCGATTGACGGATTATGCAAATCCTCATATTGGACAAGCATGGCCCGAAGTCGCTGATTCTCGGCCTCCATATCTCCCATTCGACGGAGCAGGGCCTCGTTGGCTTCACGGAGCCCGAAATAGCTCGTGAAGGCATTCACCGACTGGAAGACCGAGCCGGAGACACGATTGGCGCTACCCATCCATATCGAACGGTGATAAGGATTACCCTGGCAGAGCATGACGATGGACACTACTGCCAAGATAAGCCAAGTGAGGAACGCGCTGTTACGTTGAAGGAAACGGAAAAGCGAATTCATTTATCGGATCAGGAAGGGGAATCGTTCTATATTCTTGAGTGCAATACCCGTACCCCTGGCCACGGAGAGCAGCGGATCCTCTGCCACATGGAACTGGATTCCGATCTTGTCCTGCAGACGTTTGTCGAGACCGCGGAGCATGGCACCGCCGCCCGTCAGGTAAACACCGTTGCGAACGATATCAGCATACAATTCGGGAGGAGTGGATTCGAGAGCGGAAAGAACGGCTGCCTCAATCTTGGAAATAGACTTCTCAAGGCAATGGGCCACTTCAGAATAGCTGACAGGCACCTCCATGGGAAGGGCAGTCATCTGGTTGGGACCGCGCACGATGAAATCCTCTGGCGGGTTGTCGAGCATGGTGAGCGCAGAACCTACATTCAGTTTAATCTGCTCTGCTGTGGGCTCGCCTACACGGATATTGTGCTGGCGGCGCATATAGTCCATAATATCCTGGGTAAGGTCATCACCGGCAATACGGATGGACTTGTTCGAAACAATACCGCCCAGCGAGATAACGGCAATCTCGGTAGAACCACCGCCTATGTCGACAATCATATTACCCTCGGGGGCAAGTACATCGATACCGATACCGATGGCTGCGGCCATGGGCTCATAAATCATGTAAACATCGCGGCCGCCGGCATGCTCTGAGGAGTCGCGCACGGCACGGATCTCGACCTCTGTCGAACCTGAGGGTATGCACACAACCATGCGGAGCTGCGGCGTAAAGATTGACTTCTTGTTGGCAAATGCCATCTTGATCATACCGCGGATCATCTGCTCTGCGGCGTTGAAGTCTGCGATTACACCGTCTCTCAGAGGACGGACGGTACGAATCGTATCAGGGGTACGGCCCATCATCTGCTGTGCTTTGTGACCTACGGCAACGAGTTTGTTGTCGCGGACCTCAAGGGCGACAATGGAAGGAGCATTCACGACAATCTTGCCCTCGTGAATAATGACGGTATTGGCTGTACCCAAGTCAATAGCCACTTCCTGAGTAAGGTTAAAAAGTCCCATTACAATTGAAAAAATTAAAGTGAGTAAAAAAAATGAGAGTTATTATTTCTGCTCAGCGAACCAAGCATGAATGGCTGTGTCGTAATGAGAAGAAACACCGAATGCCTGTTCTGCGAACGAAAGACGGTCCTCGTAGTCGCTCTGTGCTCCCTTCTTGCCAAGCATTTCTGCAAGCTGCTGGTACTGAGCTTTGGAAGCTACGATGATGACATCCTTGAAATTCTTGGCTGCTGCACGGATCAGTGAAATGCCGCCGATGTCTATCTTCTCGATAATGGACTGAAAATCAGCACCGGAGGCTACAGTTGCCTCAAAAGGATAGAGATCCACAATTACGAGGTCGATTTCGGGAATCTCGTACTTGGCCATCTGATCGCGGTCGTCTGCATTGTCGCGACGTCCGAGAATGCCGCCGAAGATTTTGGGGTGAAGAGTCTTTACCCGGCCTCCGAGAATGGAGGGATAAGTAGTCAGCTCTTCTACAGCCTGACAGGGAATGCCCAGTTCCTCGATGAACTTCTGTGTTCCTCCGGTGGAGAGAAGCTGTACACCCTCCGCATGGAGTTTCTTGATGATGGCATCGAGGCCATCCTTGTGATATACCGACACAAGTGCGGTTTTGATTTTCTTTTGATCCATTATTTTGTTGCAGTTTTAAAAATATCAAATTTTGGGTGCAAAGATAACAAAAATTTCCGACATACACTCATTTTTACAGCCAAATTTTAAAAAAAATTTTTTATCTGCTATTTTTAGGGTCCATGGAGTAGCCAAAATGCCATTTGGCAACGCCGATTTTGAAACATTCGGCTTCGGAAAATTAGGACAGGCCCCCAAAGCGTAACGCAGACAATGTCTGGTCACCATGACGGGAGTCCGGCTCAACGAAGCTTCTGAAAGCAGGGTGTGCCGTTCATCTTCAAACGCCGGTTCGACATTTTCAATGCCCAGATCCTCAAAAACCTTCCGGGCCTTGGCATTCAGCACGTTGGCTCTGAAATCGGCAGGAAGAATCTCCCGGCCCGAAACGCGAGGTTTTTTCGGTGCCGGGTGCTCCTCACGGCGTTCGCACCTCACCCGTTCGCGCTCCGCCTCCAGGTTGATGACGGCCTGACGGCGCAGACTGTTGAGCGCCGAACTGGGGATAAAGTATTCTGTCCCGGCCTCGAGATGGAACGTGCGGGCCGAGAAGGAACTGTCGCCCAGCTTGGTAAGTTGTCGCTGGTAATTGTCCTTTTGCGGTCGCTGGGCTGTCTCGAAGGGTTGTTCCGGTCGCCAGGAGGCCGAGGCTTCAGTCCCGCGCGAATCAGTGAGGCTCAGCCGGAGTTCATCCTTCTGTACGGTGAAGCGGAGATCAACGGGGATTTTGCGGTCGGCAGACTTCCGCATCAGCAACTGGTCGAAGGCCTGGTCCTGATTTCGCCACACTTCCATCCCAGGTCGGAGTTGTCGCGTTATCTGAGTTCCGCCCAGCGGAAAGATCTGATGCCGTTGCGGATCCCAGCGGTTCAGGCGGAAGCCAATCAGACTGTTGTCGAGGGCATTGGGGTCGTTTTTGGCCAGCACCATCAGTCCGTCGCCGTTGTGAATCACGGCTTTGGTATCGAGTTCGAAGGCATCGCGCATCACCCTGACGATTTTGCCCAGCCTCTCCCCCATCGATTTCGGGGTCAGAAAGTTCCACACGGGTTCGGCACCTGAGACATTCTTGGTCTCCAGGTTCCCTTCCAGATAATAGTCCGTAAAGCCCCGGTTGAATGATGCCTCGGGATGCGGCTCGAAAGTATAGGTGCAGGAGCCGTCGGATACAGGTTCCCAATCGTCCCGTCCGGCAAGGATGCTGTCCAACAGCTGTCGGTAGTAGGCGGTCACGTTTTTTACATACGTCATATCCTTGAGACGACCCTCGATTTTCAAAGAGGAGATGCCCGCTTCAATCAGTTGGCGCAGATATTTCGAACGGTTCATATCCCGCAGCGAGAGCAGATGTTTCTGCGACACTATCAGGTTGCCGGCTGCGTCGTATAGATCCATCGGCAGACGGCAGGATTGGGCACAGGTGCCGCGATTGGCTGAGCGTCCGTTGAGATAGGCGCTCATGTAGCATTGACCGGAGACCGAAACGCAGAGCGCACCGTGAACGAAGCACTCCAATTCCGTGGAGACCTGTTCGGATATCGCACGAATCTGTTGCAGCGACAGCTCTCTGGCCACCACAATGCGCCTGAAGCCCAGCGACTCCAGGAGTCTCGCCTTCTCGGGTGTACGTGTATCCATTTGTGTGGATGCATGGAGCGGAATGGGAGGCAGGTTCATTTCCAGCAGTCCCATATCCTGCACAATGAGGGCATCGGCTCCCGCATTCCAGAGTTGGTGGATCATCTCTTCCGCACGCGGCAGCTCCTCGTCTTTCAATATGGTATTGAGGGCGACGATGGTTCGGGCATTGTAGCGGTGGGCATATTGTGCCAGCCGCTCGATGTCGGGCACAGCCACACCGGCGGCCGCACGAGCGCTAAAGAGCGGAGCACCGATATACACGGCGTCCGCTCCATGATTGACGGCTTCGATGCCCACTTCTGCATCACGTGCCGGGGCAAGAAGTTCTATATGCTTCACTTTTTGACAGGAATGGCTTCAATGCGGGCCTGATGGCGGCCGCCCTCAAAGTCGGTGGCAAAAAACTCGTCAAGAATCCTGCGTGCCATATCCTCGTCGATGAAACGGCCAGGCATCACCAGTACGTTCGCATCGTTGTGCTGACGTATGAGGTGGGCAATCTCCGGAATCCAGCAGAGACCGGCACGTATACCCTGATGCTTGTTGAGGGTCATGGAGATGCCTTCGCCAGAACCGCACATGGCTATGCCGGGATAAACCTCTCCGCTCTCTACACCTTCGGCCAGCAGATGTCCGTAGGTGGCATAGTTGCAACTCTCTTCCGTTAGGGTTCCGTAATCCTTGTACGGAATTCCCTTTTCGTCGAGATACTTCCTGACAAACTGTTTAAGGGGGAAGGCGGCATGATCGCTCGCCAACCCCACTGTCTTATATTGCAACATGATTATTTGCCCAAAAGAGCCTTAACCTGCTTGTAAACATTCTCTCCGTTGAAGCCCAGCTTCTCGTCGAGTACCTTGTAGGGTGCCGAGAAACCGAACGAAGACAGACCCCATACGCTGCCGTTGCCCCCCACGAGACCTTCGAGGGTGCAGGGCAGACCGGCCGTCATACCGAACTTCACAGCTGCAGCGGGCAGGATTTCCTCCTGATAGGCCTTGGGCTGCGAACGGAAGAGTCCCTCGGAGGGAACGCTCACGATGCGGCACTTCACACCTTCCTGACGGAGAAGCTCGGCGCCGGCAACGAGCGTGGAAACCTCCGAACCGGATGCAAGCAGGATGACATCATATTTCTCATCGGAACCTGCGACGATATAGGCGCCCTTGTCGGTCTGGCTGTAGTCTGTGCCTTCTGGAAGTTTCTTGATGTTCTGACGCGAGAAAATCAGACCCGTAGGTGTCTCGGTGTTCTCCATAGCCAGACGCCATGCTGCCGTTGTCTCATCGGCATCGGCCGGACGGAGCACCAGCATGGAGTTCTTGCCATGGTGATTCTGGAGTTTCTCCATGAGACGGATCTGAGCCTCCTGTTCAACGGGTTCATGTGTAGGACCGTCTTCACCCACACGGAATGCATCATGTGTCCAAATGAACTTGACGGGCACCTCCATCAGGGCAGCCATGCGGACGGCGGGCTTCATGTAGTCAGAGAATACGAAGAAGGTACCGCAGGCTGGAATCACACCGCCGTGGAGAGCCATACCGATACAGCAGCAGGCCATGGTGAGCTCGGCCACACCAGCCTGGAAGAATGCGCCCGAGAAATCGCCCTTTGTGAAGGCGTGGGTCTTCTTGAGGAAGCCGTCAGTCTTGTCGGAGTTGGAGAGGTCGGCCGATGCACAAATCATGTTCTCAACCTGTTCAGCGAGCACGCTCAATACGGTAGCGGAAGCGCCGCGTGTAGCGCTGTCAGCCTTCTGATGAACGGCACTCCAGTCAATCTTGGGAGCCTTGCCCGAGAACCATTCCTCCATCTTCCGAGCCTTTTCGGGGTTGGCCTTGGCCCAGGCAGCCTTGGCAGCCTTTTTCCTGTCACAGATTTCACGGAGTTCCTTGGCACGCTCGGCATACATCTGCTGAACCTCGGGAAGAATCTGGAAGGGATTCTCCGGATTGCCGCCCAGGTTCCTGATGGTATTGACATAAGCCTCGCCGCCCAGGGGTGCGCCATGGGTCTTGCAGTTGCGCTCGTAGCTTGAGCCGTCCTCCTTGAGGGCGCCCTTGCCCATGATACACTTGCCGATGATCAGCGTGGGCTGACCCTTGACAAGCTTGGCAGCCTGCAGTGCAGCACGGATCTCGTCAGCATCGTTGCCGTTCACATTGATTACATGCCAGCCCCAGGCTTTGTATTTGGCAGCAGTATCCTCGCTCGTCACAGCGTTGGTCTCGGTGGAGAGCTGGATGTCGTTCGAATCATAGAACATGGTGAGGTTGTCCAGACCCAGGAAACCGGCGATACGGCCGGCGCCCTGTGAAATCTCCTCTTCCACACCTCCGTCGGAAATATAGGTATAGATGCGGTGGTTCATCACCTCCTCGCCCAAACGGGCAGCCAGGAACTTCTCGGCAATGGCAGCACCTACGGCGAATACATGCCCCTGACCCAGAGGTCCGGATGTATTTTCAATTCCGCGCTCCACGCAGCGTTCGGGATGACCGGGTGTTGTCGAACCCCACTGACGCAGGTTGGCAAGCTCGTCCATCGAGAATTTGCCAATCAGGGCCAGCTGCGAATAAAGCATGGGAGCCATGTGGCCGGGATCCAGAAAGAATCGGTCACGACCCTCCCAATTGGGATCCTGAGGATCGTATTCAAGAAACTCACTGTAGAGGACATTGATAAAGTCGGCACCGCCCATGGCGCCGCCGGGATGTCCTGATTTGGCCTTTTCGACCATCGAAGCAGCAAGAATGCGGATATTGTCGGCCGCTTTCTGCATCAGAGCTTTGGAATGTGTCATTTTTTCTGTATTTTAAAT
>Ga0326513_10002596_pt1 | contig 13303 bp, 12 predicted proteins | sample 2_2465_0518_D_FD_203654 | JGI IMG/M metagenome (GOLD analysis project Ga0326513, IMG submission 203654) | Bovine rumen microbial communities from UC Davis, California, United States - 2_2465_0518 | ecosystem: Host-associated > Mammals > Digestive system > Stomach > Rumen | place: USA...
GCTCTGCATTTTGAAAAATCCATCAGCATTACAGGCGTCGAAGCAAAAAGATAGCCCGATATTGTTGACACCGTTGACGGGAAGTAGACCTCAATGTTCGACAAGATGTCACGAAACGCATAATCGCCTATTGTTGTAACGCCCTCGTTAATGATGAACTTTGTAAGATTTAGAAATGCCCACGGTCTGCCATATCGGTTTGCCGTGAAATTATAGAAGCACCAACTCGGCAAACTTGTCATCCCCACCGTTCGCAAGGTAGACGGCTGACCGCTTGCGTTGAAGTCCTCAAATACAAAGCCTATGTCGGGGTCGGATTTAACATCAACTTCCGTTTCAGCATACTGCGAAACATCGACCGTCCCATTCTGCGTTATGGTTGTCTTACCCTGTGGAATAATGTACTCTGACGGTATCGGCTCAACTTCAACGATATCAAGCCCATCATAACCGCTGTCGGCATTAACGGTCTGCGTCTGCTTCGTCGGCACAATGGTCTTGTCCTGCAAGGTCGGTTCGACGCTGACATTAACGCTGTCGTACTCTCTGACGCTCTCTGTGCCATTCTGTGAGATATTTTTTGTGCCAGTAGGGATTATATACTCTGTCGGTATTCGTGCGATATTGACGCTCTCAAGCCCGTCGTAGCCACTGTCGGGCAGGACGGTCTGTGCCTGTTCGGTCGGTGTGGCGGTCTTGCTTTGCAAGGTCGGCTGAACATCCACCCTCGCCACTCCGTACCTGCGTACATCGTGGTCGCCATTGGAGCCGATTTCTTTGACCGCCGTCGGGTCGGGTATCGGGTCAACCTCCACCCGCCCGAACGTCGTCCCCGCCGTTGGATAGACCGTCTGTTCCTCATAGGTCGGCGTGACGTGTCCCGTGACCTCCGGCTTAATAGCCGCTTCAACGTAAGACAGACGAACGGGAGCGGGCTGTGATACTGTCAGTTTAATCGCCATCGGTAATCACCCGCTTCAGTATGTTCAGCTCCGCGTCCACCGTGGCGATATCCGACGCGCACCGCTTGCCATTGGTGTCGAAGAAGTTGAGCTGTATCATAACCGCACCCGCACGAAAACGCGACGTTTCCGCCTGTGTCAGCGTGAGGGCGAAGTTGCCCGCGTCAAGGATGTTCAAGTCTGTCACGTCTACCACGGTGTCACCCTGACGGAACGTGACGTGCGGCTGTGTAACCTGCGTCATATCCACACCCTCGACCGTAAAGGTAATCGGCGCGTCTGTGTACTGTTTCATTTGCCACCTCCGCTATCTGCCAGTCCCTCACCGATGACATAAGCAATCAGCGACGCCCCCGCCATTATCAGAGCGGCGACCTGCTCCGTCGTGCCGGCGTCCTTGCCGAGAAATATCAGCAACATCGTCACGAACGATACCACCGCCGCCCAAAACTTGCGGCTCGTTAACTTGCGTTTCCAGTCCATAAACTCACCCCTTTAAGTAGCTAAGTACCGTGATTAAGTAGTTGGATATAAGTTCCTCACTTGCCCTGATGACATCGGAGGAATACCCGCCGCCGTTCGGCTGTGTACCCTCGCCCGTGTACTTAAACGACGGGAATGTCTCGAAGGTACATCCGAGGACATCACGCAAGTCAAAGAAGTCTTTTGCGGTGTTGACAGTGTGTGACGCTCCCGCCATTATCGTACCACAACGGGGAGGGCTCCACTCCGGCAATGTCGGGTCAAAACCAAGATTGAACTGCTCGATAAATTCTGCCGTAACATCAGCTATGTGGTAGCTTGAAGCGTTCTGAAGCTTATCGGCTTCTGTTCTTGCGTCGGGAGTGAACAGGATGTTGTTTACATTTCGCCACTTCTCCTCCATATCCGACCAAGTTCTGCCGCAGGTGTGATAGTCCATCGCAAAGACGATATTATCCTTGTAAATATCAAACAGGTCACGAACGGCTCTTGTTTCCCACTCGCTGAACGGATTTGTCCCGGTGTACTGTTTGTAGTCCACGTTGTCGCTTGCGTCCCAAAATATCGGATTAGTTGCGTCCCACTGCACCCAATTCTTGCAATCCCAATTCCTGTTAAGGTTTACGCCCCACTCTGACTCCGGCGTATCAGCGTCACCGACAGGACCGTTGGTATATGTCTTGTGATAAAATCCGTAAGGATTAATGCACGGCATTACAACGATACGGCAATGACGGCGAAGATATCTCAATACGGGACTTTCGACCGTGTTCTCAATAATGTGTTTGAGCAGATAATACAGTGAGAACACGGACGCTTTTTCGTAACCGTGAGAGCCGGAGATTATGAACAGCGTCGGCAGCTTCTTGTCGGTGGGTGCATTACTCATCACCGCTCTGTTCGGTGTCAAAACATACCCGTAAGCCGTGGACATTACATCTGATACAGCACTGCCCGCCGCAACCTGTGACCAAGTTCCTATGTTTCCGTTACCGCCGTCTGTGTACTGATACTCCTCAATATAATCCGAGTGAGCAGACGCAAGAGCGTGGAACTGTGCGTAAACCTGTTCGGGCGTGGCGTCGTACATCATCGGAACGATGGTATCATCGCTTTTCCATCCGCCCCAGTTACCTGTAAACCTGTTCCGCATCGCATACGGGCGAACAGTGTCATCCGTGATGATGTACTGCCTGCCTATGAGTGTTGGTCTGCCCGGTTCTTCAATAGGCAGATAGACCACCTTAAACGCGGTACTTGCAACTTCTGACGGTGCGTTGTCTACATAAGGAGCGACCTCTGCCGCCACGCTGTAAATCCCCGTGGTCGTCAGACTGTTAAGGTCGTAGTGCGTTCCCGCCGTTGCCGTTATCGGTGTCGGTGTTACACCGCCGAACGGGAATGCGTCGCACACTTCATCGACGCCGTGGTAAAAGTTCCCGCCCGGAACGATACCAAAGTCAACAGATGAATACTTCGGCAGTAGTGCGTCTGCCGCTTTCTGAACAGGATTAAAGAAGTGTGCCTTGTCGTACCTTTCGTTGATATCAGCGGCACCCGTCGTCCCTTCTTTGCCGATGGATATCTTGTACTGCTGACCTTTAGGCAATATCACGCCGACTTCGGGAACTTTCGCCGCATTTTCCGACGCCGCCGCCTGATATGCGCCCTCAGTGAAATAGTAGACCCACACCACATAATCCACCGCAGGCTTCAGCAACAGGTCGCAAGGTGCTTCGTGTATGTCGGGAGTAGATATCCTATAAACATAAGAGCCGGAGACCCACGCGCCTGTTTCATGGTTAATTCTTCCGTTTCTAAAGTCTGTAACGGGAAGAACGGAATAATAGTCGCTGTTGACCCGTTCGGGTTCCGCAACCTGCTTCTGCACGGGGTTGAAGAAATGAGCCTTGTCGTGGCGTTCGTCAATGTCGGGCTGTTCGGTCGAGCCTTCCTTGCCTATGGAGATTTTATACTGCTGACCTTTTTTTATCGTTACGCCCGTTATGGGTATTCTTGGAGCGTTCTCTGACGAAACCGCCTGATAGACACCGTTGACAAAGTAATAAACCCATATTACATACCCCGGAGCGGGCTTTAAGAACAGGTCGGTCGCCGCTTCGTGGATATCGGGAGTGGAGATACGATATAACAAAGTGCTTTTCCGCTCTCCATCGGTGTAGTCGATTTGTCCACGCAGAAAATCAGCCGCAGGTAATACAGTATAAGTCTCGCTCGCTTCGGCTATTTCAGTCTCTATGGCGTCAATAGTCGTGGCAAGAGTGATATCGTCAACCACTTCATTCCAGTCGTACCAAGTCCACGTTTCGCCGTTCTGCGTGCCATACCGTTTGAACATCCTGACGGACGGACTACTCGTGTTTGCAAGAATAACCTGAGCTATTCGCAGATTGTTCTGTGAAGTGGTCAGCTTGATTACATACAGCTTGTGAGGAGCTGATGTCATCTGAGACGGTTTATTCAGCGTATAACCGACCGAAGCCGTTGTACCGTTCCAGTATTTACCGGGAACGGTGTAATCATTGTAGTCTTTCGGGTTGGATTCTGTTGAAACAATCTGCGTTTCGTTAAGAGACGCGCCCACGGTCGCCGCGTCTGCCGCTTTGCCTGATTGTGTCAGCGTTGCGTCAATGGCAGTCGTGTAATCCATTATCTCATTCCACGCGCTCCACGACCAAGTGTAATTAGGAGCAGAGCCGGACCTTGAGCCGAAACGCTTGTAGATACGCACGCCGGGATCAGTTGTGTTGGACAGTATGATCTGCGATATGCGCTGAGCGTTTGTCTGCTTTATGACATAAAGCTTGTGCGGAGCAGTCATGCCGGTCGGCTTATTTAATGTGTTTGCAACGGACACAGCCGTGCCGTTGATATACTTGCCCGGAGTTGTGATGAGGTTATAGTCTTTCTGGTCCTGTTCGGTTGCAATAATCTGATTGTCATTCAGATACGATCCGACTACTGACGCCTCTGCCGCCGCGCCTTCAACGCTCAGCGTCGGGTCTATCGCGTTCAGTATCGTGTCCGCCGCGTCGATGATATCGTCAATGTGGTCGTCGATCTCGTACAGCTCGCGGATCACGGAGTCGGAAGGCAGCGTGTCAAGGTCCAGCGGGGCGCGCTCCACCTCAAGCAGGAAGTTGCCGGTGCTGATGATCCTGGTCGTCGTCTCGCCGCTTTCCGTCTCGGAGTGGTACAGAGTCAGCTCGAACGGCGTCTTCCCGGCGACGGCGGTCATCTGCTGGGCGTGCTTGTCGCCATCGACAGAGATGTGATCCTTGCTGACGAACGTCACCGTCGGCGTCCCGTCAGTGTCCGCGCCGACGTCGCAGGACGCGGAGTAACCGTTGCCGTCAGACTTCGTGCCTCTGATCTCGGCGGTGGTCACGTGTACCACGGTGCCGACGGTCTCGTTTCTGACGTCGAGCGCGCCGTCTTCGGAGTGGAGCCGGAACACAAGCTCAAAGTCCTCGTCGTACTGGCTGAGCTTGACGATGGTCGGAAAACGCTTCCTCGGTCCCATATCGAGGTCATATTTATACTGGAGCGTTGCCATCACTTGCCTCCTTGTCATCGGTCTTGTCCGCGCTCTGCTGGAGCGCCGCGACAAGCTCCGCGTTCTTCTGGCGTCTGATATCCGCGAGAATGCCTTCCACGATCCCCTCAAGCAGGTACGCGGGCAGCTTGCTCTCGTTCAGAACGCCGTTGACGGCCTGTACGAGCGCCAGACGCGTGCGTTCCATGTGGACGCTTAAATTATCCATTTGCGATACTTCCCCCTGTTTTTTTTATGAAGGCGCGTTTCTGCGCCATTGTGAACGGGTCTTTCCACTCTGTTTTCGCGGCGTCGTAGCCGGTGCGCTCCGCGAGCTGCTGGATCGCCTTGACGCAGTAGCCCACGAGCCCCATCATATCTATCGACAGCCTGCCGAGCTTGTCCTCGATGACCAGCCCCGGAGCCACTTCCCGGAGCTGCTGGGCGATCAGACCGGCGTCGACGTGCCGGTTATCGCAGAGCCAGTCGAACGACTTGAGGTCCGCGCCCGTCAGCGCCTTCAGAGCGTCCGTCGTTGCGTTTTTGATGTGAGTCTTGAGTCTGGCGTCCGACCCGCCGTTGATGTTAGCGTTTATGATCTGGTTGTTCGCCATGTCCAGCGTGCCCGCCATCGTGTTGTAATTTGTGCGGGAGTCGTTGAGCAATAGCATATTCGAGCTGATTCCGAGCCAGAGCTGCCCCGAATTAGTCGGAAAGACGTTGTCTGCGACGGCTGTCCCCACGGTGAGGCCGCCGCTGAAGGTCGCGTTCCCGGTCACGCCGAGCGTCCCGCCGACGGTCAGATTGTTCGACATGGACACGTTGCCGGTCATGCTGCTGATACTCGCGCTGGTGGCTATGACCTCGTTGACGGTCAGCGTCCCGGCGATTACGCTGTTTGTTGCGACTGACAGCCCTGCCTGCAAAGTGAGCGCCCCGGTTATCGTTGTCGGGGAGCCGATCGTGACGGCGCTGCCGCCGATCGTGACGCTGGTTGCCGGTGTCGCCGTTATAGGCTGCGCGTCTCCGATGTGGATATCTGACGCAAGGATGCTCACAGCCCCCTGTGTGATTGCGATATGCTGGTCGCGGTTGTCAGCGCCGGCGGTGCCACCAAACAAGCCGACCCATGCCGACCCGATGGAGTGCAAGCCCGCGCCGCTTAATGTGCTGTTGAGAAATCCGATCTCGCCATATTCCAGCGTGGCGACCTTGTCGCTGCTGTCAAATATCTTATATCCGCCGACGGTCGCCGCCGTATTGAGCATGTAAAAATCAATACCGCCGGTCGGACCGTCTGACAGTCCCACTTTCATCGTGACCAGCGGTTCCGCGTCGGTACCGGTCCAGAACCGGTACTGCCCCGTCGGCTGCTGCGCGTAGATAACGACGCCGTCATCGTCGAGCTTGACGCGAGGAAGCACGACCTGCGCGGGGTTGTCAGTCGCAACGGGTGTCGACGACTGGAGGTAATACGGCATAGTCGTCGAGCCGTAAACGGTCGCGCCCGTCGGGTCAATCTTGACCTTCTGCGTTTTTTTGTTGTCGTCAGTCCCCCACGGGTGCGTCGCGATCTGATACCAGTCTATCGACTCAACGCCGATATGACCGACGATGTGCAGACTGTCCGGGTCGGTCAGGTCCGACATCGCCCCCTCGCCGTCGTAGTAGGTGGTCCCGGTCGCGTCCATCTTTGTGAGCGGGTGCTGCGTCCCGGACGTGACCTTGTACCACACCGAGCCGGTGCTGTCGAACTGGAACAGGTCGTTCTTGAACCGGAAGTCGCCGGTCTCAAGGTTCCACAGATTTATCGCGTTGACGTCTTGAATCGTTCCGGCACGGATCAGATTCGCCGTCAGCGTCCCGGTGGTGATGTAGTCCGCGACGATCTGACCGTCCATCGTGATGGCGGTGCCATACGGACCGTCGTACCCGTCCGAGGAGTAGCCGAGCCCGCCCAGATTCCACCGCCAGAGCTTCGTGGCTTCCGCGACGTCCGGCTCGTCCATTATCAGTAGCTCGGTCGGCAGCCCGTTCTCGTTCTGCATGATCCGGACGTGACCGCCGTCCGCGCCGGTGATAAGATCGGTGGCGTCGTCGATGGCTTTATGCCAGGCGGCTGTCGACGCGGAGATCTTCGCGTCAATATCCTTCGCGACGTCCTTGATCTCCGCAGACTGTTCAAGCACGGTATCGGCGAGGGAGGACTTCGGGTTGCCGAGCTCCATGCTGACGTATTTCTCCGCTATGCAGTCATAAACGGTCTTGATGACCTTCGCCGTGGACGTCACGCCCAGAGCCGGGAACTTGACCGTCACCGTGTCGCAGAGCTTCACGCGCTCAAGCGGCGCGATGTCTTTATATTCTTCCGTCTGCCACAGCTGGACAAACGATATCTTCAGATTGACAGACGGTCCGAACGTATGCCCCGCGACGTATGACTGCGCGGCGGCCAGCAGCGTCTCCGGCGTCGGTCTGGTGTTCTCGCCGAACTTGCTCGACAGGTCGACCAGCATCGTCCGTTCATACCCAAGCGCCGGAGCGTTCGGGACCGCGATCCGGTCGCCCTCGATATAGACGTAGACGGTGGTATTATTGCCGTATTCGTCCGTCGTGTCGTACTTTGCGAACGGCATGACGTGCGTCCACGCGCTCTCGATGCTGTCGCCCTGAGTAAGGGAGGTGAGGTTTTTGCCGTATTCCACCGTGACGTCGCGGTTTGATCCGCGGCTCTGCCATAGCTTGATGGTGAAGTTATCAAACTCATACTCCCCGCCGTAAACGTCGAGGAGCGAGCCCTGCATCCCTCCGAGCACGGCGCGGACGCTGCACGGGTCCTTGATGTTGACGTTGTTAAGCGTCTCGATATCGGAATACGCGGTGAAGTCCGTCCCCGTCAGAGCGACGCCGAGAGCCTGCATCGCCGTCCCGGACGTCACAAGCTGTTTGAGCTGACAGCCGTTCAGATCGTAGGAGATGTGCGCGGCCTTGATGGTCACAATCCCGTTCAGCGGGCGCGAGATGTCGTATATGCGGAAGAGCTGCAGCGCGTCGCTGCCGGTCTCGTCGCAGACTTTCGCCTTGATGATGCAGCCGTTCTCAATGGAGCCGTAACGCGCCCCGGTGAGCGGGTACTGCATCTCAAACTCGTATATGCCGTTGCGTACCTCCGTGACATGCGCCTTCGTGGCGTCGGCCATAAAGCCCAGACCGTTGGAGACGAACTCTGTCGCGTCTTTTGCGAATAATACCGGGATCATAACGTACACCACCTCGGCGTGATCTCAATGCTGGTGACCGCCCCCGTCCCGCCGACGTAGAAGAAGTTCGGACCGGTCCGGAGCTCCGGGTAAGACGGCGCGACCATCTTGCTGTTGGCAGGCGTGCTCGTCCCCTCGTAGACCTCCATCAGCTCGGAGTCGATCGTCAGAGCCCCGTTGACAGTCAGATAAAATACGCTTGTATTCAGCGTGAACGTGACCGCCCCGCTGCCGGAGACCTTGATTATCGGCTTGCTCCGGTAGTTCGACGGGTTGTAGATGGTCATCGGATTAAGCGGCGAGGTCGACGGCGCAAGGAAGGTCTGCGTCTCCAGCCCCGACGTCAGGTATAAAAACGGCTTGCAGTCGAACTCAAGCGTCACCTCGCCCAGCATGTCAAGCTGTTTGTCGATGGCGACGCCTTCCTTGAACGACGCGAGCCGGATATAGCCTTTACGGTAAGAGTCCGTCAGCTCGTAGTACCCGTACCGCCGTGTCAGCCAGTCGCGGAGCGCGCCCGCGAGCTGGCCGAACTTTGCGGAGGTGGTATCAAGCAAGGAGCATTCGTATCTTAACGGGAAATTCTTATACCGCCCGTTGTCAAGGATCAGATCCCCGCTGCGTCCGGGAACGCTGACCCGCGTCACGTCACGCGCGGCGCTGTCGAGCGTGTTGGTGGTCTTGATGTAAAGTCCCTTGTCAAGGGACTTTACGCCGTCAAAGGTGAAATAAGGGAAGGTCTGCGTGCTCATGCGAATACGGCTCCTTTCCTTGCGATCTTCTCGTCCATGATCTCAAGCAGCGTATCGACAAACGCCCCGATATCCTTCTCGTCGCGCCCGTCAAGCCGCTCGATCCAGATGGCGCGCTCGCCGATGGTGATATTGACGACCGGAGCCGGTCTGGGCTGCTCCTGTGACTTCGTGGCGTGGTACTGCTCCGCCTCTCTGGCGGTAAGCACCTGCTCGCCACGGTGCAGAAGCGCGGGGAACTCGTCGTAAGGAACGTAATCAATACCCACGCGCAGACGCGGCAGCGTCGGGATATTGAGGTGCTGACCGCCGATCACCGGCACCCAGTCCGGTATCTGCAGGCCGTTCAGCCCGCTTATAAGACCGTTTATGCCGTCTATGATGAAGTTTATCGGCGCTTTGAACGCCTCTTTTATGCCGTTCCAGACGTTCGTGAAGATGGTTTTGAGACCGTCCCACGCCTGACGCCAGTTCCCGGTGAAAACGCCCTTGACGAACTCAACGACGCCCTCAAAAATGCCCTTGATATTGTTCATCTGCTTGCCGATGTACTCAAAAGCATTGGAGAACATGCCGCTCAGGATATTCGCCACAGCCGTGAACGCCTTCTGGAGAGGCGGAAGAACTGTCTGCGTAATCTGAGTAATCAGCTTGATGAGCGGAGGCAGAAGCAACTTGATGATGTCCATCAGCGGCGACAGGACCGCCTCAAGCAGGTCAAAGACCGGCTGGAGCAGCGGAGTCAGCAGGTCGAGCAGTGACATGAGCACCGGCAGGATCGCGTTTATTATCTCCACCGCGAGAGGGATTATCGTATTTATCAGGTCAATGACCGTCGGCAGGATCGTCTCGATTATCTGGATGACCGGCGGCAGGAGCTTGGCGATCAGATCACCGAGCACCGGCAGGATGGCGGATATTATCTCCGACAGTGCGGGCATGAGAGCCCCGATCAGGTTGACGGCGACCGGGAGTACCATCGTGACGATCTGCGTCAGTACCGGCGTCAGCGACGTCACAAACTGAAGTATGACCGGCAGGATGGTCTCGATCGCGGTCTTCAGGACCGGGAGCAGCGCCTCGATAAGGTCAAAAATCGCCGGCAAAAGCGTATCGACCATATCGAACAGCGGAGGCAGGAGCGTCTCAAACACGTCGCCCAGAAGCGGCGCGAAGCGAGTGAATAGCTCCTGTATCGTCGGGATCTTGCTCTCGATGAACTCAAGGACCTTCTGTACCAGCGGGAGGACAGTACCGCCCAGCCGGTTCATCATGCCCTGAAAACTGCGCTTGATCGTGTCTATAGTGTCGGTGAACTTGACTCCGGCGTCGACCGTGTCGTCGCTCATGACCATGCCGAGGTCGTGCGCCTTCTGCTTCAGCGCTTCCGTGCTTTCCGCCGTCTCGTTGAACAGCGGCGTCAGGTTCTGACCGCTCTTGCCCAACAGATCATTCGCGAGCGCGGCGCGTTCCGCGCTGTCGGGCATTTGCTGAAGGGCCTTGATCGTCGCGTCGAACACTTCCTCGCGGCTCATGTTCTGGAGCTGCTCCGTCGAGAGCCCCAGCTTGGAGAAGGCCTCCGTCGCACCCGCCGAGCCGTTCTTCGCGTCGTCCAGCTTGTTGGTCAGCGTCTTGACGCCGCTCTGTAGGCTGTTGACGTCGACACCGGCCTGCGACATGACGTAGTCCCACTCCTGGTACGACTGACGCGACATGCCGAGCTTCTGGCTCATCTTGTCGACCTCATCAGCGGCTCCGGCGGTGTCCGTCGCCATCTTGAAGGCGCTTGTGCCGACCGCGGCAGCGCCGCTCACGACGGCAGTACCGACCGCCGCCGCGCCCTTCGCTATGCTGGAGAACGCGGAGCCGACCTTCGACCCGCTTTTCTCAGCTTTGTCGGTGGTCGTGTCGATCTGTTTGTTCGCGTTTGTGTTGTCTATGAGTATTTCGCCGAAAAGCGAAAAGATGCTTGCCATTTAGTCGCCCCCTTTAGCGCGTTCAGCTTCCACGAACGGCATGAACTCTTTCATTATGTCCTCCGGAGACCTGTTTGACGGTTTCGGCGTCGGCTGCTCGAATATCTCTTTTAAAAAGTCCTCGTAGCTAATATCCCCGGTCCCGCCGTTCAGACGTGAGATCGCCCAGTTGGCGATCCAGAGCGGGCGGAGCTGTTTCTCGGTCTCCTCGCGTCTGATGCGCGCCTCTTCGGCCTCTGCAAAAGAAAGCAGCTCGTCAAGAGAACGCAGGGGAAGGTCCTTGACGAGCTGCCAGTCGTAGTATTTGTGTATCAGGTTCAGGCACCTTGCGCGACCTTCCGGCGCAAGGCCACGCCGAAAAAATTCCGGATCGCGTCGTCGTTCACGACGTCGTTTATCACTTCCGCGAGGTCCAGCTTCGCCGCCTCATCTTCCGTGATGTCCTTATAAAGCGCGACCAGCGGGATTATGTCGTCGGCGATCTGCGGGAGCTGCGGCGTCAGATCGGCGATGATCTCCATCGTAAGTATGCCGATCTGCTCTTTTGACAGCTTCCCGCCGCTCAGCTCACCCAGATCGAGGTCGCGGAGCTTCTCCAGCACCGGTTTCACGTCGATCCGTCCGATTATGTTCATGAGTCTGGGCGCCATTTCCAGTGTTATCATTGTTTGTCCTCCGTCAGGTGTCGTTGTAGCCGGTTATGGTCGGCATGGCGGCGAGCTCCTCGATCTGCCACAGAGCGCCGTCAAGGTCGGTGTGCTCATAATGCGCCATGAACTCAAGCTCCATTTCGCCCTCAGCCTTCTGCACGGCCTTTACGTTCAGGCCGCCTTCGTGCATGACGTTAAAGAGCTGGATCTTCTTATACTTCCCGCCGATGGTCTTGCAGAACATCGTGACGTTGTCGACATAGTTGCCCGCTACGGGGATGTAACCGGTGCCGGGGTTCTTGATGACGTTGTTTTTCCCGGATGCAGTATCGACCGTCGCGCAGGGGATCATGGACGCGAGGCGTTCCTGCGTCATGGAGAGCGCCTTCACCTTGAGGGACGCGGCCTGCTCCTCGATGACCTGCATACCGGCGGTCTTGCCGTGCCTGCCGTCGAACTCGATGTCCCTTATGGTCGCGGTCGCGCTGAACTCGCCGCCGCCTCTGGTAGGCGCGAGGACTTCCTGCGAAGACTCTCCGAAGTTAAGGACTATCAACCCCTCGTCGATCTGGATCGCTTCTATCTGCTGAGTGGTAAGGTTTGTAACCATAGTTTACTCCTTTAGTTGTAAAAAATTCGCGCCGACAGCTCCAGCCGCCTGTGCGCGATGTCGAATTCATTGTCCTGTATAGTCCGCTGCCGCTCAAAGCCGATATGCGCCGCGAACGTCCCCGTCTCGCCGATGACCGCGTTGGTCAGCCGGTTTCGCAGAGTGTCGCAGAGCGTCTCAAGCGTCACGGTGGCGTCCGGGGCCTTCTCGTCCGCCCAGAGCTCAAGGTAAAACGTAACCTCGTCACCCTGATCGAGGTCGCGGATGTTCAGCCCGGTGATGACCGCGAACGGGAAGACCGCGTTTTTGCTCGGCGCTTCCTCGTAGTAGGTGGGGACGATCTCGTTGATGGCGTCGCGCAGCGTCGCGATAAATGTCGTGGTCGCGTACATGGTCCACCTCTCAATCGTCGTTGTTGAATGCCTGGCATATAAGCTCAAGACACTCGTTCGCCACCGGGTACGTGCGTATCACCCGGTACGGGCGCTCCCTGTACTCCACGTGCATCTCGCGCTCGTAATCCACGGCGCGGATGACGACGCAGAGTTCGGGCCGGTAGCCCTGCCCGGACGCCTGATAGAACTCGTTCCGCTTGACCCCGCGCTCGTCGCAGAACACCGTCCGCTTTGTGAACGTCTTATACGGTTTGCCGAGGCTGTCAAGCTGCTCAGACTCTTTGCATAAACAGATCAGGTCCCGCCACATCGTCAGACACCTGCCTCTTCCGCGACCGTGTAAGCGTCGGAGAGCGCGAGGTGCCGTTTAAGCATCTCGTAGCTCTCGCGGTACTTCACGCTGTCGCCGTTATCAAGGCCGAACTCCGCCTTGACGTAGACGATGACAGCTCGCCGGATAAGCGGGTCGCTCTCATCGTCCGTCTTGCTCTCAAGAATCCCGATCAGGCGGAGGTCAGCCCGCGCCGCCTGAATCAGATCCCGGATCTCTTCGTCAAGGTAGATGTGGCTTATGCGGAGAGCCTGACGGACCGCCTCTATGTATTCCACAGAAGGTTCCGTCATGCTTCAGCCTCCGATCAGGTGGACTGGGTCTTTAC
>Ga0326513_10002597_pt1 | contig 13299 bp, 27 predicted proteins | sample 2_2465_0518_D_FD_203654 | JGI IMG/M metagenome (GOLD analysis project Ga0326513, IMG submission 203654) | Bovine rumen microbial communities from UC Davis, California, United States - 2_2465_0518 | ecosystem: Host-associated > Mammals > Digestive system > Stomach > Rumen | place: USA...
GGGAGTGACGAGCGCCGCAGACCTACAGGCCACCGGAAGGGCCGCTCTCCCACCTCAATAAATCTGATCAGGAGGTTACCCCTATGGAGTATTTCGAGATGATGGACACCGATATGTGCGAGGTGCAGGAGTGGCTGGACTTTGAAGCCGATCTGGCCGAGTCCGATCCCTGGGCGGAGTGATCCGCCCGGGGCATCCCAATATGCTCAAAAAGCGGTGGAAAGTGGGGGGCATTTTTTTATCGCTTTTTGAGCCGGCCGCTTACTAACGCCACGGCCGGTTTTTCACTTTAAAGCGTTAAAGCGGAAATTTTTCAGCGGCGAACGCTTTAACGCGTTAAAGTGTTAAATTCCCAAAATATGGCACTTTAACGCGTTAAAGCATAAAAGCTTCCAAAATATGGAACTTTAGCACGTTAAAGCGTTAAAGTTTGTACCAAATGACAAATTTCATACGCTAAAGCACTAAAGTAAAAGGGCAACTTCGCCATAAAACCGCATTAAGTGTTAAACTTTTCACACTTTTACACGCTAAAGTCTTAAAGATCCCCCGGCGGTGGCTCATCCGGGCTTTGCGGCAAAAATTTTTCGTAAAATGCGAAAAAAGTATTGACTTCTACGGAGAACCTGCTATAATAGATAGTGTCAGGGAGAGTTCTAAAGGGTATCTCCACAAAAGCCCTATTCCATTCGCGGTTAGCGCTCCGCGCGGCAAAACCTCGCGAGAGGGACAGCCCCTTATAAGGGGGTAAGCCGAAAGGCTGATCAAACAAAAGCGCTTTTCAAAAAATCTACTGGAACTGTCCGGTTTTTTGGACACTCCATCTGGTATACTGATTACAGTAAAGAAAAGGAGAACTACCAAATGTCTACTATCACCCGTGAGCGCTTCTGCGCCATCCACGCCCGCCGTGGCTACACTGTTGAGAATATCGGCCTTGTTACTTTCCTCTCCTGTGAGGACGACAAAGAGGAATACACCGCCATGTGGTTTTGGAATGCTGACGGCACTCTAAACACCGAAATGAAGCCTTCTTGGAACATTCGGCGGAAATAAAAAATCCGCCGAATGTCCAAATTAATGCTTGACATCCGGAACACTATCGTTTATAATAAATAATGTAAGGCAGGCCACCACTAATTCAATCTATCAAGGGGGACATAAAAATGACTACTATTACCGCCGCTCGCAAGGGTTTTGATAACCAGGAGATGAAGCAGTACATCCTCGACCGTCTCGCACAAGTTGAATACACCGATACCTATGTGTTCGCCATCCGTGACCACAAGATGGTCAAAGCCGTGGAAGTGGAAAATGCGCACGATGTGCTTCCGCTGATTACCTACTGTGAGCGGCAGGCTTCCTCTCATGGCTCTCCGTGGGGTGTGCGGATGTGGAATTCTACCGCCGCCTTTGAAATTATCAAAGCCTATGCCTCTCGGATTTGGACTCTGTGTTCCATTGAGGAATTCGAAACCACCTATCAAGAAGCGGGTGGCCGCAAACTGGATGGTTATCGTGGTGAATGGTTTGAACGGCTGTTCGTTAAGTATGTGGGCGGCGTTCGACCCGAAAAGCGCACCGCAAAATGTACCGAATGCGGCGATGTGATTCTCGATGGCAAACACCTCCAATTAAAATTGTGGAACGCCACAATCACCACCGAACCGCAGGTAAACCGCTTCTATGCGGCGATGATAGAAAAGCGGGGGGAATGAAAATCCCCCTTGCTTTTTCTTTTTGTTTCCAAAAAAGTCAACTGTCCAAAAAAGTTATGAAAAATGGTCATTTGAGGGATTTTTCGAACCGGTAATTTTTGGGTTCCAAAAACGGGTCAAAATGGCCATTTTTCAAACCATTTTTTTTGAGTTCGAAAAATACCTCAAAATGGCTATTTTTCATAACTTTTTGGCGGCGCGCCCACGAACCAGGCGCGCCGAATTTCCATTATACACCCCGCCCCGAAAAAAATCAATTGACGAATTAGACAAAATTTTCAGCCTATGAGATCCCGAAATTTGTACAATTTGACAGCTTGACAGATTGCCCGGTCTATGCTATACTGATTACAGTAAAAGAAAGGAGAACAAAGCAATGAAAAAGACTTACAAGATTACGATTCGGTGGATGGACGAAATCGCTACCATTATTATGGTGAACCCCCCTCGCAAGTTCCGCACGGTTGGTTACAAAGAGTGGTCCGGCGCTGAAATCGTGGCGGTGGAAAGAATTTAAGAAAGGAGGGCTTGACAAGCCTAGCCAAGAGCGGTATAATCTAATTAGAAAATAAACAAGGGGATAAAAAAATGAAAATACTATTCGTAATTTTTATTCTGTTTGCTTGTCTGTTGGCTCTGTATGGTATCGGCTATAATAAGACCGATAAAAACGGTTATTTCAAATTCAACTGGCCTTTTACGGCAGCTATGGTACTGTTGGTTGTCAGTCCAATAATCGCAAAATTCTGCGAAATAATTTGAGAAAAGGGGCTTGACAAACCCGGATCCATCTGTTATAATCTAATCAGAAAATACGAAAGGGGAACACAAAATGATTACCATGAGCATTAGACTTCCTAACCGTACCGAGTACCGCGTAATGGAAACCCTGTGGGCCGCCAACCTGGTTGCGATAAATCTCATTCGTCACCACGAGGAAATCGAATACATCCGCCTGTTTGACAAGGCAACAGGCGAAACCAAAACCTACAAGCGGGGCTGATCCCTCGCTTGTATTTTTTTATTTTCGGCGCGCCGGCCACAGTCGACCCGGCGCGTTTTTCGCTTTAATACAGTAAAGCGCTAAATTTGTACAAAATGACGAATTTAGCGCGCTAAAGTGTCAAATCCCGAAATTGCTCTGTTTACTGTCCAGTTTTTTGGACACCCAATCTGTTATACTGATTACAGTAAAGAAAAGGAGGACAAAATAATGAAGTTTAATGTGGAGCGTTGCTATTTTGGCCTGTTTTATGTGGAGTACAAAGAGGACGGCGTTCTCTGCTCTGACTCTTGGACGGAAACCACCTTGCTTGATGAGATCCGCAAGGGTGAAGTCGAAATCATCAGCATCCAGCCCCAGCTGCTGATGGAAGATCTGTAAAAAAATTTCGCAAAATGCGAAAAAAGGGGTTGACAGACCGGGAAATCTGTAGTATAATCTAATCAGAAATTAAGAAAGGGGAACACAAAATGTACTACATCACTTTTGGAACTCGAAATGGTTGGGCGGACATCGCCACTGTGGATGGCTGTGAAGCCGCTTACGCCGCCTATCGCAAGGCGTGCGAGCTGGGCGAAATGCTCGGCGTGGAAGTCGCCCTGTGCGACGCCGAGACCGGCGAAGTGGTCGCCTGTCTCTCGGACGAGGAGTGAGGGGATCGCCCCCTCACTCTTCTTTTTTGCCCTGGGCGGCCCGCGCACGACCAACGCGGGCCGTTTTGTCGCGCTTTAAAGCGCTAAAGAAAATTGTGAAAAAAATAACACTTTCACACATTAAAGCGCTAAATCCCGAAATTGTTAAAATTTTCACACTTTCACACGTTAAAGCGCGAAAGACTTTAGCGCACTAAAGCGTAACGGTTTAACACATTAAAGCGCTAAAGCTAATGTAGTAGTTTGTCGAAGTTGCTCTTTAATTGTTAAAACTTTAACATCGTCCACGACCGGTAGCTCCGGTTTTCGCGCTTTAAAGCGCTAAAGAAAAATGTGAAATTTTTCACACTTCATCGCGCTAAAGTGCTAAATCCCTAAAGTGTTAAAAATTTCACACACTTTAGCGCATTAAAGCCCTAAATGACACACACGGCAGCGTTGATAGATTTTTACTTCACCACACTAAAGCATTAAAGATTTGTGTAAAATGTAGAAATGTTTTGTACAAAATGGAGAACTTACAGTTAGTCATAACTAACTAATCTTTCGCCGATTGTTAAAATTTTATCAATCTCTGCGGCCGGACCTGTTTTTTTGTACATTCTGCCCAAAAAAAGATGAAAAAATTAAAAAATTTTGTACAAAATGGAGAACTTGCGATAACCCTATTGACAAACCCCGGCAGCAGGGTATATAATAAGGCTACAATCAAACGAGAGGGGATCGAACCTATGGAAAACATTACCATTACTGCCTATCTGACCTCGGAGTACAACCGCTTGGCCTATACCCACAGCTATATCTTCGGATATGCGCTCAAGGGCGTGGTATATGCGGCCCGCGTCATGGACGCTCGCGACATTCTGCCTTATATCGTCACGCTCGACCGTGCCAGCTCCAAGAACGGCGGCACTTATGCGCTCAAGTACAAGCCCAATATGGACAAGATTGCCATCATTATGGCCCACGCTTGCGAAATCCGCCCCATCTGCTCCGTGGACTATATGGAGCAGACCTTCGCCCACTCCAAGCTGAACCGTGGCCAGATTTTCGAGGATATGGTCATCGACGCTTGGCACGGCCATCGGGTCGGCGGTAAGAGCGCCAAGTTCACCGACTGCGGGGATATGGTGGTGGACGGCATCCACTACCAGATCAAGTACAACAAGGCCACCTTCACCGATGAAAAGACCCTACATAACCTCGCCAAGTAAGGCGAAAGGTAGGGCCTTCCCATGCGGCCCGGGCGCCCTTAACGAAAATTCGTTATTGACAAATAGGAAAATATATGGTAAAATAATTACAGAAAATAAGAAAGGGGAAAATGAGAATGAACGCTATTTACTTTGATATGGATGGGACGATTGCCAACCTGTACGGCAACCCCAATTGGCTCGATATGCTTCGCAACTTCGACCCCACGCCTTACGCAACCGCCGAGCCGTTGCTGAATATGAACTCCCTCGCCCGCAAGCTGAACGCTCTGCGGCGAATGGGATGGCATATCGGTATCGTTTCGTGGCTTTCCAAGGAAAGCACCGCCGAATACGATATAGCGGTAACTGAAGCGAAAAAGCGTTGGCTCAACCGCCACCTCCATTCCGTAGAGTGGGACGAAATCGTGATTGTCCCCTACGGCACTCCCAAGCAGAATATCGTTCAGTTTGCCGATGGTATCCTGTTTGACGATGAGGAGCGCAACCGCAACGCATGGACAGGGACGGCCTACGATGTGAACGAAATCCTGTCTATCCTCCGCTCTCTCTAACGAAAGGGCGGACGCGGCCCGGGCGCAAAATTAGCCTTGACTAACCCAACAGAGGGGTGCTATAATAAAGGCAAGAAAGGAGTGGTAGAGATGACGAAAGAGCAAACCATTCAGCACTACATGGCCAAATTAGGATTGACCCAAGAGGAAGCCGAACAGTTGTGGCTCGATGAGCAGAACGATAACCTGCCCACCCTCACCCAAGAGCAAAAGCAAGTGGAAAAAGAAATGCGGCAGGCTGACCGCAAAAAGGAAACCACCCCTCGCAAGCGTGAGCGTAAAGCCGATGAGGACAAACGATTCCTCGTGGCTCTGCTCTCTGCGGCTCTCGATGGACAGGTTGAGAACATCTCAATCGAAAACCCTGAACGTGAGGTGAGTTTTGAGTTCAAAAACCAAAAATACCACCTGACCCTCATTCGGCGGCGAAAGGAGAAAGAAAAATAAAAGCCGAGTTTTCAATTGAACCCGCCGAAAGGAGTCCCGCCGGTTTTACGGCGGGGCGCCCGGGCGCAACAAGTTAGGCTTGACTAACTAATAGTTCCATGTTATAATGATTATAGTAAAAGAAAGGGGAATTTGAAATGGAAATTTTGTGTGTTGCTTTTGGTGCGGTAGCTATCATTGCGGGCCTGCTGATGATGGGTTGGATAGTAGTAGACGCTTTCCGTTTCGTTATGAGGGAGGACCACTAATGTATTTTTACAGAGCATTTTTTAAAGATGGTAGTGTTGATTACTTTATGACCACCTTTTCAGCACGCCGCCCCAAGGTGATTGATGATGAATGTATCCGTCTAAATCACGTTTCATTTCTCCATTATTTGGTGGCAAAACTTTTTCATTTCGGATCTTGACAAGCCCACCCTAATGTGCTATAATTAAGCCATCAAAAGAAAGGGGAATTTCAAATGAAAGTTATTCAAGTCTGCGGCCCCCATAATCGGACCATCTGTCTTGCCGCAACGGTACAAGACGCCATTGACTATCTGTTCGCTACGAGTTGGATTGAGGAAACCACTCCTGTGTGGGATGGCCTCGACCAATGTTGGGTTTCGATTCTCGATTACTTCGGCGAGAATTGGAAAAACCAAATCAGTTCGATGAGCCTTGAACAGTTTAACGATATGTTTGAGGATGACTTTTCTCTCTGCCCTGTTGGGGTGTATGAGCGCCAGCTGTAAGGCCTGCGCCCGGGCGCACATTGTTAAAAAATTAACTTTTAAAAATGGTATTGACAACTGCCCTATACCATGCTATAATTAAACCATCAAAGGAAAAGGAGATTTTCAAATGACTACTATTCAGATTTATTACAAGGGCGAGTGGACTGTGGCGGTTACGTTCCCCATGGACGTTCCTGAATACGCCATGATCGACATGGCTCTCGCTATCGATAGCGACCCCACCATTCCCCATGAGAATGTGGCTATTGTGGGCGAGGACTTTGAGGTCCTGTGGGATGCTTGCCACTCCGCCGATTATGATGAGCCTGCTGACATTGACAGCGACATGGGCTTTGACCCCTACATGGGCTGCTTTTCAGATGATTGCTGAAAAGCGGCGGCCCGGGCGATCGTTAAGAACTTAACAAAAATTTTTTTAAATTAGGTATTGACAAATCCTTGGGTCTGTGGTATTATAATCATGTCAGGAGGGCAAGGGGCCGACAATGAAAAGGCCAGTAATGCCCACGTGGTGGTAAGCGCAGGGAGTAAAGAAACGCCCTTGCCCTCCTGTTGAAGATGATGTTTCCTTTCATGTTGTTCTCCTTTCTTTCTGGTGCTTTAGCGAGGTTGCTTTACCTCGCTAAAGTGCCCGGGCGAAAAGTTAGGCTTGACTAATTAAGGAAAGTATGTTATTATAATAATACCAAAAGAAAAGGAGATAAAAAATGAAAATGGGTTGTAAAAATTGCCATTATGAAAGTCCCTTTGCTATCGCTATCCTGCTCCACCTTATTTTCGTTCATCATTGCAAGCCTACAAAGAGAGATGTCAAATTCGCCTTGCGGAATGGAATAGAACTGCGCGCTCCGCTGATTGCTTTGCGTGTTATCATTGCAACGATTTGCTATCCTTTCCATTGGATTTATGAAAATATTTAAAAAACCTATTGACAAAAATCCAAAAGCGTGTTATAATTAAGGCACAAAAAGAAAAGGAGATAAAAAAATGAAGCACTTCTATTTTACTGAACTCAATACTGGTGAGGAATTCATCGTGGGCGCGGACACCCTGTCTGAAGCGATGGCTGTCGCTGAAGAGATTGGTATCGACCTCGTGGACAACTACGGCGCAGGCCTGCCCAAAGTCAAGTTTGAGTATGAGATGACAGAATTTGAGGCCGAAGCGAGTGGCCTTGACGAGTATTAAGAAAGGGGGTTGCTCTCATGACTTCGGTTTGGTTTTCTGATTGCGTTAAGGTAATCGAACTGCTACAAACAAAGCTTCCATCAATGGTGACCTTTGACTACATCCGCGGGAACAACTACGGTGATTTCGTAGTCAAGAGTGGGTTGAATTACTATGTTATCAAACATGATGATTTCTCTTTGTGGCAGAATGTAAATGATGAGTGGGTTGAAGTGGAGTGACCCCAACCCGCCGGCCCGGGCGCCAATTGTTAAAAAAATAACTTTCAAAAACCCACTTGACAGGTTGTTTAATCTGTGCTATACTTTAGGTACAGTAAAGAAAGGAGATACGACTCTATGAAGAAGATTAACTATCATGAGGTTGAGGTTCTTACCTGTTGCCCCTTCTGCGGCCATGCGCATGGCGTGTCCGTCAATGAGGACGATTATTGGGATTGGCAGGACGGCGCTCTTGCGCAGGATGCCTTCCCCTATCTGCCTGCCGCTGACAGGGAGATGCTAATCACTGGCATTTGCCCCACTTGTTGGGAGGATTCTTTTGGGGGGGTCGAGTAATGTGTAGATTGGTTTCTGTTCCCGATGGGTCGATCATTCGTTTTCCCAACTCCACTCGAAACTACATTAAAACGTGTGATAAGAATGGGGTGGGCGGCGTTGTCGCCATTGATAACGGGATGTATATCCGCACGAGCGACCTACATTATGTGGGTTTGTCCTCTGACAACGTAGAAGTAATCGCCGAGCGTGGCACGTGGGGATTGTGGTTTGATGTGGAGGGTTAACCTCCACTAACCCGCCCGGGCGCCGATTGTTAAATTTTTAATTATCAAAAAAGGTATTGACAAATTTCAAGTTGTATGGTATTATAATAACTGTCAAGGGGAGATACGGCCGAGGAACTTACGAGGTGCGCTCCTCCATGAGAGAAGGTTATGAGAGTATCGAAAAAAAATAAAAAAACCCCTTGACAACCTCTCAACTCTATGGTATAATGAGTATGTAATCAAGAGAGGGAAACCTCCTTGAAAATAAAAATTAGGGTTGCGACCTACCGCAAGAAAGGAATTGATACTATGACTAACGAGAAGATGACTTACGGCAAGGCTCTGTCCTATGTGCTGACCTCCTGCGACCTGCCCTCCGAGGTTGCCGAAAAGCTGACTGCTCTGTCTGCTTCCATCGCCAAGAAGAACTCTGCCGAGCGGAAGCCTACCGCCAAGCAGAAAGAGGGTGCTTCCATCAAGGAAGCCATCGTGGAGTGGATGGAGCATGGCCATCTGTACTCTGCGGCAGAGATTGCCAAGGAGTGCCCCATCTGCGCTGATGGTGCGGTGTCCTCCACTCGCGTGGCCGCTCTGCTGAAGCAGGCTTTCGAGTGTGGGCAGGTGGTTATCACCACCGAAAAGCGGAAGAACTACTACTCTCTCGCTTAACCCCTGTGCCGAGGGGGCGCAAGCCCCCTCCCCCATACTTGAGCCCACGCAAAGGTAGGACATTTCCCAAGGCGAAACCTACTAAACCTTGGGCGTGCTTTGATGGGTTGAAGTATGGGGCGCAATCCTCTAAAAAACTACTCCGATCCTTTCTGTTCTCCTCTTTCTTTCTGACGCTTTAGCGAGGTTGCTTTACCTCGCTAAAGCGCCCGGGCGCACATTGTTAAAAAAATAACTTTCAAAAACTTATTGACAACCATGAGAAAAAGTAGTATAATAAAAGCACAAAAGAAAAGGAGAGCCAAGAGATGAAGAAGATTAACAAGTCTGATAATAAAAAGAACGGCGAGGAACTACAACAGTATCTCGCATGGCGGCGCAAGGGTGGTAAAGTCCCTGCGAAAAAGGGCAAAGGTAGTTATGACCGCAAGGCGTTCAAGAAAGGAGAATAAAATGTATCAGCACATTGGGTTTGTAAAAGATGGAACTCTTGTGAGCTTTCCTCATTCAGCACGAACTTTTATGAAAGTTTGTACTGCCGATGGCCTTGGTGGAGTGGTAGATATTGTCAGTGGTGAGTTGATTATGATACGTGATTTACCTCTCTTTGACCTTGGCCCCACCTGTGTTGAACTACAGGAAAAGGTCTTTGTGATGTAACCGCCCGGGCGCAAAATTAGTGTTGACTAACTCCTATGGGGTGTGCTATACTATAATTGTCAAGGGGAGATGGGAGGGGCCCACGTATCATGCGGAGCGAATCATCGAAAAAAAAATGAATGGTTGAACAGAAAACCCCTTGACAAACCCCACAAAGTGTGCTATACTATGAGTGTACTAAAGGAGAGGGACACCACCAAGTACCAAGTGAGCGTCGAGAAAAAATTCTTGAAAAAGCCGAAAAAAGTGCTTGACAAACTCCCAACCCTATGGTATAATAAGAATGTAAATAAGAGATGCCACCTCTCAAAAAGCAGAAAGGAATTGATACTATGAAGCAGATGTCCTATGTGAACGCCATCAACGAGGTTCTGAATGGCAACATCAACGATGAGGTCGTGGAGCGGCTGACGGCTCTGCGTGACTCCATCGCCAAGCGCAACTCCTCCAAGTCGGGTAAGCCCACCAAGGCGCAGATTGCCAATGCCGAGATTGGCGAGTCTGTGGTGTCCGCTATGGAGAGCGGCGTGGACTACACCATCGCCGACATCAAGGGCCTTGTGCCTGCTCTCGCCGATGCCAATCCGCAGAAGGTCAGCCCCATCATGCGCAAGCTGACCGAAGGCGGCAAGGTCGAGGCCGTCAAGGTCAAGGGCAAGGTGGCTTACCACCTCGCCTAACCCCTACGCCCCTCCCCTTAAGTGGGTGAGGGGCATTTTTCATCGGCACAGTTAGTTATGACTAACCGACCGCCCGGGCGCCCATTATGTAAACCTGCGGCACTGGTAAAAATTTTTAAAAAAATTGGTAATCGGCTATTGACAAACCGCAAACCCTATGCTATAATAACCTTGTAAGTTAAAGAAAGGAATACGAAAAAAATGATTGACATTCACACTCCTATTATCATGCTCGACACCGAAACCACCAATGACATTGATTGCCCCTTTGTTTACGATGTGGGTTATCAAATTTTCACTCTCGCCGATGGGGTTTTGTGTGAGCGTTCTTTCGTCAATGCTGACATTTTTCTTGATGATGAGATGATGGCGTCAGCTTATTTCGCCGATAAAATCCCCACCTATTGGGATGAAATCAAAAGCGGCAAGCGAGTTCTCAAGAAATGGGAAAACATCAAGCGGCAGATTGCTAAAGATTGTAAAGAGTTTGGCGTGACTATCGCTTGCGCCCACAACGCCGCTTTTGATAATCGCTCTCTCAACACCACGCAAAGGTGGTTGACGAAATCTCGTTACCGTTACTTCCTCCCTTATGGGGTTGAATGGTGGGACACCCTCCGCATGGCAAGAGAGATTTTGCGAGATGACGATAATTATGGTGAATTTTGCTACAACAACGATTATCTTACCAAGCGAGGGGGTCGGCGGTATACCGCAGAAATTATCTATCGTTGGCTTACCGATGCCGATACTTTCGAGGAAGCGCATACAGGACTTGAAGATGTCAAGATTGAGCGTGAAATTTTCCTGTTTTGTATCGAGCGCAATCCCAAAATTGATGGTCGCCTGTGGCGAGACAAGGCGTAAAGGGGAAACCCTTTACGCCGCCCGGGCGCACAATTCAAAACTTTCGTATTTGATTTTTTTAAAATTTTTTGGTAAAATAATTATAGAAAATAAAAAATACGAAAAAATGGTATCGCCCGGGCGCCCGTCAAAATACGCAAAAAATTTTAATAAACTCATTACATTTTGTGTATTTTGACGATTGCTTTCTGCGGAGAATGTGCTATAATAAATAATGTCAAGGGGCGGTGAGAGCAGTGCGGTGACACAGGGACCCCCGAAAAAATTTTTCAAAGAAATTTGAAAAACCCCTTGACAAACCTCGAGGTCTGTAGTATAATACAGATACAGTCAAGAGAGAAACAGAGCGGTGGCCACCGAAAAAAATCTTAAAAATCTCTGAAAAACCTCTTGACAAGACCTCAAACCTATGGTATAATAACAATGTAATCAAGAGAAGCCACCTCTTAAAAAGCAGAAAGGAATTGATACTATGACTAACACCAAGATGACTTATGGCAAGGCTCTCGACTTCGTCCTCGCTGATACCTTCGACCTGCCTGCCGATGTGCGTGAGCGGCTGACGGCCCTGCGTGAGAGCATCGCCAAGAAGAACTCCGCCGAGCGCAAGCCCACCAAGGCACAGATTGCCAACGAGGGCGTCAAGTCCGCTATCGAGGACTTCATGGAGCGCGACCACCTCTACACCGCCGCCGAGATTGGCAAGGGGTTGGACATTTCCCCCAACAAGGCCGCCGCTCTGCTGAAGCAGATGTTTGAGGGCGGTGTGGTGGTTATCACCACCGAGAAGCGCAAGAACTACTATAGCCTTGCGTAAAGGGAAAGGGGTTTACACCCCTTTTTCCTTTCCCTTGCGGTTAGCGGTGGCTAACTGGCCGCCCGGGCGCTCGTTAAAAAAATAACTTTCAAAAACCCCCTTGACAGATTTTAATTCCTGTAGTATACTATAGATACACCAAGAGAAAGGAGAAATGAGTATGGCAAAGCCTGTGCTGAATGAAAAGACGATTGCGGACTACATGAAGCGCAACAAAGTGGGGCGTGATGAAGCCATCGACCTTATCAAGTACGATATTGCGGTCGAGAGCGAGGAGGCTACCGAGTACGACCTCACCGCCGAACAGCAGAAAGCAGTTTCCGAGATGATGCGGAAAACTGAACACAAGAAGCAGAGTGGCGCAAAGCGAGAGCGCAAGCCCAACGAACTCAAAGAGGGAATTGTCGCTGAAATTGCCGAATTTTTGCGGCAGGACGCTCAAAATCATGTGTATGAGAGCGTGGAAATCACCAATCCCAATCGCATGGTGGCCTTTGAGGTCGATGGAAAACGCTTCGAGCTGACGCTCATTGAGAAAAGAGCGCCGAAAAAGTGAGAAAACAGGGGGTTTTCCCCTGTTTTCTGTTAAAATTATTCATTTTTTAGCAATTTTTAGGGCGTTTTAAATGTGTTAAAAAGTTAACAATCTGCGCCCGGGTGAATTAAATAGGAGGATTAAAACCAGATGTTTGTTATTATTTGTATGTTTCTCATCTGGCTTTTTATGGAAAGTATTGGTTAATGGTTGACCGCCCCGTGGGCGCGCGGCGAAGCCCGAAATTCCATTATATCACATAATTCCAAAAAAGTCAAGCAAAAATCGCATCGTCATTTTGTACAAAAATTTTTCCCGAAATTCGGCATTTTGCCCAAACTCACGCTACCACTTTAGCGCAGTAAAGCGTTACGGTTTAACGCGTTAATGTGACGCGCTCGAACAATTGTTCCCCTGCGTTCGCGCCCCCGCGTCATCAGTACATATGCGCCGATCGCGTGGACAAAAGTAGACCATATGCGCCTCGTATTCGCACAAAAGCGACCGTAATAAACAATACGGGGGCATATGGCCTCTTTTGCGCACCAAGAGTTGACAAAGAAAAAATTTTATGATATAATATAAAAAAACGACATTTTTAAGGGCAGGGATGCGCCATTCCCCATCACGCGACCGTATTCTTCAATACGGGCGGGGCGCAGCGCACTTGATTTTTTAAAAAAATTTTGTTATAATATATATAGATAAAAAAAGAAAGGAAATCCTAGTCAATGAATTACGATTTTAATGATATTGCCACGATGTTAAATTCTGGCGTAACGTCGGAAG
>Ga0326513_10002599_pt1 | contig 13292 bp, 14 predicted proteins | sample 2_2465_0518_D_FD_203654 | JGI IMG/M metagenome (GOLD analysis project Ga0326513, IMG submission 203654) | Bovine rumen microbial communities from UC Davis, California, United States - 2_2465_0518 | ecosystem: Host-associated > Mammals > Digestive system > Stomach > Rumen | place: USA...
AAACGGCGAAACTCATACCATTACAGAATGGGGAAGAATAAAAGGCATATCAGGACAAACCATTTGGGCGAGATTATTCGTTTACAAATGGAGCGAGTACGATGCAGTAATGAAACCAGTGAGAGGAAAGAAATAAAATGAGTGAAGCGTGGTTTTCTGAAATAGAATCAACTATACTTACAAATTTAAGTTATATGTTGACGGAGAGACAAGACGCACCTTTCCCTAACCTTGTAGTCACCTCTACAAACCAAAATCAGGTAACGGCATTTCCTACACTGTACATTCACGAATTAACGCCTGTAGAGGCGGGAAACGACCTCAACAATCAATCCATAAACGCAGTGTTAGAAACAATCGAGATACAGATTTGGACGAATGAGACGGAAGCGGAGTGCAGACAGCTTATGAGCGCTGCTATTCTTGAAATGAAGCGTATGCGGTTTAACTGTACTGCTTTCCCAAACATTCAGACAGATAACAAAATTGCTTTTGGTATCGCACGTTTCCGTAGAATGATCGGAAGCGGAGATACTTTGTAACATTAAGATATATTCGGCGGTAACGCTGATTATATAGAACAAAAACAAACAGTCTATTATAGGCTGTTTTTTTACAAAAGGAGGAAAAGAATATGGCATTAAGTGGCGTAAGTACACTCGGAGTTTCGTTCGGATATGGCGTTGAGACAACTGCCGGAACGAAACCTGCTGCATTCACTGAGTTGACCAGAATCAACTCCATTGGCGGTATCACACTGGAAAACCAGACTATCGACAGTTCAGCGCTGACCGATTTAGTTACGCAGACGATCGCCGGTCGTGCAGATACACCGGGCAACATTTCCGTAACGGTCAATCTGACACCGGAAACAAAGACAGAATGGGCTACTCTGATTTCCGCGTACAAGGCGCTGACCGACAGCAAACAGATGTGGTTCCAGACGATCATTCCTGGCTTTACAGATTCGTTCTTCTTTATCGCTCAGCCGCCGCAGGATATCCCGCAGCCGGAAATGAACCAGAACGAACTTCTGACTGTAGAGTTCTCCCTGACCATCGTTGATTACAAGGGTATGGACACTAAGGTAGCGTTTACGTAACAAACAGGATCGGGAAGGTCCCTTCGGGGGCCTTTCCCTTATAATCAATCGGAAGGGAAATAAAATATGAGAAGATTGACGATTAACGGAAAAGAGTACACTTTCAAGTTTTCTATTGAAGCATCCCTGTATAATGAATGTACGGAAGCAACAATGAATATGTTTCTGTCTTTTGGTGAAGCACAGGGAGAAGCAAGCGTTGAAGTAGTGGAAGGCGTAGACGCAAGACAGCAGGTAATGAGTGCTATGCGAAAGACGTTTTCATCCGTAGCGAATATTCCGCAGACTACATTGACGTTGTTTTATGCCGGGCTTATGGAATGCCACGGTGCATCCGGTGATAACACTGTACGGTCCATTACGGACGCTAAGGGCGTTTTGGCAGACTACCTTCGTGAAACGAACGGAAACTTCTACGATGTAATGAATATGATGCTTGAAATTATGGGCGAAGATCATTTTTTCGACCTGACGGGGATCTCGGAAATTCTCAAAAAACTGAACCTGGATGGGGAGAGCGAGAAGAAGCCCGGAAGGAAAAGAAAGACTGGCGAAGATTGATAGAGGGGGATGTTTACCCCCACTATATAGCATTAGGGCTTTCCTTGAATGAAATACGGCATTATACGTTATCGGAACTACGTTTCTATGATGATGGGTATAAACTGAAAAGGAAGATGCGTGACGAGATCGCGTATTTTGACGGTTTCTACACTTATGAAGCGGTAGCGATAGCAGTAGGGAATGCATTCCGTGGTAAAGGCCAGAAGCCGGTGGAATACCGGAAGAAGCCTATACTGTGGGAGAACTCGGAAGAAAGCCTACAAAAACAAAGAGAAGCGTTTGTAGCGGCTCTTGAAACAATGAAAACGAACTTTGAACTATCAAAACAAGCGGCAGGGTAACACCTGCCGCTTTTTTACTATGGGGAGAAAAACCATGGCGACACTCGACACGTTAGATATACAAATTACTGCCAGCACTCATAAGGCGATAGAATCTATTGACAGACTGATTAACACCCTTGGCAAGTTAAGCGATGCGTTTTACATCAAGGGTATAGATAGGTTCATTGGCTCTATTAACGATCTGTCAAGTGCGATAGGCAGAATTAACAGTGATAACCTTGGGAAAGTATCAGATGCCCTTGGTAAGCTGAGTAGTTCTGCAAAGACATTATCGAGTATTGGCAATAGCGCTAATCAGGCCGGTGATGGCATTTCCAGACTTGCAAAAGAGATAGCAAGTGATTTCAATATCACAGATAATAATGCTATTCAGCATCTTACACAGCATATCCGCGAACTGTATCAGTCTACAGACCAAAGTTCTTTGACCAGCTCCGTTTCTGCAATAAACGAACTGATTATGAAGTATTCTCAGTTTGAGAAAGAAATGGGTGGTGTAAATCAAGAGGTAATGGATTTCCTCAAAAACACCAAAATCCATCTGGATAATGGTTGGGCGAAAGAACTTCGTGGCGATCATAAGTGGATTAGAGCGACTATCGGTTTACTCAACACAACTAAAGAGGGTGGTCTGGAAGCAAGTGCGGCGCTCAAACAGATGCAGGAAATGGGCGCTGGCGTAGATTATACCCCGGATAATAACGATGCCTTACGTGCTATTGCAGAATGGATCAGAGGGCAGGAAGAAGCACGCACAGCTACAATATCTTTCGATGAAGCATTAAAAGAACATATTATTACGTATAGTGCTTTAGATGTCGCACTTGAAAGAATAGCGAATGCGGCCGGACTGACTACTGAGCGTCTTGGTAATATGGCGCTGAATGGCCCTAGTGAAGAAACCACTGCCGGTTTCCAGCAAATGACCGTTATGCTTGAAAGATTGGAGAACGTAGGTAATCCGTTTGAAAATCTTGTTATGGGCTTGCAGGAGCTTGGCAGTATAGAGCTTTCCGATAGCCTGGGTAACTTGAATCAGATAAAAGATACCATAAGCGCTATCGGTAATAAGTCCGGTCGTGCGGCTGGTGAGTCTCTTACTAAGATTGCCGGCGGAATGCAAGCATTATCCGGTGTTGAAGTGCCGCACTTTGGAGACGATATGGCTGTATTCACACAGCAGATGCGTTCTCTTGGCTCTAAGACCATCGTAAATGCGTCTACTTCGCTGAGTGGTATTGCTAATGGTTTGAACGCTCTTAAAGGCGTAGGAAACGTACCGCAGATTGGTGGAATAACGGAACTGGCTCAAAGTCTGTCCGTTTTCGGACGTAAAACAGCTAAAGAGGCGGCTACGGTTATCCCTCAGTTGGCTACGGCGTTCCGGGGACTTATTGAAACGCTTTCTAAGGCTCCGTTAGTAAGTCAGAATGTAATTGACCTTGCTAATGCTATGGCTAACCTTGCCGGTAATACAAGGGCAGTTTCCCCGGCAACAAGGAAAGCGTCTAGTGGCATTGATCTGTTCTCGAAGAGAGCGAAGAACGCGCATAAGAGTACATTTAGCTTGGCTGCCGCTATTGGTAAGCTGTACGCAACGTATTGGACGTTATTCCGTGTTATTGGATGGTTCGGTAAGAGTATTGATATCGCTTCTGATTTGACGGAAACGCAAAACGTAGTAGATCACGTCTTTGGCGATATGAAATACCGTATGGAGGACTTCTCAAAGACTGCTGTTGAAACAGTCGGTATGTCTGAACTGACAGCTAAGAAGATTGGTTCCCGTTTTCAGTCTATGGGAAAGAATATGGGTATTACCGATGCTGCTATAAAGCGGTCGGATGAATTTGTCCAGAAGGTGACTGGTGACTATCTTAAAGCGTCTGATAGCGTAGCGGATATGTCTATCAATCTGACGAAATTAGCCGGTGATATGGCATCCTTCTACAACGTGGACTATGAAGATGTAGCAGAGGATATGGAAGCGGTCTATACCGGTATGACCAGACCCTTGCGTAAATACGGTCTGGATCTGACGGTCGCAACGCTCAAAGAGTGGGCGCTTGCTAACGGTCTGAATGCCGATATAAAGAATATGACACAGGCCGAAAAGACCATGCTGAGATATCAGTATGTAATGGCCAACACAACGGCTGCACAGGGCGACTTTGAGCGTACTATCAATACGTGGGCTAACCAGACAAGAGTTGCCGGTGAGAACTTAAAGAAATTACAGATTATTCTTGGTCAGATAGGTATTTATTCCTTTAAGCCGTTGGTACATAGCTTTAACAATGCTATGAATGATATTCTGCATTTGGCAGAAAGCACGTTCAATTCTCTTGGTACGATCTTCGGATGGCAGATTGAGATTACAGATGTTGGTGTGATTGATGATCTTGCTGACGGATTAGAGGACGTAGAAGATGGTTACGATGGTGCTGGCAAAGAAGCAAAGAAATTCAAAAATTTCCTGCTTGGCATTGATGAACTGAACCTTCTCCCGGATGATAAGGACAAGGGTAACGGTTCCGGTGATTTGGCTGGTATTGGTGCGGCTGCAAGTGGTATTCAGGATAGTCTTGTCAATATGCGTGAGACGGAAAAGGGCTTTGACAGTATCTACGATACTCTTTATAAGCTCGGAGCGCGTATTGCTGAGGTGCAGAAAGAGTGGTACAAGGGCATTGACTGGGATTCTGTGTTTGATAAGGCAGAGAGTTTCGGTAAAGGTTTGGCGTCGTTCTTAAACGGTTATTTGGCTGACGCAGAATTGTTCTACCAGAGAGGACGGTTTATTGCTAATGGTATCAATACTGTAGCACACGCCATCTATGGATTCTTCCATGAGTTTGACGGATATCAGCTTGGAAAAGACCTTGGTTTTGCTATAAATGGCTTCACTCAGAGTGTAGACTTCGATACCATCAATAAAGCCGGATATGAAATGGCACACGATATCGCTGAAACAGTTAATGGTTTCTTTGAGAACGTGAACTGGAAACAGGTAGGAAAGACGATTGTCGAAGGATTTAACGTAGCAGTCCGGTTTGTATCAACTATTTGGAATGAAATCCACTGGGATATTATCGGTCAGTCGTTAGGCGATACACTGAATAGTCTGTTTGAAAATTGGGACTATGAGGAAATGGCACGTCTGTTCCACGGTAAGATTCAGGCGTTGTTCGATTTGGCGAATAATCTGCTTTCATCTGCTGATTTTGTGATGATCGGGCAAAAGATTGGCCAGTTCCTTTCGGAGCTGCACTTGGAAGAATTTGCAGACGATTTGGCGGCATTGTTGTGGAATGTATTAAAAGCTGCATTTGAATTACTTCCGACAATGTTTGACGAGGCACCGGTTGAAACTGCACTGCTTCTTACGTTTGCCGGTTCCAGACTTACCGGGTTTGGAAATGGCTTTGGAAATAGTCTTGCTGGTGCTATGGCAAGCGGATTAAAGGGTGCTGGTGTTGCCGGTAAACTTGGTACTGTTATCACTATGGATTTGGATGCCATTGTAACAAGCGGCAGTCTGCTTGTGCAAGCAACGGCAATCGGTGAGGCTATTGCTGGTGGTATTATTGCGGCGTTTGCAGGATATCACGTTGGGTTGAAGATTCACGATCTGATTTTTGAAGAGGATGAAATGTGGTCCGAACCCGGTGCAATAGTTGAGGCCGTAAAGAATTTTGAATGGTGGGATGATGCAGTAGGCCAGCTTGTAAAAGAAATCAAGACTAATGTAAGTGATGCTGATAATGCGCTAAATTCGTTGTATGGTATATATGGCGATTATGCAAGTATGAATTTCGGCATAAGTGGCGATATGTCGTGGGGTGATGTAAAGCAAGGATTGGCTTCCGGCGCTATACAAATGACAGAGGCCGACTTCGCAGAATTGAAAACAATGCTTGAAAAAAGCGGCAATTCGTATGTTGAAGTAAATACTTTAGTGAACGAACTGAAAGACGCAAGAGATCAGTATTTGAATGGCTTTAAGCCTTGGCTTGAAAATCAGAGTGATATTCAGTACGCACTTGAACACGGCACACAGTATCACAGTCAAATAATGGAAGATGCGTACAAGCGGTATCAGAATGTTGTTGCTATTCAGGAAGAGATTGACCGGAAAGCGGAAGGCTTGGCTAATAGTCCTACCACTCGGTATAACCAGGCTAAACAGATTGAAGAGAACCGTGTGGCGCTCGAAGGAGAAATACAGGCTTGGAATGGTTTAAGTACAGCACAGCAGAACTTCGCTAGAATTGCAGGGCAAATGCCGGAGCATATAATTGATTTGCCAAAGTCTGATACACTCGACTACACAAAGAAGTCCATTGGTAAGATGGCTAATGAGTTTAAGAATTTCGGCAAGACCAGTGCAGATGCAATAAGCAATGCAATAGCAAATATGTTCAACTTAAAAGATGCTGTTTATAACGTATCTAGTGAAAGTGCAGATGTAACAAGAGAAATGACTAATGCCTTTGGTGCTATGGATAGTACAGGAAGCGGTGTGTTTACTGGACAGGCACGAAGCATTGAAAACCTTAACACTAAACTGTTGACAACAAAAGAAGGTCTTGACCGAATTGTAACGGCTGTTGACGAGATCGGTAACAGAAAAGACAAAACAAACGTCCTGAAAGATTCCTTCGATGGCGTAAAAGGCAAGGTAGAAGAGATCGGCTCTATATTCTCTTTTGATAATATGAGCAGTATGTTCTCCGCTATTCCGAAAGCGTTTATGTACGCTTGGAAGGATGCCTTAAACGTAATGAAGATTATGTGGACGGAGATTGCCAACTGGATCAATGCTAATGCCAAAATCGAGATACCCAAAACAAAAATTGGCAAGAATGAGATTGGTGGTGGTACGGTTCAGCTCCGCATTCCTAGGTTTGACGTAGGCGGTTCTATCCCGAACGATGGCAGCTTGTTCTTCGCTAACGAAAAGGGGCCGGAAGTCATGGCAAATATGGGTTCCAGAACCGGTATTATGAATACAGACCAGATGGAAGCGGCTATTGCAAACGGTATGATGAAAGCGTTAGCGGCTGGCGGTCAGAATGTAACGGTAGTCCTGGAAGGTGATGCGTCTAACTTCTTTACCGCAATGGTGAGAGAGAATAACAACGCAATAATGAGAGTGGGCGCAAGTCCATTGAGAGTGTAGGGGGTGCTGAAAGGCACTCCCTTTTCTTTGGAGGTAGATTATGGCAATAGCAAGACTTGACACGCAAGGTCATTGGATGGTAGGAGATGAGCATATCTATGTGCCAGCGCCGAACACCAAAATAGAGCATACAAACGTGGCTTCTGCGGATAGTGGACGTACCGAAGACGGCGTGATGCACATTAACTGGGTAAGACGTGACGTGCGGAAAGTGTACCTTGTGTATAACGCTATATCGGGTAACGAAAAAGACCGTATGATGAATCTTATGCAAGGTAAGGAGTTCACCTTTACTTATTGGGATAACGGTGCAAAGTCGTTTAGTGGGTATTGCGGTGAGAGTTCCTATGAAGCATATTCATCCGTACATCATTCTGACGAAGGCGGCGTTTATACCAACTTTTCGATAAATGTAATTGAGTTGTAACTTGGATTTAACTCGGTTTTAACTCAATACTGAATTAGGAGATAAACTATGTACCCTGTATCAAACAACTATAAAACAGCAATAGCGGCACGTTCGGTTATATCAGAGTGGTACGGTACGATTGATATTATCGGAGTACAAGATCCTTTGCCGTTTAATCAACATAATCTAGATCAGGCACAATCCCGTTTGGTGTCTGAATATACCCAGGGCGATACATTGTCTATCGGTACGGCGTTCTCTTCGCAGGTAACAATCGTACTGCGTGGTGAGTATGACAGATATAAGTTCTATGGCGGAACTATCCATCTGTATTTCAAACTCTATATACCCAGCATAGATGATTATGAGATTGTTCCTTGTGGAACATTCACAATAACGGATGCAAAATTCACCTACCATACGGTCACTTTAACAGCGTATGACAATATGCAGAAGTTCTCCGGTAAGAATGCCGGTCTGACAGATGCAGAACCTTATTCCGGATTAGTCGAGATTTGTACTGCGTGTGGTGTTACGTTAGGCAATACGCAAGCCGAAATCGAAGCAATGACGAACGGAACGGAAGAGTTAGCCTTTTCGTCTTTGGAGACTACTGTAACGTACCGTGATATCGTAGGCTATGTTGCGGCTATTCTGTGCGGTAATGCGGTTATAGGTAGGGATGGGTACTTGTATATAAAGAACTACTCTAATACGGCTGTCAGGACGATTACAGATGCTAATAGATACTCTTCCACTTATATTGATTATATCGGACGGTATAACCGATTAGCGCTGACGGACGGGGAAGGTAACGAACAGACTTATACGGCAAGCGGTACATACACAGAGACGTTGCTTACTATGTCTATCGGTACTAACCCGTTGTTGAACGTAAATGAGAACATAGATACGATGGCACAGGATATCATTGACGAGTTAGTAGATATCGTCTATGCGCCGTGTACCATTACAATGCCGCAAGATCCGTCTTTGGATATCGGGGATGCTGTCACGGTCAGTGGTGGTAATATCGAAACGCCTATCCGTATTATTCTGACTAGACAGGATATAAAGCTATTTGGTCAGACACAAGTTATTTCTGCCGGTGGTGATTATAAGTTACAAGAGACTAGAACACGGTCTGAATACACAATGGATATGATGCCGGTTAAGCTGAATCAGACCGAGCAGAAGTTACAGGAAGAGATAGCGGAGATCACCTACGACTACATTGATCCCCAAACACAAAGCACGTCACCTATCGGAGATGGTGAGGATGCTATTGTATTAGCGTTCTATTTCCATTTGGAGAGTGCTACACGGGTTCGGTTCGGCTCTACGATCAACTTTGAGACGGCGAAAAGCGGAACTGATTTAGTACATCTGCATGTTATCTATAATGTGGATAACACACCACTGAACCCTAATAACCCGCTTATACAGTATTACGATGATGGACACCATATTTTGACGTTGGATTTCTTGACAAGTGAGTTATCCGCAGGAGATCATTCTTTTGGAGTAGCATTTGGTGTAACTGGAGGTACAGTATCGTGATATATTCGAGTGCGTATATTTTCGGACAGCAGATAACGGCAGGTGGAACACCGCCTTTATCAGATAACGTATATTTTGATGATGGAAGGTTCAACCTCAATATTATTCCTGATGGGTTCGATTTTGTGAACACCATACAGAGATTTCCTGTAGGAGCAGCAGGGCAAGGTGAAACTGCCATAATGCAGAATGGGTACTTCGAGCAGTATGTCAAAACCGGAACAATATTGGCATCCTATGGCGGCGGCGGTAAAGAGTTTAGTCTTGCACAGAGTGCTATGGAACATATTTATGACCAAGGGGTGTATCCATCGAGTTACTTTTGGACTTCCTATTTTCTGCCTGTCAAAAAAGATATGTGGAATACAGGACTGAAAAAGGTTTGCGCCAACATTGCAATAAGCACTGTCGGAAAAACAGACACCGATTATATGGCGTTTGATATGGCTGGTATTTACCACGATCCTGATTATGATACGGATAGAGGGCACATATATATGTTCCCACGATGGGTTAATATATGGCAACAGTACACAGAAACCCTGACAGAGCAAACAGTTAAAGCTGATTTTTCGGAAATGTTTAATTTCAATGACACCGAGTTTATATACATACTGATAAGAGTTCCTAGTTCTGGCACATACATTATTAGAAAAATATGGTTTGAATAAGGAGATATTTATGCAGATAGAAAAAGCATATTTGTTTGCTAGGCAGATAAGCGGTGCGACACCACAACTTCCGGCAAATGTGATATATGATTCAGGACGATTTAACACTGATCGGATGAAACAAGGCTTCTCGCTGAACAATATTCTGACGGCGCAATCGGTATATTCTGGAATATCATATAGCGATGGAATAAGAGCCATCAATGGTTATTTTACACAGCAAATAGAAGCAGATGACGGAAAAACATTCGAAAGCATCGGAACGTCTGGAAGTGCTATCACTAATGCAGGTCAATACCTAGAACATATAGGGAGTTCTGCCAGCGATGAAAATATAGATGGTTGTGCTATTTATTTACCTATCGAAATGCGTAGTTTGAGCGAAGAGGGTTATAGCACACTGCATATATTGTTTGATTGGAGTACGGAAGGGATAGCAGATCCGTCACAATTAAACCAAGGCATAATATACGGTTTTGCAAAAAAGACAGAAAACTATCAATTATTTGATATTGGTGGTGGTGCTCTCAATCTCGAAAAAACTTCCGCTCTGATGGAGTTTGAATTTTCTGTAAATTTAGGAGGTTCTGGTCTTAATTGGGTTCCGACATATATTGAGATTAGAGTAACACACGGAACTTACCATATTAAAAAAATATGGTTTGAATAAGGCTTTTATATGAGACTTAAAAACGCAATTATATAGAAGAAAAATTTATTCACGTGCCCACATTTACCCACGCCCGATAGCAAAAAGTCAATAATTGCAACGGCTTTGGGGTATAAACCCACACATTCGAACCCTGTTGGTCCCAGAAAATTTCAAGCCCCGAATTTCGGGGCTTTTCTTTATTTTACGGGCTTTCCGGACTTTTTGGGCTATCGAACGCGTATTCTGAAATTACCCACGAAAACATAAAAATACCAAAAATTTACCCGCGTTTACCCACGATTACCCACGGCCTATTTATTTAGTAGGTTAGATATATCGTTGCACATTTTGGCCTTGGTTTCGTTCATGTTCATAGCGTGCTGATATACCCGTTTCATAACATTGTCAGTTTTCCATCCACCCATTTCTTGTATCTGTTTGTCTGAATATCCTAGATCGTGCATATAACTGGCGAAGAAATGACGCATTTTATGAAGTTGGAAGTGTGGCAGACCATATTTATCCTGGGCTTTGATGATTCTTTTATATAGATTTCCAGGATCACCGATGTAAATGAACCCTTGTTCGTGTATTTTATCCACGATATCATCCGGTAGAACAATAGTGCGAGTGCTGTCTGTTGTTTTGGTGCTTTTAATAACCCACTGCTTATCAACATTTTGGACTAACGCTTTGTTGATCGTGAGTACATTTCCGTCAAGATCATCGAGAGTGAGAGCGCATATCTCTGACCGGCGTAACCCCAGACAAGCCAAAAAGAAAGCTACTTCATATTTAGTACCTTCGAAGTGCTTTTTAAGTACCTTTACATCATTTTCAGTAGGTATGTATTCATCCTTCTTTATTTTCTGTGGAAGCTGCGGCGATTTTATGTCTATGTCAACTGATTTAAGTACGCTCATAACAAACTGAGCGTAGTTTTGTACGGTTTTCGGCGCCAGGCGTGCGGACCAGTCATTTACAAGCTTTTGTACGTCAAGAGCTGTAATATCGTTTATATTCTTATTAGAAAAGCCTTCCGGAACCTTCCTACGGTTTGCGTTATACTCTAGCTTGGTCTTAGGTGAGATCACGTTGCTTTTAGCATCAATATAGAGTTCGCAAGCATCATCGAACGTCATATCTTCTTTAGGCGGCATCCGGTTCATTACTTTTGCAATCAGTTTTACCGCATCTGCATTAGTTGGCTTTTTTTCTACGGTGATACGGTAGCGCTTGCCGTTTTCCATCTGGGTAATACGGTATGATCCGGATTTAAGTTTCTCAATAGTCATTATCCGACCTTTCTATGTGCCTCTGTCTCTATTTCTTGCACATTATCTTTGGAAAAATCATCATTCTGTATATGGAATAAGGCGTGCTGATACGCTTTAATCTGTTCTTCATAGGGCAGGGCCTTCTCTATGTAGATTGTGTACCCACAGAAACAAGGCATAACCATTTCATTCACGCCATTAGGTAGATCAATTAAGTAGGTGTAGATATCATCCATCCGTATTCGTTCCTTTCAGTCTCATAGCAAGATCAATAACCATCTGCATATCGTCCGGTTTTAAGTCCTTTGTTGCGTCCAACAGTATTCTTGTTTTCTTATTCGTAAACGCTTCTTGTGCCAGTTCTGCGGTTTCATCGGAGAAGTAGTATTTCTTTCCGCTGTCTGATACTTTCTCGGTATCTTTCCCGGTCATAAGGTATTCAATAGATACGTTGAAATAGTCTGCGATCTTTTGTAGCTTATCAATCTTCGGTTCGGTGCGTCCATTCTTCCAATCTGACATAGTAGCTGGTGCTATACCAGTTGCTTTGCTAACGGCAAAATCATTTACTCCTTTCGTTTCTTTCAACTTTGCATAGTTCTCATAACTACTCATAATATGGCTCCTTAAAAATAATTTCGAAATTCCGAAAAATAGCTATTGACAATTTCATAAAGCCGTATTATAGTAAACTTACAGTTTCGGCAAGCCGAAATTGAAAGTAGCACGATTACGGAATAACGATATTCTATTTGCTGACACACATATTATATCGGCTTTCCGTAATATGTGCAACTACAAGATATGGAATACCGAAAACTAAATATTCAAAGGAAGGAGGAACGAAATGTTTGAGAAGTATGAAAAGTTGAGAGCAAAGAAGGGCGTAACTGATTATCAGGTATGCAAAGAAACAGGAATAGCCCCTTCTTCTATGTCGGATTGGAGATCAGGAAAGTATGAGTTAAAAATCGACAAGCTGAAAAAACTCGCTGACTACTTTGGTGTAAGCATTGAGTATTTCGTAGGTAAATAAAATAGCACTTGCTAAGTTTGGCGACCCGACAAGTGCTACTAAGGACTTTCTACATTCCTCTTGTCGTCATTATACAGGAGGGAAAAAGAAATGTCAAAGGGAAAAGTGTTGTTCTACAGGCCGGAAAATGGATGGGGACTGATCCAGTGCAAAGAAGGAAAGATATACGTCCATCATACCGGACTAAAAGGATGCAAGCACTTAAAGATGAACCAGGAAGTGACGTTTACAATCGACCGTAATGAACGCGGTCTGATAGCAAAAGATGTAATGGTGGTGAAAGATGCCTAAATTAAGACCAACACATGAACAATTAGAAATCCGGAACTTTAACGGTTTCGTTTTAAGCCGGATGAAAATTCTAAAGCTCAAACAGTCTGATATAGCAGAATGCTTAGAGCTTCCTAGACCATCAGTAACAATGCGGTTGGCAGGTCAATCAAGATGGACGCTGCCGGAAATGATAAAGGTGTGTGAGTTCTTGGGAGAGACTTA
>Ga0326513_10002601_pt1 | contig 13282 bp, 19 predicted proteins | sample 2_2465_0518_D_FD_203654 | JGI IMG/M metagenome (GOLD analysis project Ga0326513, IMG submission 203654) | Bovine rumen microbial communities from UC Davis, California, United States - 2_2465_0518 | ecosystem: Host-associated > Mammals > Digestive system > Stomach > Rumen | place: USA...
GTGTCATACGTTTGTGTGTTCCGTTTGTAGTGTAAACGTATCTAACATACGTTATACTACATTCGTGTGTATGTTTCTGATGTGTGTTCATGGTGATGATTGATATGATCGTGGGGATGTGATAACATAATAGTGACATCGGTGTGGTGATGTCGTTTATTTCTTCCATAATAGCATTACTCATTTCTTATTCTTTCTTGACCACACAAAAACGCGCCCATATGGACGCGTTTTATTTATCGATGAATTATTTACACCATTCCAAATAATTCCGCACTATTTCACCGATTTCGTTGTCTTGATAGAAAACTTTATCTTTGATGAAGAACGACACGATTCGTTTTTCCAAATCGGTGACCGGTTTTGTGATTTTCTTTCGATAATTCGGTTTTGGTGATGTCGTTTGTGAATATACAATATAACGACCATCATCGTCATCGATTGGTGTGGTTTTGCGATGGATATATGTTATCCATGTATCATCCTTTTCAATGATTTCACACTGTAAGATGTTATCATCGAATTCAATAAAATACATATAGATGATATCTTCCGGTTTGTATTTATACGGTAGATGTGGATATATATCCATTTCCCACGCACCTGAACGAATCATTTCCAATTTCGGATTGTTAAAAGCGAAATAGACATTGGATTTCTTTTCTTTCGTTGGAAAATCACTGAATTCCACCGCGACAACCAATCCGGAATCGCCATATGTGTATGTATCGATGACACCTTTTTTCATGTTTTTGATATTTGTTAATCCCATTTCTTTGAAATATGGTGAATATTGATTAACAGTGTTCCCACACATGAATATGATGACATCATCACGTAAACGAATAATCGTGGATAATATCGATGTGAATTTTACGAATTCATCCGGTAGATATGTTCCACGTGTCAAAAATTCGTCAAATAAGATCGTGCGGATTTTCGGATATGAAGATGATTTATAATGTTCGTCAGATGATAACGCAAACGCATACGCGAATGGTTCATCATCCACGACCACATTTTTCGGATTATTAATGTCGCGTTTACATAGAAACCAACGATGTGATTGATATGAAACGGAATTCCATTGACCTTTCGATAATTTATAGATGACACCATTTTCAATCAATGCGTCAAACATCGTGTTCGCTTGTTTTCCCCTGAAATCTTCTTCCCATCTTCTGATAATTCCGATTCGTGAACCATTTTCGAAATATTTTTCCAATCCATATTGTAAAACACCATACGTTTTTCCGTTTGAACGTTCACCAAATATGATGTTGTATCGTGCGTGTCGCGACAATACGTTTCTAATATCCCAATATTTAGGTTTTGCCATATTTATCCCCCTTAATCAAATAATAATTTTATATCTAATAAATAATTGATGAATTCTTTTGATAATGATAATTCATACGCGGATTCTTCCAAATGAATGGATGATTTTTCATAATATGGTAGATTATAACCACGATAATCGGTTATTATTCCGGATGTTTCATCATCGATATATGTGTGAATGTTCTTTCCGGTGAATTGCGGTGGTATGATTAAACCGTCTTTGAATTCATCCATAATATGATCACCATATTTGTCATATAAATATGGTATCGCATATTTTTTATTCACCCCACTAACAGTCATTGAATAATTAATCCATATCGGATTTTCTTCGGTTCCGTAATTAATCGGTTTATGAGATTTTATCATATATCGTTTCGCGCCTAACGTTTTAAATTTTTCGAAACATTCTTCATAATCCCAATATCCGATGACTTTCGTTTTTCCGGTGATGGTTTTCGGACGTGTTAATTCGATATCGATGTCCTGTTCTTCCATCGCGTTTTTCAATTTGTTATCGACCATTTTATTATATCTATTGAAATAATCTTGGTGACGTTCTAAATTGACAAATTTCACGGAATCCGTATCGGAATAAATATAATCGGATTTCAATTCATATATGGCGGAAAATAGATTTCTTCGTGCGTAGGCGGTCACCCACACACCCCATTGATAACATAAAAATCGATTTTTCTTGTCATTATATTTTTGAATTTCTTCTTCTTGATTAATTGCGACCGATTCCCAATTATCACCATCATATTCAATTTCATCACGTAATATGTCCGTGACCGACATACCATAACAGGAATTTAGCATTTCTTTTGAATTATTATATTCGACGATGTGATCTTCGACACCTTTCAATGTGGTTTTCTTCTGATATAAATTCAATATTGATAAAACGAAATCGCGCGGTAAATATTGACGTCTATATCTTCGAAAATTCTTTATTCGTAAATGTTCCCATGAATAGAAATGTCGGATGATGTCGAAATCGATTTCCGTCAGTGTTATGGATATTTTTTCCGCACTGACTAAACGTCCATTATCTGATACATATTTTTCTAATGAATAGCATTTCGATATAGAAATCGGATGATCATATACGAATGATGATTCGATATTTTCAAATGTCGCGTCGAAAATACAACAATATAATTGCATATTGCGTTCGAAATCTTCTTTCGACTTAATTTGAATCAATTCCCCTTTTTCTATCGGATATTTTTCCATGACCATGACCGCTGGATATGATGATGTAAAATCGAACGAATGAACGTTGTTTATCACTTTTCCGACCTGTAATGAATCCGCGTGTGTAAATCCACCCTGAAATGCGCGTTTTAATTGTTCATATTCATTTATGGATGTTATCGGTAATGATTTCATGATGTTATGATAGCGATAATATTTATAACGTGATGTTTTATCGCCATATAAACACATTTTTCGGACGTATTTACGGACTTTTCCTGTCTTTGTTAATTCCAATAAAGTGATGTTATTATAATGATTTTCGATTTCTTCTTGGATGTAGGCCATAACCACCAATCCATCATTGAGAATATATCCCATTTCTTTATCTGATAATGGTGTTTCACTGTGGCGGATTAATTTATAATCCAAATCACCGACCATTTTTTCGACTTTATATTTCGTGAGATTCTTTCCGACATTGGCCAACGAATATCCGGATAATTGATAAGAACATCGTAATTCGATACCTTTATCATCTAATGCGTATAATGGAACACGTTCGTCAGTCGCGAATACTTTTGTCCAATTCCGCCATTTACGGAACCATTGAAATTCAAATGATAAATTGTGGATATAGAATATCATTCTTCGTTTATCACTTAATTGATAATAATCGACAATACGATCTAATGACATCCATAATTCTTCATATGTTCTTCCGATATAACATTTCCCATTAATACCAATGACAAACGCATACATGACACCACGTTTTTCACCGTTTTCATAAAACGATGATGTTTCGATATCAATCGCACATGGAACATTTGCGTATTTGATTTTCTTATTGGATGTGATAAATGGAATTTGATTATCTAATATTTCATCGATTGATTTATAAATGTGATTATCAATCGTAAACATATTTAATCAATCGGTGTTCCGTCTTTATCTTTTTCATCACCGTTAGCGAAATATTGATCTACCGATTTTGATTTCATTTCACTTGATTCATAAAATTCGGAATATTTACGTTCTACGATTTGATGAAAATAATCGACATTACGACGTTTATCATTATCCACGAATATTTCATGAATCATTTGTTGTATTCTATCGGAATCACCCTTTTTAAAACGACCACCATGTCCTTCTTCCATTCTTCGATAGACTTTCCAATACTTTTTCCATGTTTTTTCCGACCATTCCTGTGATTCACCACCGGTTTCACCGGAAACACGTTGTTCCATATCTTCACGATATGTTTTCCATCCTTTAACGGTAGATGTTTTATAATTAAGAAATGCACGAACATTTTTGAATTCATTTTTCACCTGATTATTATTTTTTCCACGAACGGAAAATTTTCTTCCTTGTTCTTCGACTTTTTGATAAGCGAACGATGATGTTCCGCGTGGTGCTTTTTCTAATCTTCTGATACGTTTATTCGCTGCACTAACCAAACGCGATGTCACTTGTTTCATTTCCTGTGGTGTTAATTTATTCAAATCATTCCAATCCATGTCCATGATGTCAGTGATTTTTAATCCTTTGATATTCATTTCTTTCTTCCTTTCTTCGCATATTTTAAGCGATTACGATATTCTCTTTCGGTCATGCAATTCATCGGTGGCAAATAGATACAACCATCACGATGACAAATTCCGGAAACCGCATATGGACATATGACCGGTTCGGAACGTTGTGATTTTCTTAATTTAATTTTGTGGATCATAATCTTCCTTTCTTAATCGATATCCGATTCGACGATATTCATCATAAATTGGTTTCCAAATTATTTCACATCGACGTCTTTCGATTGGTAATTCTTTTTGTAATTTATCTAATTCATCTTGTATTTCAATGGCGAATGGGCAACCCATACATCCGGTTCGATGAAAATTAAATGGTTCATAATATAAATCACATAATTGAATATTGTATTTTTGAATGAACCATTCTTCAAATTCCTTTGTCACTTTTGATAATGGATTAAAGAATTGTTGTTTTTTGTTTCTTGAAATAAAACATTGTGCGTTTTTTCTTCGACCTTCTTCATCTGCCATGATTCCGGTGATAGCGATAGTTTTATTATTTTCTTTTTGCCATTGGATCATTGGTTCTTCTTTCATTTTCAAACAACATAAATCGGATATTCTAATATTGAATGAATCACTGAATTGATATTTTAATTTCTGTGGACATTCCCTTTTGACTTTATTTTCACCAACACCCAAATAATTTTTAACACCATATATCATTCCTAATCTTTGATATTTTTCCAACATATATGAATGATGTTTCGATTTGAATGGATATCCGTATTTTTCTAATGTTTGTTTGATTGGCAATTTTGGTTTAACAATTATTATTCTTTTATCGGTTTTCGCCATGTTATAGACGAATTCATTAATCTTTTGATAACTGATACCCGTATCGACATAAACACGTGGAATGTTGTTATTCGGAATGGCCATATCTAATAAATAATGTAAGAAAGTGGAATCCTTTCCACCACTAAACGATAAATATGAATTATGTTCTAAATCATGTTTTATATTCATCGTTTTAATTATTTCCAATCGGTCAAATAAGATTGTTTCATTGTCCATAATATTTCTTCCTTTCATTGTAAGAAAACGAACGGACATCGTTTGTGACATCCGTTCGCCCTTTACTTATGATCCACTGATTAGAATGGATTTTCTTGACCATTATCGGATTCATCGATAACGGTTTCAGATGTTTCATGTTCGTCCGTGACGAATGGATTTTCGACATCGATTTCAGTTTCGGTGAACGATTTGAAACCGCGAATCCATACTGTCGGATATTTCTTTACGATTTCACCTTTTTCGTCAGGTTCTTCGGTGATTTCGTATTTTCTTGGAAAACCTAAATCGCGGACGTAGGCGGTCAATTTGCCATTGGTGATGTTCTTTGTATCGACATCATTGGTGAATTTGACTGTGACCTCTTTTAATTGTTTTCCTTTTTCTTCTTCACCAACGACGATTAAATTCATTGGTGTGCGGTAGGAACGGAATTTTCTTTTTCCGTCTTTTGATTTCACCATCTTTGATTTGATGATGATGGTAATTAGATCATTTTGTTTCATCTTTCTTTTCTTCCTTTCTTCATGATTCTAATATCTATTGCGTTCTTTACATACGTCATTAATACGTTGTAATGATTGCAACCATTTTGTGATGATAATCGCGTCAGTGGAACCACCATCGATTAACATCTTCATGACACGTTCCATTTCTTCACGTATCACATTTTTTAATTTTTCTTCATTGGCCATTTTCATTCCCCTTTCATATACGTGACCATAACCATTCATTTTCTTCTTGGTCATCCGTGTAATAATTAATATACCATTTCGTTCCTGTTGTGTCATTCACTAATGATTTTATAAATCTTAATGCCTTCGGTGGATCATAGAACATCGCGGATGATTGTTTAATCTTCTGATCTTTCTTTCGAAGATATTTGTATCTAACCACTATCATGATGAATATCCCCGTTCTTCGATGATGAACATTTGATTGCAATTATCCCATACATAGCGGTATTGGACTTTATCATTAATATCTTCACTTTCTTCCAACACTAATGATAATAAATCCTTTTTGACACCATCCACAGATACGATCATCGTGGTTATTCCACCATTACGTTTGAACGTGATTATTCCACCGTTGCGGATTAAACGCGAATCGTGTTTTGCGTATTGGAATAATAAGAATGATATTCCTAAACGTTGCAATTTCGATAATCTTTCCATCTTTCGACCTTTCCTTTCAATCTTTTAATTTTATCTGATATTTCCATCATCGTGATATATGCGTCTTGTGTCCATCCGTCATGATTTCCGAATCGCCTTTGATAATCATTATATCGTGCGGTAATTTGTGATAATCGGTGTTCCCATGTCCTGATGGCCGATTTGACGATATCTTTCATCGTGACGTGATAATCATCGATGAAATTCACGATTTCGACGTCTTTGAATAATTTATCGAATTTTTTCCGATTATCTTCATATGCGTCTTTTTTCATGATCATACAACCGACCGAATTCATGGATACGGAAACATAATTAATCCGTATCCACGTTTTCGAATTGATGATTTTTGGTGTTGCTTTGACCGGTTTCATATTATTTTAATGAATCTTCAATCCATTTAATTCGTTCGGAATGGATATATGATCCAATAGCATAAACCTGATGTAATTCGATTTCACCGGTCACGATTTGATGTGTGATTTGAATAATGAAATCGACGGACGCGGATGAACCCAATGACATTGTGATAAATTCAAAATTTCCACAATCGGATTTTGCTAAAATGACGACTTTGTCACATAATGTGTTTTTCTTTAATGATTCAATAATTCTTTTTTCTAATGCTTTTTCCATGTTTATTTGACCTCCACTATTAAGTATCCAAATTCTGTTTTTTCAACATTAAGAATATCTTTTACATTCCATTGTTTAATAAAATATTTAAACCATTTTTCAAAATTCATATTATGAAAATATTGCGCGTAAATAGATAAATCTGAATTTCTAAAAGTGATTAGTCCGTTAGGATTAAAATATGGACTTAAATTATAATGCCCTTTCATTGACATGAATTTTTCTAATAATTTTTTCATATTCTTTCTTCCTTTCTTAACAGTGAACCATGACTAATTTCCCACATTCACGAATTTGATAATACATACCATCTTCATCATCGATGATTTCACCATCTTCATTTAATCGTGAATATGCTAAATTTCCATTTGCCCATTGACCAACGCAAACGAATGAACCATCTTTCAGTTCATCCGCACACGGTGAATCATAGTATTTTCTTCTGATCTCTTTCATATTCTTATTCCTTCGTCCCTGTGGACAATTATATGATACACTATTTGAAAACAATTTCAAACACTTTTTAATTAATTTTGAAAAATAATAAAAAACGATGGCCATCGACCATCGTTTTCCGCGCGCCTTAATCCTTTTATAATATTACACCTGTGCGCAATAGATTTTCGATTTCGGTGATCTCATTATCCATGATTTCTTCACCGTTAGGATTGAAATTCATTTCACCGATTTCGGTGAATCCTGTTAATGCGGATAATGTTTTAATTTCTTCGAGTGGTTTTCCATAAATCTTTTCAATATCGACAATACTCGCCCATTCGACTGATTCACGGATTAAAAATACAGATGTCGGATTGTATGCGGATTGTAATCCACCATGAATGTTTCCACGATTGAATCTTACACGTAAAGCGGACATGAATGAACCGACCGCACCTTTTGCCGATTTAACACCACCAACGGGATTTCCTGACGCGGATGAAATCGCACCACCACCGATTTGAAACGCGCCCATTAAAAGATGTGTCAATCTATCTGATGAATTAGTGGAATTAAGTGGAACCTCAATCGATATTGGTTTTCTATCGGTGACTTGGATTAATCTGATATCTTTTCCCTGACTACGTGAATATAACATGATATATGCTTGAACGGAACCATCGATGAAATCGACCGCATAACGAATACGAATTGTTTGTCCGACAATTTCATTCGTGTCTAAATCAATAAATCCCAAATATGGCAAATAAACGGTATATTTCGTATATGGTGCATAATCACGGAAATCATAATATCTTCGTGCGATGTCAATAATCGCAATCGGAACAGGTTCACCCATACGATCCATTTTTGTCGCTTTTATATTATTATTAGATTGATCTTTACAAACTTTCCCACCGATATATAAATCTTGACTTGATAACCATGTTCTCATAAATCTTGTCACATCGAATGGATAATATCTTAATGAAACAATATATTCACCAACATCGCGGAAAATATTTGTTATGTCCGCCATTCCGCCATTTGTGAGATACCAATTCATCGTGACCGGTTCAATTCCATATATAGTAAGATTTCCCTGTCCTAATGGTTCATATGGGAAATAATTTAATTCCATTGATGATGAATCGCGTGTGGAATCTTCTTGAACCACATATGTTGCCGCCCCACCACTAACAACCATTAATGGATATGATGTGTTTTTAGTATTTGCGTATCGTGACAATATATTGGTGTAGAATAAATCGTTTGTATATTCGGTGATGTCATATTCTTTGGACACTAAATCCGGATATCTATCATCATATAAATTCGAATTATATGTATTTTCATTACGTTTGATAAACGCGGTTTGTGAACGAATTAAAGAATCCCATGACATTAAAACATCTTCGACCAACGTTAATTGTGCAAATTCCTTTATTTGTGTGCTTTCTTGGACGTAATAATATCGTTTTAATTCCGGAATATATAAATAATTGAAGAACGGTAAATCCGAATGATTAACAATATCCAACGATATCGAACGATATGTGATTGGTTTTGTATAATTTCCACTGATGATTCCGACCAATTTCAATGACTTGGTGACTTGTTTTCTTGGTGATTTCAATAAATATATTTCGATTGCGTTATCCGGATATTCACTGATTGGAATCGCAAATGTCGAAATAAAATCATCGAATATCGTTTCCGTCATATTAAGCGATGATATTAATCCGAATAAATTAAATGGTAATGTTTGAATCGGACGTAATGATTCAAAAAATATTTGTGTCGATTGATATTGTTTATTAGAAATGACATTTCCGTTTTCATCATAAACTATAATCACGAAATCTAATGATGTTTCATAAGTGATGGAAATTGAACCAATCGGATTATCATTCAATGCCAAATTTGTTCCATTTAATTTTATAACAATATCCATTGATGGATTATTTATGAAAAAATTATCGAATTCTTGATAATCGGCAATTTGATAACCACCATAATATTTTTTCATATTGTTTTCCTTTCTTAATAAAAATATGGATGGATGAATGAATCACCCACCCATATATTGATTTTCATCGATATAAATTAAGCGATGAAGAACACGACGAAATTTTCATTTAAGTCATTGAAGAATTCCGCGTCAAATTTGTAATAGTTATTATAGAATTCCGCTTTTGCGTTGTAATGTGTGGTCACACGTCTATCACGATTGCAAACACCTAACGCGTCACGGTCAAACATAACACCTAAAACACCATTAACAGCGATTGCGGTTCCATCGGCCTTTTTAATGTCGATTTTACCTGTATCAGCGAACGCATAACCGGTTCCGGAACCTTGCCAATAGGCGACGGTTTCCGCTTGGGGTAATTTGACTAATTCGTCATGGAATGTGTCAGATTGTAAATAGACACTTGCCGCGGCATCGAATTCATCTAATAAAACGATGTGCAACATTTCACGTGGTGTGAATCTTGCTTTTCCACCGACATTGAATAATCTTGAAATTTTCGCTAAACGACCGGCATATAATTTTAAGATATAAGCGGCAAAACGGATGAATTCTTTATTGTGTAAAGCGGTTACGGATGTGATTGGTGTGGCGACTGTTTGATTATATAAATATAATAAATTGACCGCACGAACACCGGATTTTGTGTTTTGAACACCGGATTGATACTCGTCATAAACTGTTTCACCGATCATGTTATTAATGGTTCTCATAATGAGATTATCGACATTAACTGTCATCGCTTTATCTACCTCATTATAAAGCATGGATAAGAACGCGTTTAATTGTTCCGCGTTGGAAAAACTTTGTTTGACTTGTTTTTCGGTGAATGACATTGGAATTTCAAATGTCACTAATTTGTTAAAGAATTTAACGGACACAGAGGGCTTATAAAATATATCTTGGTCATAACTAGCCCCCGATGTTAACTCGTATGTCTCATTTTCAGTGGATTCAGGTAAATCACCACTGACTTTTTCGAGAATAGAACCGAATTCCCAACCGTCCATTAAAACGGATGGTGCGGAACCTTGATATTTTCTATTCACGAAGATGACACGACCGATATGATTGACGAGAGATTTCACATATTTGTCGTATCCGATGGAATTGGCGATTGTATCACCTAATTCCACTAATCCGGTCAAATCTTCTTGGACGACTGCGTTTTCGCCCATTGTTTCTTTGACCACGTCATTTAATAACGTATAAACTTGTTTGATTTGCATAATTTATTCTCCTTATTGTCCTACGGATAATTCTTGTAACGCGATATTAACTTCATTTGCGGTTAAATCGACAGTTACACAAACGACGTCGATGTATTTATCTCCAATTCCTTTTACAATAGAACACACACATTCGCTTTTATCACTAGATACATAAGTGGAAAAATAACCACTTACCATATTTTTATCACCGTCCGTGATTGTTAATAATAATGGTTTATTATTGCCATTAATGAAATAATCTAATAATTGATCTACATCAGCATTTTCACCGCGTGAATATGAAACTTTTTCCGTAAATAAATCATTAATATGAATATCTATAATTTGATATCCACTTGGAACATACTTTTCCATAGTTTTAATTTCCTTTCTTAATAAACTAATAAACTAATAATGGAATCCACATCGTCCATGATTTCATTAAAGAAATTGAAATTTCTTCTGATATCGATTTCGCTTGATAACATTTGTTGTGATGTCGTGACACCGATATTTCCGTGACGTGTCAATCCACGTGTTCCGGTTTCTTTTTCGGTTTCGACGTTATCATTTGCGTTTCCGCTAACGGTGGACGAACCATTTCGCGTTGTTTTCCCCTGTGGAACAGGATTTGTCGAATTGAATCCGTTAATTGCTGTTTCCGTGACGTCATCTTTTGTTTCGGTAGTCACGTTTGTGGCAACTGTTTTTTCTTTGGTGATGTCCGGTGTTTCCGTTTGTGTCATATCATAGTTTTCTAATGGCGAATAGTCGATATTAATCGCGTCATATAAACGATTCCATTTGTTCGCATATTTGTGTAATAACACATTAATGACGTTATCATTCGCGTATTGAATTGCCATTGTCAAACTTGAAAATTGTTCGTTGTATTTCTCAATCAATCGATTATATTGTTTGGAAATATCTTTGTCACCTGAATGGAAATTGTAATATTCATTATCCAAATATTCCGCGATTTCCTCAGATAACCAATCGAACACCTGAACGTGTTCATCCGGTGGATTTGTATCACGATCATATAATTGGTGCCATAATCCATGACCGGATGTCGTGTTAAATGTATCAATTATTTTCATCTTCATCCACCTTATCGGAAATCTCATTTTCTTTTTCTTGGACATCTTCTTTTTGTCCGGATTCTAATTCTTGTTTTTCTAATTCGTTTTTGATTTCTTCACGAATCTTTTTCCACGATGATGATAATTCCACAGTGATATTTAATCCGAACATCTTATTGACCTTTTCCATGTCATGTTTGCGTTGTGCTAACATATCATCGATTAGTGGCAATAAAACGGATTCATCCATCGTGGTTTCGCTCGAATTAAGCGATTCTCTTTTCATGTTGTAATTGGATTGGATTCCTAATTCCAAATACCACGATGATTTTAAATATTGCTTTAATTCGATTAAATCTTTGATGTTGTTTTGGTTTCGTGCGCCAAATTCTTGCGTGAACATCGATTGGCCATTATTGGATTCAAATAATTTTTTGTTTAATATGACACCGAAATCGCCTTTTCTTATCTTTTCGAATACCTGTTCGATAGAATCTTTCGTGTTGTCATCATTTGCACCCACTAAATACGGAATTCGTGCGTTTTGAATAGCGAATTTGATGGATATATCGGTTTCCGCTAATAACGTCGCATATTTGTTAAACATCGGACATAAACCGATTCGACATTGGTCATTCCATGAAACGATACAATCTTTATCAATTTCTAAATCCGCACTGTAATTGAGATAAGGATTAGAAATGATCGCACGTGTCGGATGATAATATTCATCTAATACACCACCCAATCCGGCATAAAAGACATATATCTTTTCTTTGACCTTTTTCCACACCGCGAAACGATTGATTTGATGAAGAATTTCCAATTCTTTTTGTGGAACGGTTTCCGGTAATCCCTTATATTCAAACATCTGTAATGTGTTTGCCAACATATAAGTGGCATATGACCGAATTAACGCGTCTTTATCGGATACGATGTCGATTCCAAATGTTCCACCGAATAACCAATCCGAACGTGATGGTATCTTTACATCACCCATAATTTATCATTCTTTTGAATCGTCATCGTGATTTTTGATTTCTTCAATTCCATCGATTGTTTCTTTGATGTCATCATCGATTTGATCATATTGTTTCTTCTTCACGTGTTCCACGATCTTCAAAACCAATTTGATCAATAACCATCCAACGTTTAGCACCAATAATATTATGGATAACACCTGTTGGATGTCGATTAATGACACGGTGATTCCGAAACCAATCAAAACATCTTCGACAATGTTTATTGGACTTTTCACAATGAGATTCCCCCTTTCTGATACTAAAATATCACAACATATCCACGCGTGTCAATGAAATTGGTTTATAGAACATATCCATCATATGACGCACCATCCGGACATCCCCACGATCATATCAATCATCACCATGAACACACATCAGAAACATACACACGAATGTAGTATAACGTATGTTAGATACGTTTACACTACAAACGGAACACACAAACGTATGACACAATCGGTGATAGTGATACAAATGTAGTGTAAGACAATTTAAATCCGACAGTGCGAACGGTGGGTGGGGGG
>Ga0326513_10002602_pt1 | contig 13281 bp, 5 predicted proteins | sample 2_2465_0518_D_FD_203654 | JGI IMG/M metagenome (GOLD analysis project Ga0326513, IMG submission 203654) | Bovine rumen microbial communities from UC Davis, California, United States - 2_2465_0518 | ecosystem: Host-associated > Mammals > Digestive system > Stomach > Rumen | place: USA: California...
CCAGCGCGTACTTTTTGGATTCGATCACCTTTTTGAGTTGCGCCTTAGCCTCGGCAAATTTGCCTTCATACAGGAGAGCCCGTCCGTAGAAAGCCTCAGCGGCTTCCTTGGTCAGGCGGATTCCGCCTTCCTGGTCGTCGACATTGGATTTGGTGCCCAGAGCGCCGGAATTGATGGCTGCCTCCATATCATCTTCGATGAGTTTCCAGATCAGGGCCGGATCGCCGTTCTCCAGGTCACCCTTGTCGGGCTCGACGGAGTGATCGATATAAGGCGGCGTCCCCCAGAGGGTTACCAACTGGAGATAGGCCCATGCACGGAAGAAGTGGGCTTCGGCTATGGCACGCTTCTTCGTCGCCGATTCGGGGTCGAAGTGCTCCATCACCAGATGGGCCTTGTAAATGAGTTTATACAGGTCCTGGAAATAGCCCTTAACCACCGCATTGGTAACAGATATGGCACTTTCATTGAATTCCTGCAGCATCGGTTGGTCGGAACGGCTGCCGCCGGTATTCAGTTCGTCGGACAGGAGGTTGCGCATCATGAAGCCGTTGGCGTAGTGGACGCCTCCCAGGAAGGCACCGGACTCCATGTTCCGCCACCACTGGTAACAGGTCGCGATGGCCTGTTCGGCGTCATCGTCAGTCTGGTAGAAGTTGCTTTCGCTGATGACTCCCTGCTGGGGAATGTCCAGCAACTTTTCATTGCAGGCTGACAACAGCGCAACGGAAAGGATGGAGAGAATGATATATCTTGTTTTCATGGCTGATCGGATTTAGAAGGTGATAGAAAGGCCAAAGACCGTCTTGCGGGTGCTGGGGTAGTTACCATAGTCCACGCCCATGCCGCCGAGTACGGAGGCGGACACTTCCGGATCCAGTCCGGGATACTTGGTAAAACAGAACCAGTCGTTCAGGGACGCATAAATCCTGAGACGGTCCACGAAAACCTTCTTCGTCAGGCGCGCAGGAAGGGTGTAGCCTAACTGGATCTGCTTGATCTTGAAGAAGTCGCCGCTGAAGACATAGGCATCGGAAAGGCGGTATTTGTCATCGTTGTAACCGGCACGGGCGAACTTGCCGTTCGGGTTGCTGCTCGTCCAGCGCTGCTCGAAGAGTTCGGCATACTGGTAGGTGATGGTGTTATAACCCAGGGCCATGAACAACTGGCTGCCAGCCTGACCGGAACCGAAGATATTCAGATCCAGACCCTTCCAGGCCATGTTCAAGGTGATGCCATAGGTCACGTCAGGCATGGGCTTGCCAATCATCACCCGGTCGTTGCCGTCAATGCCTTCCACACCGTCATTGTCCTTGTAAACAGGATTGCCTTCCGCATCGATGTGGTCCACCTGATAGCCGCGGAAATACCATACCGGATAATCCTTTTCAAAGGCGGAGAAGGAACCGCCGGCCGCCTGGGCCGAGGACCCGTCGATACGTCCGCCGGCGATGGCAGGAGTCAGGTAAGTCACCTTGTTGTTGAGGGTAGCCAGATTGCCGTTGACGGAATAACTGAAGTCACCCAACTGATGCTTCCAGCCCAGTTCGAATTCCACACCGGTATTCAGCACGTTGCCTGCATTGATCGGCGACGCGTCGTTACCGACGACGGCAGGCAGGGTGACACCGGATACGATGAGGTCCTTGGTCTGCTTGTGGAACCAGTCCACGCCGAGGGAAAGGCGGTCGCTGAAGGCGCGGAGGTCGAAGCCCAGGTCGATCTGTTCGGAAGTTTCCCACTTCAGATTGGGATTGTAGGTCTGGGAAGGATAAGCCGACGCCTGATAGACGTTGCCCACCGTGTAGGAATAACCCACCGCTGAAGTCTCGATGGAGTTGGAGTACATATAGTTGCTCAGGTTGCTGGTGGAGCCGTTCTGACCCCATGAAGCCCTGATTTTGAAGTAAGAAACCGGGTTATTGCCGATTGCTTTGTAGAAATCTTCCTCGGACAGGACCCAACCCAGGGAAACGGCCGGGAAATAGCCCCAGCGGTTGGACGGCGGGAGCACGGAGGAGTCGGCGGCATCAGCGCGGAGTGACACCTGGGCGATGTACCGGTTGGCGAAGTTCCAGCCTATGCGGCCGAAGTAAGAAAGTTTGCGGTTGATCCGGCTGTAACCACGCACGGTCTTGGTCGCATTGGGATCGGCATAATCGATATCGGCGAACAACGGATCGTCCTTCTGGACGGCGTTCGCTTCATCATTGCCGTCCAAAGCCGCACTCACATAAGTGAACTTGTTATCCGAGTAGGACATACCGGCCATTCCGCTCAACTCGTGTCTGCCGAAACTATGGTTGTAGTTCACGAAATTCTCCCACTGGTAGTAGAAGTTCGTGGAGTTGTTCCGGTTGACCGAGTTCTTGAGTTTGTTCACGGAAGTGGATCCATAGAAGACGTTTCCATAGGAATAACGGGAAGCGTCGTTCAGGCGGTATCCCAGGCGGGATGTGAATACCAGCCCCTTGACGGGTGTGAAGTTGAGGTACGTAGTACCGTCGATGCTGTAGGTGTTGTTGTCAACCTCATTACGGCGCATGGACACGCGCGGGTGACAGTATTCGCTGGCACCCAGCGTCATATAGTAGTTGCCATCCTCATCCTGGAGCAGGGTGTAGCCGGTGGCCATCTGGGTCTGCATGGCGATGGGCAACTTGTCGGCAGGATAGGTGGACGCCCAATACGGCTGGAGGTTCAGGACCGCGGCCACCATCGATCCGTAGATGCTGTTGGAACTACCGTCATTGATACCGGCCGACCTGGAGTATCCCAGGTTATTGCTGGTTCCCACCTTGAGCCAAGGCTTGATTTGGTAGTCGGCATTGGCCATGAGCGTGAGGCGCTTGTAAAAATCGCGGTTGCCCACGATGATTCCCTGGTCATTCAAACTGGACAGGGCCAGATAGAAGGATCCCTTGTCGTTGGCGCCCTGCATGCCCACGGTATGACGGAGGGTCGGAGAGACCTCGAAGGACTCTTTGTACCAATCGGTGGAGAACTTGCCGTCCCATACACCGTTGGTGATGAGGGCGTCCACATCGGCCTGCGTACGGGTCTTGTCCATCTCCAGGAATTGCTGGATGGCCTGGGTGGAATCCAGGAGTTTGGGCCGACGGACCAGGTTGTTCAGGGAATACTGGAGTTCATAGGTGATGGAACTGGTTCCTTTGGTTCCCGTCTTCGTGGTGACCAGCACTACGCCGTTACCGGCCTGGGCGCCGTAGATGGCAGCGGAAGCGGCATCCTTCAGGACTTCGATGCTGGCGATGTTGTTCGGATCCAGATTGCCGATGTTGTCGACCAGCAGGCCGTCCACGACATACAACGGGTCGGAGGTACCGTTGGATGAAAAACCGCGCACGCGCACGGTAGGGGAAGCGCCCGGCTGCGCCGTCGTCGTGATCAGGGCAACACCCGCCGTCTTACCCTGCAGGGCCTGTTCCGCACGGGTGATCGTCCGGTTCTCGATATCCGAAGCCTTCACAGAGGAGATAGCGCCCGTGACATCGCTCTTGCGTTGGACGCCATAACCGACCACGACAGTCTCTTCGATCATCAGTTGGTCCAGTTCCAGTTGGACATCCATCCGGGGCTGGTTCGCAGCCCTTTCCTGGGTAACATAGCCGACACTGGAAAACTCAAGGATGGCTCCATTCGGAACCGTGATGGAATATGAGCCATCCAAATCAGTTACAGTACCGTTCGTCGTCCCTTTCTGGACGACTCCGGCGCCGATCATAGGCTGTCCGGTCTCGTCTGTGACGCGTCCGGATACGGCAATGGTTCCCTGGGCGAACAGGGAATGGATGCACACAAGGAAGGACAGCAGGATCATCGCCGTCCTTCTCCAGTTCAATGTTTGTAGAATCATAATGTGGTTGATTGGTTAGTCTTTACCGATAGCAAAGATATCGATTGTATCCCCGACAGTCGCGACACGATGATTCAATTGTTATACAGAATGTTCGACCATTCAACCCAATCGTCATTCTACTATGCGGAATGATAAAAAAACGTTATTTTTGCTTTTGATGAAACGCCTTTTCCATCTACTTCTTGCGGCTTCCGTCCTGTTGTCGGGCAGCATCCCGCTCCATGCCGGAAGGAATCCCCTTCCGGTGAAATATCAACTGAGCAATCCGAATGTGTCGTGCCTGGCCCGAAGCAGCGACGGGAATCTCTGGATCGGCACCCGGCTGGGTCTGTTCCGGTACAACGGGACATCTTACAGGGAATGTGAGGCACTCGCCGGCGAAACGGTCTATTCCCTGTTCGCCGACGCAGACAACCGGCTCTGGGTGGGGACCTCCGCCGGAATCCTGCTCCTTCAGGACGGAGAGTTGGTCCGGGAATATCCCGTCGGCATGCCTCGCGTCCAGCAGATCGAGCCACTGGATGAGAAGCGGATGATCCTCTCCAACTCCGGAGGGCTCTACTCGCTGGAAAAGGAAACCGGAGAGGTCTATCCCATCTACCGGGACCCAACCCTGTTATACAATTCTTTCCATATTACGAAGGACAAGACGTTCTGGATACGCAATCTCGCCAATGGCAGATTAACCATCCTGGACAGGTCCGGCAGACTCCTCAAGGGGTTCACGATTCCTGGGACGAACGGTTTCCACGAAGGAGCGGCATCCGACATGTATGTCTGCACCATCCGGGGTATCCTCCGGTTTGACAAGGAGGGGAATCCCCTTCCCCTCGATCCCGTCCTGGAAAGTCATACGGCCGGAAAGAATATCCTTTTCCTGCAATGTGACGGGACAGCCCTGTATGTCGGCATCCAGGAAGAGGGAATATGGTTGTTCAAAGACGGAGTCTTCTCCCGACTTTGGGAAAGGGAATCCCTGAAAGACACACATTTGGTACTGTCCCTGCTGACACCTGATGAATTATGGATCAGCAAAGGGATGAGAGGTGTCGAATACTTGTCCCGGCAGGCCGGACACTACTCCATGCCAGTCGCCGTTTCGATTCCACAGGACTATCTGAACTTTTTCTTCCCGCTCCCGGACGGGGATTTGCTGGTCGTCACCAACAATGGACTGTTCCGTCACGATCCGGCGACGGGAAACGGTCTGGCATTGACCGGCAACGGCCTGGAAGGGAATGACAAACTCGGCGTCGAAGTGATGGACAAGGCCGGTCATCTCTGGATACAGCATAATTACACGGAAATGCGCTGTTATGCGATCCGGGGGAACGAGGCCGTTCTCCTGTCGCGCCATCCTATCGAGATGTCCACCTCCATGTGGGCGGCAGGCGGCGATTCGATACAGGTCCTCCAGCAGGACCGCATCATCACCTTGGATGCAAAAGGGAACCGGTCGGAATTTCCCATCGACCCCCATCCTGACTTCTGGTTCTGCTCGACGCTTGCTTCCGGACAGCCCTATTTCATCTCAAATGACGATTTTTACCTGCTGGAGGGAAGACGGTTGAGGAAACTGGACACACAGGTAACGTCACCCGGATGCATGTGGCAGGATGCCGACGGTAATTTCTGGCTGGGATCGCATCGGGACGGGCTTTACTTGTTCGACCCTGATGCACGGACGGTCCGGCGGATCGGTCTGGACAGTTATCTGGAGGACTCGCGTATCCAGAACCTGGTCGGAGATGCCAAAGGGAATATCTGGGGAACGACGCAGTATGATGTTTTCCGGATCTCTCCGGAAGGAGACATCACCATCGTCGGTAACCGCGACCAGGATTATTACGAGTACAACACCAACAGCGATGGTGTGCTGGAGGACGGAACGGTGGTCTTCGGTACAGGACACCGTCTTTTCTTCTTCAACGCCGAGGCTGAAACGCCGGAGATTCCCCTGTTCATGGAAGGAATCCTGGTCAACCGGGAGCGTTTCGTTCCGGCACAAGGCCAGACCATCCGCTTCAATCATCGGGACGACAACCTGGATTTCTATTTCTCAGGACGGAATTTCGACCCGGGCATCAAGGTCGTGTATCAGTATCAACTGGAAGGTCAGGACCGGACCTGGCTGAACGCAGGAAGCGACCTGCATGCGGGCTACTCCCGACTGGGGGCCGGGAAATACACGTTCCGTGTCCGTACCCTCCTTCCGGACGGCCGGACCGGAAAGGAACAACTGGTCCAGACCATCCAGGTGATGCCTTCACCATGGCTGTCTCCATGGGCGATAGGGCTTTATATCCTGTTCGGACTGTCCATCCTATTCTTGTTCCTGTGGGATTACGCACGGATGGAACGCACCCGGGAACGGCTGTCCTATGCCGAACAGGAAAAACTGCTCGTCGAGCAGATCAATCAGGAACGGACCAACTTCTTCTCCAATGTCTCCCACGAATTCCGAACGCCCTTGGCCTTGATTTACGGGCCCATTAAAGAATTGACCCGCTCGGAATCCATCACTGGAGCGGACAGAAGACTGGTTTCCATCCTGGAAAGGAATGCCGACCGAATGGTCCGCCTGACGGACCAGTTGCTCCAGTTCCACCATTCAGCGGAAGACCGTGACCGGCTCCAGATGATCCGGACCGACATATCCGTGTTGCTCCGCCAGATGCTGGAGAACTTCGAGTACATGTTCCTACAGAAGAACTTGAGTGTCAGGCTGGACATTCCCGATCGGCTGGATGCCTGCTGTGACCGGGAAAAGGTGGAGAGAATCGTCTTCAATCTGATCAGCAATGCCGTGAAATACACGCCGGAATACGGTTCCATCGTCGTGAGCGGTTTCCAGGAAGGAGACCTCCTCTCCATCCGTGTGGCCGATACGGGAATCGGGATCTCTCCGGAGAAATCATCCCGGATTTTCGAACGCTTCGGAAGGCTGCAGGAAAAAGTCGGCGATTCCGTTCCCTCCGGCTACGGAATCGGTCTGAATTATGCCCATCATCTGGCTGAAATCCATAAGGGTACCCTGACCCTGGCACCGAATGAACCGCTGGGAAGCATCTTCACTTTCTCATTCCCCACCAACTTGGATGCCTATCCTGACGGATCCGTTTGGGAGACGGAGACGGAAATGGAGAGCAAGCCCGTGCCAGAAGCCGTTGATACAGGACAGGGAGAGTCCATCCTGGTTGTCGAGGACCAACCGGACATGCGGGAGTATATCCGTTCGATTCTGGACAGTTCCTATCGGGTGACGACGGTCGGAGACGGTGAGGAAGCATGGAAATGCATCCGCATCTCAGCCCCTGACCTTGTCATCAGCGATGTGATGATGCCATTCAAGGATGGATACACGCTCTGTAAGGAAATCAAGAACGACCTGGAATACTGCCATCTCCCGGTGGTGCTCCTGACGGCAAAAGCCAATATGGAGAACCAGATCCAGGGACTCCAGTTGGGCGCCGATGCCTATATTGGAAAGCCATTCGACCCGAAGTATCTGTTGGCGGCAGTTCGGGGGCTCATGGACAACCGGCTTCGAATCCAGAGAATCCTTCGGGAGCGGACTTCCGCACCGGACAAGGATGTCACGGAGAAGATGAATCCCCACGACCGGGATTTCGTCAACAAGGTTTTCGCCCTCATCGAAGAACACCTTTCCGATGAAGCCTTCAACGTCACGGCGCTCTCCCTGGAACTGGGGATGAGCAGGACCAGCCTGTTTTCCAAGACCAGAAGCCTGTTGGGCGAATCTCCCCAGGCTTTTCTGATGGATTTCAGGCTGAACAAGGCCATGGAATTGCTGAAACAGGGAGACTTGAATGTCAGCGAAGTAGCCTTTCATGTCGGGTTTTCCACCCTGACCGGATTCTCCCGTTCCTTCAAGAACAAATTCGGCGTTCCTCCCAGTAGTGTCCAGCGATGAACATGGAGATAAACATTTGTATTTTAGACACAAGTTTCTTCTTCGTTTCTTCTTACATTTGTATCCGTATTTCCTATCCCGGGATATTCAATAACCTTATATCAAATGATCAAACGTTTCTTCCCTCTCCTGATGGCCGCCCTCCTCGCGGCTTCATGCGGAACTACGCAGTCTCCGCAGGACAAGCTCACCGTCAACGACAAGAAAATCGACCAGATCATCGCCCAGATGACGCTGGAGGAGAAGGTCAACATGCTCCACAGCAAGACTAACATGTCCTCCGCCGGCGTCGAGCGCCTGAACATCGCCGACATGCATTATGCCGACGGTCCCTTCGGCATCCGCGAGGAAGGCGTTCCGAACGGCTTCCAGTCCGCCGGCTGGACCCTCGACTCCGCCACCTACTTCCCGACCGGAAGCGCCCTCGCGGCCACCTGGTCCAAGGAGATGGCTTACCTCTACGGCACCGGCATGGGCACGGAAGCCCGCCTCCGGGGCAAGGATGTCATCCTGGGCCCGGCCGTGAACATCCAGCGCCTGCCTGTCGGCGGCCGTACCTATGAGTACCTGTCCGAGGACCCGATCCTCTCCGCCGCCCTCTCCCTGCAGTACACCCTCGGTGTGCAGGACAAAGGCACCGCGGTGTGCATCAAGCACTTCGCCGTGAACAACCAGGAGACCAACCGCGGCTCCGTGGACGCTCAGGTCGATGAGCGCACCCTGCGCGAGATCTACCTCAAGCCGTTCGAGAGCGCTGTCGTCGAAGGCGGTGCGATGAGCGTGATGCCGGCCTACAACAAGGTGAACGGTGACTACTGCTCCGAGAACGAGCACCTGCTGAACGAGATCCTCCGCGGCGAGTGGGGCTTCAAGGGTTTCACCGTCTCCGACTGGGGTGGCACGCACAGCACCATGGGTGCCATGCTCCACGGCCTGAACGTCCAGATGACGGGTTCCAACTATCTGGGCCAGCCGGTCATCGACTCCATCAAGGTGGGCAAACTCACCGAGGAGATGGTCAATGAGAAGGTCAAGCAGATCCTCCGTGTCCGCTACGCCGTCGAGGCAATTCCGGACGATGTCGCCAACACCGTGATGGCTTCCCAGCCCGAAAGCCAGCAGATTGCCAAGCAGGTCGCCGAGAAGTCCATCGTCCTCCTCAAGAACCAGGGTGGCGTTCTCCCGATCGCCAAGAGCGTGAAGAAGATCGCCGTCATCGGCCAGAACGCCGTCCTGAAGACCCAGAGCGGCGGTATGGGCGCCGGTGTCAAGGCCCTCTATGAAGTCACTCCGCTCGAAGGCATCTGCAAGCGCGCCGGTGCCGACGTCGAAGTGAAGTATGCCCCTGGTTACAAGAACTTCCCGGGCCGCCGCTGGGGACCTCCGTCCGCCACCGCGAACCCGCTGGAGGCCGCCGCCATCGACGAGCCCGCCGATCCCGCCCTCTGCGCGGAGGCCGTCGCCCTCGCCAAGGACGCCGATCTGGTGATCTTCTTCGGCGGCACCAACAAGAGCATCGAGACCGAAGGTTCCGACCGGCAGAACATTGACCTGCCGACCGGCCAGAACGAGGTCGTCGCCGCCCTGTACGAGGCCAATCCGAACCTCGTGACCGTCCTCGTCTCCGGCGGTCCCACCGACCTCCGTCAACTGGAACCCGTCTCCCCGGCCATCGTCCAGGGCTGGTGGAACGGCACCGAAGGCGGCACCGCTCTCGCCGAGGTCCTCTTCGGCGATATCGCCCCGTCCGGCAAGCTCCCGTTCACCTTCCCGGCCAAGCTCGAGGATTCCCCGGCCTACGCCATGGGCAACTTCCCGGATCCGAACGCCGGCGGAGACCTGTTCAGCCTGATGTATCGCCCTGACGTGCTGAAGATGTCCCGCGAGGAGCGTCAGAAACTCATCGACTCCCTCCCGAAGCCCGTCTCCAAGTACACGGAAGGCTCCCTCGTGGGCTACCGCTGGTATGACACCAAGAACGTGAAGCCGATGTACGCTTTCGGCCACGGTCTCTCCTATGTGGACTTCGAGTACGGCGCCGTCAAGGCCGCCGCGAAGAAGGACGTCGTGAAAGTGACCTTCAACCTCACCAACAAGGGCGGCATGGCCGCTGACGAGGTCGTGCAGCTGTACGTCGCCCGTCCGGAAGCCAAGGTCGAGTGGCCGACGAAGGAACTCAAGGCCTTCGACCGCGTGACCCTCGCCGCCGGCGAGACCAAGACCGTCACCCTCGAGATTCCCGTGAAGGACCTCCGCTACTGGAATGTGGAAAAGAACGCCTGGGATCTGGAGCACGGCAAGCTCGTCCTCCTGCTCGGCGCCGCTTCCGACGACATTCGCCAGCAGGCTGAAGTGACCATCTAAGCGCTATGCGTAAATCTTTGATTCTTGGGGCCGCCCTGCTTGTCGCAGCGTGCGGTCCCAGGCCTTCCGCCCAGGTGGAGAAGGTCGAACTGTGCTCCGTCGTGGGCGACTACGGCCTGGAGGCGGACGCCATCGAGATCACCGTGTCCAATCCCCGTTCCCTGAAGGGATTGACCGCGGCCGATTTCGACCTCGTGAACAATGTCCCGGCCGCTTTCATCGACGCGGCCACCGGCCAGGCGCCGACTGAATACGAAGACGACGGCATCGTCCTCACGGTCAATAAGAATGTCCTCCGCATCGAAGCCAAGCCCTTCAACAAGGCCGGCAAGTCGGAAGGCTGGTTCAAACGCATTCCGTGGGAGCTGCACTGCGCCGTGGACTCCGCCCTCAATGTCACCGCCGCGCAGGTCACCGGCGAGCATATCGCCATCCTGGACGATTGCGAGACCGGTTCCTTCACTTTCGGCGGCCTGACGCGGGAGTATATGCTCCACCTGCCGAAGGACGCTTCCGGCAAGGTCATTCCGAACGCTCCCCTGCTGGTCTGGCAGATCGGCGGCGGCGAGTATGACAAGGACCTGATGACGGTGGCGACGGCCAACCGCTGCCTCGTTTCCCTGCCCACGGAAGGTGTCCCCTGCGCCACACTCGTGTTTGCCCTCGCGAATCCGAACTACTCCTACAGCGCGTCACTGTACCCCGAGAAGATCGAACTCATCGACCGGAACAACGCCCTCCAGATGGCCTTCATCGACCAATTGATCGCGGAAGGGAAGGTCGATGGCAGCAAACTCTTCTGCGCCGGCGCCTCCAGCGGCGGTGGCTGCACGATGCGTTTCATGATGCAGTTCGCGGACCGGTTCAAGGCGGCCATCCCCTGCTGCGCCATGGACCCGATCGTCCCGATCCACCAGGTCGAGGAAAAGTATCCCGGCCAATATGCCGACGATGTGGAGAAAGTCTGGCGCGGTGACTGCGTCTATAAGTGGGACGGGACCGACATGACGCTTTCTCCCATGGACATCGACGCCTTCGTGAAACTCCCGATGTACTTCGTCCACGCCGAAACCGACCGCACCTGCAAGGTCGCCAGCACCTACGCCTACACCGAGGCCCGCAAGCGCCTGGGCGCGCAGGACGACAAGATGCTCATCTACAGCGACGAAGACCTCGTCCGCTGGGGCGTCGCCCCGATGATGGCCCACTTCTCCTGGGTCCCCCTCCTGGACGACTACTCCGACGGCAGTCCGATGGACTGGCTGGTGAAGCAACTCTAGACGAAAAAACCCGGGCCTGAGGCTCGGGTTTTTTGTTGTATTGAGAATCTACTTGAAAATCAGCGGAACGAACTCGGAGAGGTAGATCCGCCAGTTGCGCCAGATGTGGCCGCCGTCGGTTTCCATGTACTTGTACGGATAGCCGGCCGCGTCGAGTTTCGCGCGGAACTCGTTGTTGGCCTGGATGAGGAAGTCGGTGGAGCCGATGCCGATCCACAGGAGGGCGGGCTTCTTCGCGAAGTAGGTCGCGAGTTTACCGTCAATGTTTTCGTAGATTTCCTTGTGCGCGGCCTGCTGTTCGGAGCCGGTGCCGATGGCGGCGGAGAACATGCCGGAGTAGTTGAACATGTCCGGATTGTTCAGCGTGATGTACAGGGTGTGGAAACCGCCCATGGACAGGCCGCAGATGGCACGGCCCTGCTTCTTGGCGATGGTCCGGTAGTGGCTGTCGATGAACTTGACGACCTCCGGGAAGGAGGTCTCGAAGGTGCCTTCCATCGTCTGCGGGAGGGACATCGTCGGACGGGTGTAACCGGTGGAATTCTCCAGCGGAGCGGCCTCCTGGGAAATGTTGCCGTTCGTGAAGACCACGATCATCGGCTTCGCCTCACCGCGGGCGATGAGATTGTCGAGGATCTGCGTGGCGCGGCCCTGGGTGACCCAGGCGTCTTCGTCACCGCCGATGCCGTGCAAGACATACAGGACAGGATACTTGGCCTTGGGGTTGTTCTCGTAACCGGCCGGGGTATAGACCGTCAGACGGCGGTCGAAGCCCGCGGTGGCGGAAGGATACCACACCTTGGACACGGTGCCGTGCGGGACGCGGTGGATGGCGTAGAGATCGCTGCGGGCACCGGCTTCCGGCACCAGCAGGACGCTGGTCAGGGAGGCGATGTCCCGGTTGACGAACACGTTGTTCGGGTCGATCATGGACTTACCATCCACGTTGAAGGTGTAGGTGTACATTTCGGGGGCCACCTTGAAGGGCGTGGTGTATTCCCACACACCGTTCTTGCCCTCTTTGAGGACACCTACGCCGGGAGTGTCATAAGTCATCTTCTGACCGTTGAACTCCACTTCCGTCTTCTGGGTAGGGAGGAAATCACCGGTGACTTCCACCCGGACGGCCTTGGGGTCCTGGTAGCGGAAGGTGACGGTACCGTCGGCATTGATGACGGGAGATTCTACGCTGGGGCCTCCGAAGAGGGCCTGCTGCGCGAAAGCGGAAACGCCGAGGCAAAGGGCGGCCGCTGCGATGAGGATTTTCTTCATATCTTTAATCAGAGTTTGATGTTTTTCTTGAGGCGGATGTCCTCCGAAGAGGCACCGACGAGGAGTTTGGCGCGACCGTTCCGGAAAGCGAAAGCGTGCTTCCCGCTGTCCCAGAGTTTCAGGTCGTCGGCCGGAACCACGATTTCCACGGGGACGGTCTCCCCTGCCTTCACGGCCACACGCTCGAAACCGCGGAGACGTTTGGAAGCATCGTCGTTCTTGAATCTGGCATACAGTTGGACCACTTCCTCGCCGTCACGGGAACCGGTGTTCTTGAGGTCGAACTTGACCACGTAGTTGTCGCCGTCCTTCTTCACTTTCAGGTGCGAATACTTGAAAGTGGTGTAACTGAGGCCGAAACCGAACGGGAAGAGGGGCTTCGCCTTGGCATACATGTAGGTACGGCCGTGGCGGATGTCGTAGTCCAGCAGGTTCGGGAGGTCCAGGATGTCCTTCACCCAGGTCTGGGTGAGACGGCCGGCGGGATTGTAGTCGCCGAACAGGACATCGGCCAGGGCGCTGCCCGTTTCCTGGCTGCATTGGGTCATGTG
>Ga0326513_10002604_pt1 | contig 13276 bp, 12 predicted proteins | sample 2_2465_0518_D_FD_203654 | JGI IMG/M metagenome (GOLD analysis project Ga0326513, IMG submission 203654) | Bovine rumen microbial communities from UC Davis, California, United States - 2_2465_0518 | ecosystem: Host-associated > Mammals > Digestive system > Stomach > Rumen | place: USA...
AAAATTAGTAAAATATTTCGTTAATTGGCTTAACGGATTTTTAATTTTAACATCACCAACAGAACTAATTTCTTTCTTTATAGTGGAAGTAGTGTTCGAAACATCAGTATTAACACTGCTCGTACTTTCACTGGTATTTTGAGCCAACATGCCAAATGGGTTAGTATTAGCGGCACTAGTCATACCGTCAATGCTTATACCAGTATTTTGCAACATGGTAGACAAGTCACCATTTACAGAAGTACCAGCATTACCCACGCTATTCTTAAGCGTTTCCATGTCGAATTTGGCGCCATCGACAACAGGTGTAAGACCGTCTGTCTTCAACCCCCAACCGCCAATAGCGTTGTTAATTTGGGGTCCGATTTGATTAAATATACCGCCCATTTTACCCGGAAGAGCAGAAGCTCCTTCTTCCACGCCTTTTGTGTATGGTTCGGATATTTTCTTACCTTCGGCTTCGGTAGTTTCTTTACTGATCTCAGCCTTTAAACCTCTAACTTTCTCAGCTAAACCTTCACCGAATTTAGGTATTTTCTCAAGACCCTTAGCTATACCTTCAAGAATTAAATTAAACAAACCTTCGACAACAGCCCATGCAGCACTCCAAATTGCTCCGGCATTATCGGATATACCCTGACCAAGTTCGTACATACCGGTAATAACAAAATTAAGAATATTACCTATAAGTTCCGGACCTTTGGTAGAAATCCAAGCCCATAAGTTATCCATCAAGCCGCCAATAGCAGAAGATATCTGAGGCCAGTATGCTGCTATTGCAGATATAATACCGATCAACGCGGCAACAGCAGCTGCTCCAAGAGAACCACCACCAGCAACGATAGCTGCAGCAATACCTAATATAATCATACCAACAGCTTTGAGAACAACGGGAGCGTTAGATACAATTATTTGAGCAAACGCAACTACACCGTTAGCTATAAGCGGTAAAGCCTGTGCGAATATGGTCACACCTAATGCTGCCGCAGCTATTCCAGCACCAAATAATAGTGCGCCGGCACCGACGGCTAATAAGCCTACGCCAATACCCGGCAGACAGGAAGCGAGCATCATTAAACCTGCTGCAACTTTACTTGCGATAAAACCGGCCAATAATAGCACGCCAAGAGCCGCTGCTAATGCTAAAATACCAGCTATAGCAACCGGCCACACAATACCTATAGCTACCAAAGCTGGTGTTAAGACCATTAATGCAGTAGCTATAGCCAATATAGCAAGACCTCCTTCTAAGGCATTTTGAGCTAGTACACCGACTAATGCCATGCCAAGAGCTAATACGCCTAATACGACGGCGCCTTTAGAAAGAATATCCCATGGCACAGCCGCAAATGCAAGGATTGGTACAAGTAACGCCGTCATCGCGACTGCTAAAATAAGCATACCGGCACCAACGCCCATCATTCCATTACCTTCCGACACAGAAGTAAGCGCCGTAAGTAAAGTTAATATAGCCAAAATAGAAAGCATACCCTGGTTAAGTTTCTCAGGATCAATAGCACTGAGTTTAGCGGCAGAATCTGCTATTAAAGCTATACCGACACCTATACCAGCTACTGCGGCGCCCATACCAGCATCAAGGTCTTTAGCGTGTTCATTTAAAAGTTTACCAGCCAATACAATAATACTGGCTATTGCCAAAACTTCAATCACTGCTACCGTAGCATCCATATAGTCGATACCAGCTAAAGTAGCTATAGCTTTAGCTATCAAGACTACTGCTACGCCTAACAGCACAGCAAACACACCAAATGCCGCTACTTTGGCGGTTTTAGTTATAGTATCTTTAACACTATCAATAAGATTCGTAAAAGCACCTTTAATGTTTTCAGCACCTTTAGCTATTGGTGCCGCGGACTCTCCTATTTTTCCAAGAGTTCGCATCATTATCGTTAATGTTAAAAGTATTAACACCATATCGACAGTTACAGCAGCCAATTTATCAGTCGGCAAGAAACACAAAACAAATAACGCCCCTGCAATAATAGCAATAGCTTTAGCTACTGTAATTAGCGCGTCCGCGTTAATCTGTTTCTGATAAGACTGCAAAGTATTAGATACTTCGTCAAGAACGTTACCCATTTTCTTTGACAGCTTACCGCCGGATTTTCCAAGTTTCTTGAAAGCGTTAATCAGCCTTATCATTCCTAAAATAAGAACCGCAAAAGCTCCGGAATTGATAAAGTCTTCAAGCCTCTGCATGTCGAATTTACCAATAATTTCTCCAATCTGGTCCCCGAAATCGGATATAGCATCAAAGAAATGGTCTTTCGCATCTGAAAAATGATCGCTCGCCTGTTTAAGAAGTTCGGCTTTCTTAGTAGCTTCTTTAGTGGTTTTATCTATAGGCGTGTCGGCTAATAAATCTTTCTTACCACCACCAGAAAATACAGATAAGAATCCGGATGCTGATTCGGCGACAGTATCAAAGAAATTTAAAATATCATCAGAACCGCCTGTAACAGTTTCAACTAATGAATTAAATAAGTCAGTTACTAAACGAACAACATCAGCGAACGCCCCAACAGAAAAAGCGGTAAAGGCTGTTGCAACACTCTTAAGAGATGCTGAAAACTTCTGAACACCAGGCAAATCACCTAACGAAGACCCAATAGCCTTAATTGTATCAATGATTTTGACGAAACCACTGACGAACGACGTTATCGCATTATTCACAGCATCGAATGTTTTGGCAAAGGCATTAACAACGCTTTCGTTACGCAAAACAGATGCTATAAATTCGCCAATTCTGTTCGCACCAATCAACAAATATTGAGCTAATGTTGCTATGATTCGAACAAGAAACATTGCGGCAGAACCGGCTAAAGAAAATACACCTAAACCAACTTTCAGTATTCTGAAAACAGGTATCAAAGATTCTGTGAGGTGTTCTGCTGCAGGTTTACTGAGTCTTAGTGACTCAGTAAATTTTCTAAAATTAGTAGTAGCGTTATAAACACCTGAAGCATCCAGTTTCTCAAATACTGTGCCGTAAGCCTTACCAACAGCTTTGATAACATCGCCTAAACCAAGAAGAATATTCTTGAAACCTTCGATTACATTGGTTCGGCCAGTAGGCTTTTCCATATCCCAAATAAGTTTGGTCAACGGATCGTCGGTCTTTTCAAGAGCCTGCTTCAGCTTGTATAATTGTTTAGTCTCTTCTTCGGTATACCCTTTAACTTTCTTAGTACCGCTTCCAAAATCAGCTAAAGATGTTCCAGAATTTCGAAGTTTACCTGCTAAATTCGACAGAACCTGAGCAGAACTGTATCCTTTCTTAGACAAGCCTTCGAGCATCTCAGTGCCAGACTTACCACTCTTCAAATATCCGTTTACAGCATCTCTCAATGCGTGCTGATTCTTTACAGCTTCTTTGGAATCTTTAGCGGTATCAGTAAGGCTCTTGTTAAACTTGAGAGCACCTTCTAGAACTTTCTTGTTAAGAAATCCTTTATCCAGTGCTTCCTCAAAAGAACCAGTCTCCTGAATCATCTGAGCAAGGTTAACATCATACTGCTTAGCTGAAGCTGTTAAAGCACCGATCCAATCCTGAGAAGCCTTGGAATGTTCGCCATATATAGACTTCATCGTAGAAGTCCATCGCTCACTGTCGACGACGTGTTCACCAAAAGCCTGTCTTAACAGCTTATTACGCATGTCGGACTGCTCGTTGATGATAGCTCCAACAGAATCAGAAATACCGCTAAGAAGTGTTTTAGCTTCTTCAAAGTCGCCGACTAATATCTGCCATGACTGAGTCCATCCAGACTGAGCGGCTTCTTTTAAAGTATCCCATAACTGCGTTACAGTCTTTACTTTAGTTGCGGCATCTTCGGCAGTTTTAGCCAACTTTAAAATATCATTAGCCTGCTTCTCGGTATAGCCCTGTTCAATAAGTTCGGCTTTACTGTAAACACCAGCAAACTGATTCAAGGTGTTAGTTAAGACCTCTGTTGTCAGCCAATTACCCTGAGTTAACGATTCTCTGAATGAACCGTACTTTTTAATCAGCTCATCGACGTTTGTGCCCATCGCTGTGGCGGTACGTTTCAAGGCATTTTGAAATACTTCGCCACCCATACCGGCATTAACAACAGAGTTCCAGTCCTGAAGTTTTACAGTACCGGAAGCCAACGCCTGAGAAAGCTGATACATTGCTGTACTGGCTTGCTGTGAGGTTGAACCCGAGATTGCAGCCAAGTTAGCGATACCTTGAATAGATTTTGTAGCTGTTTCGAGCCCTACACCTGCTGCCGTAAATGTACCAATATTACGGGTCATCTCCGTAAAATTGTATATAGTTTTATCAGCATAGGTGTTGAGCTCGTTTAACGCTTTGTTAACATCCTCAAGAGTAGAACCTTTGGATTCTGTGTTCGCCAGGATCGTCTGAATAGCGTTCATCTGAGTCTCGTACTCTTGAAAACCTGTTTTCACAGGGTCGATAGCTAAGGCGTTAACAATATTTTTACCAGCGTTTACAGCAGAACGAGTCATGTCCTGAAGAACGGTGAACGCCACTGCGTTTAAAGCTGAAAAACGAGCTTCAACTTTTAAAATACCGTTTTCTAAACCGGAAAAAGACGTTTTGTTGATAGCATTACCAAGAGTCTTTATTCCAGTATCCGCTTTTTCAAACTTTAACGCAGCTTTCAACTTATCAAGCGTAGATAAACTCTGAGATACGCCCTGTTCGAACTGTTTGTTGTCGAACTGCATCTTAACAACTTTATTATCAACAGTCGTGCTCATTTAGGCGTTCACCTCCCTCATAACTCGTTGCTCTATCTCTTCAAATATAGGTTTCATTGCCGGATTTATGTAGTCAATACCTGCGACGTATCCACCAGTACCGGTGCCGTGACCGTACTGTATCATCAAGGCTACCGGCACGCCTTTGTTGAAATTGGAATTTGTCCAGGTTATAACAATAGAATCAGCAGTTCGTTCTATTTCATATGACCAAGAAGTAGCTGTGAGTCCTGTACGTCTTGGTGTGGCTCCTTCTAAAGCGACAACTCCTTTTTCAGCACACTCTACAAGAATACTGTCTAAATCCATTTTCAACAGTTTCTTAAAATATCCGTCTGTTTTAGAGAAATTACCGCTACTTTTAAAAGTGACCATGACACTATCCTTTCGAATGCATAGCTCTACGTCTGGCAGCGTTCAAAGAAGCGTTGTTTCTCATAACCTGTCCTTTCGGCATCTTCTTACTATGAGTATCACGCTTAATGCCAATGACTTGAAGTAATATCAATAGTCGATTTAAATGCCATTTTTCCAATTCAATAGGAACTCCGGCTTCTATCATATAGTAATATATAAGTTCTGATGTCAATTGCTCCTGCTTACCTCTACCTCTACCAGGATAATTAACGGTCGTGGCAGTCATCGGAGCTTCTATGTACTTATTAATCTCGTCCATCATGTCGTTATTAATACACAAATATATGTTCGGGTCTGAACGAGAATTAGTATTCATACATTCTATGTAATAGAGAGTTTCTTCTACTGTTTTAGGCTCTTTTGATAAGAATGGTTTACAGTATTTAGACTCCCATTTTGAAATAGAAATCAGCGAATGCTCGAGCTTAAGCGTTTGTTCGTTAATAGTGACAAACTCGTTCTTTGCTTCGTCATAGTATTCAGATTTAGGAATCTTAAGAAGCAGCAATTCTATCAGTCCTTACTTGTTTTCAACTTCAGGTTTTGGAATGACGCCGTTTACAAACTTTGTTGCGGCATCAGAGTCAGTAGCAAGCAGCATATAAAGCTCTGAATAAGCTTCTGACTGAACGAATTCATCGAGAACTTCCTGGTTCTTGATAAAACGCTTTCCGGAAGGATCTTTAACTCCGTATGATTTTGTAATGATTTCTTTGAACAAATCTGCAATCTCCGGAACGGACTGACTAGCGATAATACGCTCAATCTTAGCCTTCAGGCCGCCAACCTCGGAGAATTCCCATTCCATAATCTCAGCTTTGTTTAAGTGAAAGAAAAAATCTTCAGCTTTTTCATTGCCATTATAGTCGGTATACTTAATATTGATTTTGTACATAGTTAACTCCTTTCAAAGAGAGACCGAGCCTCCAATTAAGGAAGCTCGGCGTGAGGTGTATAGAGAGCTACTTAAGAGCTGCGATAATAGCGTCTGGAAGCATTAATGATGCTTCAGAGTTATCGCTGCCATATAAGGTGTCCTCAACAGTCTTGAGTTTGGCCTTAGCACCATCTGTTGTAAATTTCCGGGAATCAATAACGATAGAAGCTGTAGGTTTGAAGGAATGACCGTCAACATCAGCAACGTTAACCGGAGTTGTAGTAAGATCCCAGCTGAACTCGATACCTTCCGGAGAATCGTTAATAGTTGCATAAGCCTTCTCGGACGGAGAAGCAGAAGCACCATAGATAATATGAATCTTGTAACCGATATCGTTTGTTACATCATTACCGATCTGTGTACGGTAGCACAGAGCGAATGTCTTACGTGTCTGCTGTCCAACGAAAACGCCATCAACAGCTGCGGCAGATCCGTCGCACTCTGCGAACTCGTCCGGATATGTGTAAGCTGTGAGTGATCCTTCCAGCTCTTCGGCACTTCTTAAGTTTGCGTATAAAATATCATCTGCATACATCTTATTGGGTTCTGCACCGGTAGGGCTCTCAGTAAAGCCTGTAAGACCATTCCAGGCAATTCCTGCGCCATACTGTCCTGTTGTGGGGTCCTGCACATACAGCACACCCATCTTAGTACCGGTCTCAAAATATTTTTCACCAGCAGCATCCCATACAAGTCTAGCCATAATTTAATCCTCCTAAAAATAAACTGTAAAAACATCGTGATAGAGATTGTCAGCAACATATCGTCTATCAAACTCGACATGGTCGAAGTTATCGATCATGCCCTCATAATATAAATTATCCGGATCATGAGAAATGAAAGTAATCGTGTATCGTCTATCGTATTGATAAACTTTATTATTGGCATATCTCTGCAAAATGTCTTCAAAAGAATATACTGCGCATGGATAGGACATCTTCACGTTTTCAGGAGGCTGAAAATACGTGTTATTATTACCGAGAATAACTCGAAGTTTTTCTCGAAGCTCAAGTCTGTTCGGAAGCATTATATAAACCTCCTAATCCTATAATTAAACGCGGATACTCTTCTGTAACTTCGGATACAACCCATTTGGCATTCTGCCATGTAATATATACCATATTCCAAAAATGAGTTCTGGCATACGGATCCGCAACAATAGAGATGCGATTATTAATTACAACGTTTTCATTCACTTCAGATCCGCCAGAGAAGCGTCTACCATTGCTAAGAACATCCCCGTAATAGGGATATTCCACTATTTCGCTAGTGTGAACATCTGGTGACGTTTCTCTGGTTTCTCTAAAACCAATTAAACCGAAATATTTCATGGTTAATGTTAGTTATATTTGAACGTTAATCTGCTAAGGTCCAAAGCGTAAAAAATAGTACGAACACTATTAGCCAGTCTATATATATTTAAAAGATATCCAATTTTCTTAACGCTAACCGGTATGTACGGACTATCAGGAAAAATCGAAGAAAGATTTTTCAAATCGCGTTCATCATCATAAAATATGACGTTGATGTTATAATGAGAATTATCGTCTTTTTCTAACATAACTTGGTTATTATTAATTTCGGCATACCAAGCGCCGTTGGAACCAGGATTATCAACTTCACCTACAATAGATATAGAACCAACATGACCATAATAATTATCATTTGGTTTGGTCATAGAGATTGTACCCGTAATTCTATCATTAGTGATACAATAATCTTGTGGATCAGTACTTAACTTAAACAACCATAAAGATTTATCTGAATCGCTAAAAACGGCTTCGTTTAATAAATACGAAGTACTATAAGGATCGTTATAATGTTCAGCAACGTTAAACTCTCCTCTATTTTTAGCGTATTTAGCTAACAATTCTTTTCTAATACTCATATGCTCACTCTACTTTCTATTGAAGTCATTTTGAAATCTGTTTACGCGTTAGTAATCTCGAGGATCATGGCAGACTTCGGCTTGATCAGAGCGCCGGAGCAACGAGTCTCAATCAGGTATTTCTGCTGGTTGTAGTCGATATCGAAGTCGTCGAACATACTTACAGCGCCGCCCTTATCAGCACCAACGTTGTAATCAGCCAGGTTGACAATGATACCAAGAAGAGTCTTGTTGTTTGTTACCTGGTTCTCCATAACCGGAACAGTAACGATCTTTGTTACACGGAGTGCTGTAGCCAACTCTGCCTCAGACTTGTACAGTTTATGTCCGATATCGTCTTCAAGCAGAAGCATATCAGTAAGCATGTCTTCTGTAGTAAACAGAGTAGGATTGCCGGAACCCTTATAGTCCTTACGGCACTTAACAGCCTTACGGATAAAGTTCTTAGCTGTTGCGTCAGCATCAGCACCGCGAGTTACCTCGTAATGAGGAGCAAAGAAATCGTCATCACCATAGATCGGGCGGATGTTCTGCTCGTTGATCTTATCATCAGATGCCGGAGAACGTCCATCTCCAACGAGGATAGCCCGTGCGATTTCCTCGTCAAGCATCATTCTCATCTCAGACTTAAGCCAAGCGATTACATCGAAATCTGTAATATCAATTACATCGTCCCGGTCCATCTTCTGCTTCTTGTATACGGTTGTAGGAGTAGTGGTTCTCTTAAGCAGGCCGAAAACCTCTTCAATCTTCTGCTTACCTTTGGTGTAACCCTTAGCCCTTGCTTCGTCTGCTGTGATATCAGCAAACAGAGACTTGATCCGTGAGAAAGGAGTATGATGAGTACCGTTCATAACAACCTGAACCCAATCCTGTTCTCTCTTAATAAACTCTGGAGTATTGGTAAGAGCACGAGCATCCGGGAAAAGGTAGTCTACATTACCGATACCATAAGTAAGATTGTCTGTGCCGATATCATCAAGGTTATCGTCATCAGCATGCTGGAGGTATGCTTCCTTCAGAGATCCGAGTCTCTTAGCGTCTCTCATCATCTCATCGAAATCGATGCCGCCGTGCTGTAAAACATCATTGTCGTTCTCGAATACGTTGTGCTTCATGTCTTCACTTCCTCCTTCGGAATCTTCTTCTTCGTCATCGCCGCCCTTCTCTTCAAGAGCCTGGCCGATCATAAAATATACTACTTTCTTCTGTTCCTCTGTTAATTCGTCGAATACATCGCCGATGGTCTTCTCTTTATCTGCCACGGGTTCTTTCTCCTCTTTCTTATACTCTTCTTTTGCGTGCTGGATGATCTCTTCTGTTTCTTCCTGCATGTCATCTGTATCATCAGAATGAATCAGAGCAATCTCCTCACCAGAATAGATAACGCATTCAGTAGGTTCTTCATCGTCATGTTCCAAAATAGGATAATCGATAACCGCTCCGGGATTAGCAGGGCTGAGAACCAGACTAACTTCTCTGATTGAGCCGTGCAAAACATCTCCAGCTTTCTGCTTAAGTTTGTTAGCGTAAATAGAAAGAGAGCGAATATCACCATGCTGTACTAATTTTTTACTAATGTTTCCTAATTCGGTGTCATTGAAAGAGCCGTAGGCATACATGCCATCATCCTTGCTCTCCATAAGACAGTGTCCGACAACATTAGCCGGATTATTGTGGTCGTGCTGATAAACAAGCGGTACAATCTGTCCATCCTGGTCAGAGAACGCATTCTTTCGAATCGTTCTGCCATCGGAACACTTAATGTTATACCGTGTAGCATAACCACCAAAGTCATAACTGGTAGCCATTTTGAATTTTCCTTTCTGAATCTTAATAACCGTCTTCGTACTCCTGTTCTGGTTCGAACTCTTGTCTTCCGCCATCCGGCTCGTTAAGATTCTTATTTCTAAGTTCGTCAGCTCTCGGATCACTACTTGGTTTATAGCCAAGTATCTGTCTGAATTCGTTAGAAGTAACGATTTCGTTTCTTGTAAACTTATCGGCAAGTTCTGCTAAATCGTTAACAGGAACAAGTCTGAACGGGTCTCTAAAGAAAACAATAGACTGTCCTTGAGTACGGGCGGTCTTAGTTAAGAACTTTCGTTTCATCTCATCTGTAATAGCTGAGATGACTGGTTCGATTGTTCGATTGTAATAATTCAGCATCGTCTTCTCATCAGCAGAACCGTCAAACACCGCTGCCGTCAGACCGAGCTGACTGTAGACTATGTTAGTCAAATATTCAATCTGTTTAAGTAAGTTATTCTCTACGGAGCGATTAAGCTGAGTAATCTTTTCGGTTCCATCAGTATATGCTATACCATACTTAGAACCGGCAAGCTGTTCTTCAATCTGAGAACGTCTAGCTTCAGCCTGTTTACGTCTGGCATCGTTCTTGATAACATACGGTAACTGTATAATCAAATCTAACTTGCCAGAACTTGTCTGCTCATCGACCGAATCGAGCAACGCCAGCTTTCTTTTAAGACGCTGAAGCATCGAGTTCGGTTCGTTCATTGTCGCATAAAGAGGATTCTCTACGATAGCCACCATAGACTTAGGCAATAATAAATCTTCTTTTCGTCCATTCTTCTCGTTGTACACCCTCACTCGTATATGTTGAGGGAACCATTCAAGAATCTGTCCTACTCGGAGAGATTTAATGTCATAAGCGTTGGAATTTATAGGACTCATAGTAGTATCGACTGGTACGATAGCTACACAGCCTTCATCGAACATCGACATTACAACATCCTGTATAAAAGCTCGTCCTGTTTGATCCTGGTTAGCTTCAAGAGTTAAACAGCTATTAAGACCAGAGTCAATACGCTCACTATATCGGCCATTATCATCCAGCTTAGCGTGCTCAATCTTAATAGCTGCAACATCTATAGCGATTCTATTGTAAATAGATGTAACGATAGTCCGCTCATTACCTCTTGTGAACCGCATCCTATCAGGTCGAATCGCCGAAGCGTATCCGCCATAAGAATAATTACCATAATTAGGCGTGGATGTTGGATCGCGATTCATGAACGCGTTCCAAGCGTGTTTTAATCTTGATGTAAATTTAGGCATTTTGAATTTTTACCTCGTTTACTTTGAACGGCGACGTTTCAGTTCTTCGGATTTAGTGTTGTATTCATTACGTAAACGTCTGGCTTCATCTCCAGCATCAATATACTTATCCATAGCTTTATCAGCCTTATCCATCGCTTTAAATTGTTTCTGCAGATTACGCTGATTACGATATGGATTGTTGTACTTCTTAGCGTCGGCCATGGTCTTATCGTCTAAACGATTAACTCTATCATCGGTTTTAATCATCTTCTTCTCAAGCTTGTTTTCTCGACGCTCAGCTTTAGTAGCGGCTTTATCGAGTTTTATAAGCTGTCTACGCTCTTTTCGAGTGCCGAAATTCTCTTCAACAGCTTTACGTTCTCCGCCTCGAATATAGAACGCTTTTGCGCCTCTACCTCCGATAGTCATAGCGAAAGCAGAACCCGCAATAATGGCTTTAAGTTTTTCTTTACCATTAAGCTCACTAACAGATTTGTTAGCATTTCTACTAACCATGGCTGTAGCTAATTGATGGTGTTTCGACTTATAAGCAGCCGAACCATAGGTTAAAGCACTAACAGCTAGACGTCCGCCTATAACACCTTTTATAGAACCTGGTTTAGAGTAATCCTGCTCTCTTTTGTCTAAGTCTCTTGATATTTTAGCTCGACGGTCATACTTAAACTTCATTCGTTCAAGTTTAGCAGTTCTACGTACTCCATGAGGACTGGCAAGTTTTTTAGCTACACGAGCAGATTTAAATTCGTTTCGTTTAGTACCCCAACTTTTATAAGTATACGTACCGCCACGTTTGGCCGCTCTATGTTGACCCCACTTCATACCAAGAACGCCGTAATGATATAGTTCATCAGTTCTAAGAGGAGTTGAATAATAAGAATTGTTCATAAAAATCACCTATACGGATCATAGTGTGTTGACCCGCCGTATCGTCCATTTTGACTTCTTCTATATGAGCGCTTGTATGCTCGCTTCGCTGACTTGTACTGATCAGAATTAGCGATGTCTCTCACAACTTTCTTTCCTAATTTGTAACCGGCTATACCAGTTTTCTTTAGCCACTTACCGAATTTCTTAGCGCCTTCCCACTCTCCGTGAGGATCAGGTGCTAGTTTTCTCTTGAAGTTCATAGTAGACATATGAATTCGTCCATACTCTACAGTTTTCTCATCCACAACTTTAGCCTCGCCTTTCTTATTGGTAGAAGCTGTAACAGTATGCGTTTCAGAATTTAGAAATTTTCTAGGATTAGTTGTGTAATGCGTACGTTCATATATCGGAGTTCCATTTTGCGTTGTATACTTGTTTTTATACGTCACAGTCCCTCGGTCAGATAACGAGTCGTCCTGATACACGTAAATCCATTTACCGGACGGACCTCTGTATTTTCGTTTGTACAAAAAATGGTACAATTCATCTGACCTTGGAGCTGGTTGATAAAAAGTTCCCATAAATATCTCCTACATAGCCATTTGAGACCGCATTTTCATCATGTTATCGTATTTCTTTCTAAGTCTTTTAACATCAGGATTTATCTTATTAACGCTGGTATTCTTAAAGTACTTATCCATATTATCAAGCCATTTTAAAGCCTTCTGAGCTTTTCGATTAGCCTTAAACTGTTTTCTGGAAGATTTGAAGCTATACTTCGCTGCTTTTTTCTGATTACCAAAAAGACCATACGTATATCTATCAGCCTTCTGTCTATACTTAATAGCTTTGGACTGGCGTTTATCAACTTTCTTATCGAGTCGATATAACTTTTTATGGGCTTTCGTAGCGGTAGAATTTAATACTCTATTAGCCTTATCGATTCGGCCTTTAGATTGCAACTTTCTGGCTCTACGAACTCCCCATTTCATTCCAAGAACGCCATAATGATATAGTTCGTCCGATCTCATAGGCGTAGTATAATAACTTTGTTCCATATCTCTACCTATTCAAACGCATCAGGATTGAGTTTGTAAGCGACATAAGCGTCCATCATCGCTGATACATTATCAATCTTTGCGTCGTTTCGTTTCTTTAATAACTTTCGATTACCGTTTGTGTCTTCTATAGTTATACAGTTTCCCATAGTAAAAACCATCAAGTCTTCGTCGAATAACAACATTCTGTCTTCAGCTAACTTTTTAAGTTCTCCAAGAGGAACAGACTCTGTTTTAGCACCCTGAATAACT
>Ga0326513_10002605_pt1 | contig 13275 bp, 17 predicted proteins | sample 2_2465_0518_D_FD_203654 | JGI IMG/M metagenome (GOLD analysis project Ga0326513, IMG submission 203654) | Bovine rumen microbial communities from UC Davis, California, United States - 2_2465_0518 | ecosystem: Host-associated > Mammals > Digestive system > Stomach > Rumen | place: USA...
ATACTGTGTGCCAAAGTAAAACGATATCACGACCGTGAACACCGTCAAGAACTGCTCTGCCGTCAGTTCGCCACGCAGAGACAGCGCAGCGAACACGGCAGTAAGTGTAAGTGTGACGATGGATTTCACGTCGATGAGCTTTGCAAGCTGTTTACGCATGATGCTCACGCTCCAAATCGTCAAGTCTGTGGTTAATCACTTTGATCTGTTCCTCGATCACCGGGATGCGGACGGAAAACTCGTTGTGCTTCCGCACTTCCTGCGTGAGGTTTTCGAGCTTTGTATTCATGACCGCCTGTGAGACTTCGAGCTGCTGTTGCAGCTTTTTGCCGCTTGCCGCTGATGTGATAGCGACAGCCACGATACTGCATATCCCTGTGATGACCGACACGATGATGCCCTCCATGCCTATCACCTCCCCACAAGCGCCGCCTGGCGGCTCTGGAGCTGTGCAAGCCCCTCGGAGATATCCGCCATCATCTGGTCGGTCATGCGGTTGACGTCGTAGTCGCTGGCGATACTGCCGACATTGACGCTGACGTTAAACACCGGCAGCCCAGCCGATACCGCAGGAGTGACAGACGGCGTATCGCTTGTCCCCTGCACATTGACAGCCGTTTCCAGCCCTGCAAGCGACTCCGTGAAGCTCTGCCCGATGAGGTATGCGTTATCTTTGATGCCGGTCGCAAACAGCTCCATCATGTCCGGTGCGAACGTGTGGAAGTTGGACAGCGGACCTTTGTCCGGCTCTGAAAATCCGATGTAATCCCGGATGGTGTTGCCGATATTTACTGCCGCATCGATCACGCTCTGGATGTTCGCCCAGATGCCAGCCACGAAGTTGGAAATCAAATCCGAACCCCACGTCCAAGCATTGGACAGCACCGACCGGATGCCGTTTGACACGTTGTCAAAGATATCCATGCCCATCCGCTGCAAGTCGCCGTACTTGTCCATAAACGCCGACCCGATGCTCTCGATGATCTTCGGGATCAGCTCACAGATTTTCGTGCGGATTTCCTCGCCACGCTCTGAGAGCTGTGTAAACAGCGTCATGCCATACTCACCCATAGCCGGTAGCTGTTCGGAGAGCGCTTGTCCAAGCGCCGCCACGATGAGCGGAATCGCCGTGATGAGCTGTCCGATGATGCCCGGAAGGTTATCGATGAGCGCTGTCAGAAGGTCAAATCCTGCCGACATGATCTCCGGCGTGTGCTCCATAAATGCAGACGTGATGGATGTCACGATCTGCGGCAGCACCTCCACGATGCCGTTTATGATGTCCGGGAGCGCATCCACGAGAGCTGTAAACAGCTTGATGCCGGTTTCGATGATCTCCGGGATGCTCGACAGCAGTCCATTTACAAGAGAGCTGATGATTCCCGGCAGTGCTTCCATCAACTCCGGCAATGCCGCTATCAGCCCGTCAGCAAGCGCAGAAACAAGCGTGAGCGCTGCACTGATGATATCAGGCAGGCTATCAGACAAGCCCTGCACGATGGCTGTGACGGCTTGTACAGCGGCAGGAATGAGCGTGGGGAGTGCTTTGGCGATGCCGTTTGCAAGTGACACGATGACATCCACACCGGTTGCCATGAGCCGTGGCAGGATGCCGAGCAGCCCGTCCACGAGCTGTGTGACGATGTCCACAGATGCGTCAGCGATCTGCGGCAGTGCGTCTGTGATGCCATCTGCAAGCTCCATCACGATATCCACGCCAAGCCCAAGGATGGACGGCAGATTATCTGTGATTGCCGACAGCAGGACTCCGGCTATGCCGCCGAGCCTGTCACGCAAGTTATCTACCGTATCGCCGACCGTTGCGGTAAACTCCTGCAAGCCCTCCATAAACGTCGTGACGCCCTCGTCCGAGCCTGTCAGGACGCCTGTGATGCCATCCATCATGTTTGTGAGTGACGGCAGGAAATCGGATGCAATGCCGTTTTTGATGCCGTCAAACGAAACCGTGAGGTTTTGCAGGCTGTCCTGAAATGCCGCCGAGTTTTTAACAGCATCATCGGACAGGACGCCGCCAAGCTCATGCACCTGCTGCCGCATCGCTTCTGTGTCAGCCGCAGATGTATTGAGCAGTGCGCCCAAGTCCATAGCCGACTTGCCAAGTAGGTCATTGGCGATCGCTGTGCGCTCCGTGCTGGATTCCATGCCCTGTAGCGCCGTTATCGTAGCTGAAAACAGCTCCTCCTGCGACATCCCGGCAACTTCGTCCATTGACATTCCGATTTTCTGGAATGCCGCTGTGACTGCGTCTGACGGCTCAGTTGCGGCTTCTGCAAGCTTTTTCATGGACGTGGACATTTTGTCGATATCCGACCCGGAATGCTCCATGATAAATGCCCATTCCTGATATGCTTCCGCACTCATGCCGAGCTTTTGCGACTGCTTGTCGATCTCGTCACCAAGCTGTGCGGTATCGGATGCCATTTTGACAACACCTGTGACCGCCGCAACCGCCGCAGTACCGACAGCCGCAACCGCAGTTGCCGCCATCTGTGCGCCGGCTACCACACCATTTTTCAGCGTTTCGCCTAACTTTCCGGATTCTGCGTCAGCGCTGTCAACCTCTTTTGCAAGGTTTTTCGTGGCAGACGCCGCATCGTCCTCCGTCTTTGTCATGTCGTCAAGCCGCTTCTGCGTGTTAACAAGTTCACGCTGGAAGGCGATATACTCCGAGTCCGAAATACTCCCGGCAGAAAACGCCTTGTTGACATCTTCCTGCGCCGCTTTGAGCATTTCGAGTTTTTTGGACGTCGTTTCCACATTCTGCGACAGCAGCTTCTGCCGTTCTGCCAGCAGTTCCGTGTTTGTAGGGTCGAGCTTCAGCAGAGAATCGACCGCTTTCAGATTGTTGGATAGTTTTTTGGATTCGTCTGATACAGCCCAAAGCCCTTTTGTCACGCCTGACGTGTCAGCGTTGATTGCTATCGTCAGACCACTGATTTTTTTATTAGCCATCCTGCATCATCTCCTCCCATCTCTGTAGACTTTTCTTATACGATTCGTATTTTTCTTGTTTGATTCTGCCTTCTGCATAGCGTTTTTCGATGGTCGGTTCCATCGCTTTGAGCACCTTGTACTGCTGTTCCGGGTCTGGTACACGTTCGCCCCTCTGACGCCGTTTCATGCGGTCATATGCGCAGCAGTAGTTGATTGCCATGCCGACTGTGATCTCATCCCATGCGGTGATCGGAAATCCCCTTTCACAAAGAGAGGCGGCAAGTTCCTCCGTTGTAGGGAATCTGCCGCCTGTGCCTCCGTCACCGCTTATCCGTTTTTTCGGTCTACCTTCATCGCTGCCGACAGCATCGGGAACAGCTCCGTCAGAATTTCCAGCATCGGAAATTCGTCAAACTGGTCGAGCCAGTCATCCATCGGCGGAATACTGTTGTCTGCCGTCTTTGCCATCGCCCATGCGACGCCACACAGCGCCTCCGTATTGAGTGCTGCAAGGTCGATGATGGGTTTGCCATCTGCGTCGAGCAGTGGCTTGCCGTCATCGCCTGTGCGGATAATCTTCCGCAGCTCTGCCGCATCCGCCAGATACTCACGCCCCGTCTGCCGCTTGTAGATCAGCAGTGTGCGCATCGTTGCACGGAACTTGATTTTCTGCCCGGAAAATTCGATGATCTTCTCCATGCTTTACCTCCGCTTAGGTGGACGGCGTGAAGGTGTATGTGGAGATCTGCGGAGCGTCGCCGCCGATGTACGCTGTCACCCTCAGACGGATAGCGCCGCCGGAAACAGGGATTGGATCGCCGATGCTGAACGTATCCGAAACACCCTGGTTGATAGCGACTGTTCCGATTGCCGCAAACGGAAGCGCCTCTGTGATAACGACATTGGTCGCAGTTGTGCTGAACGTATAGTCTGTTACATCGCACCGGAATGCCTGATCGAGAGATACCAGACTGCCGTCCTCTGTCGTCATTGTAAACGATGCAAGACCTGCGCCGGTCGGGAACTTGATGGTATCAAACGTTGCACGACCGTCAAAGCGTGCGTAAACCAGATTTGCACCGCCGAACGGGTTCGCCTTGATCTGCACGTCAAAGAACTGCTGGTCAAAGCCGGAATCGTCGGACGTTCTGCCAGCGATATCCGGACGCTGTGCAACGATGCAGTTATACCAAATATGGATGCAACCCTTGCCGTCTGCGGTATCCTCGATGATGATAAGCGCAAAGCGAGGGCGCTCCACGTTGTTTGCAAACTCAGACACCACGCCGTCAGAACCGACGCTGTTGCCGAGCCACATCACGTCGATATCGTCAATGACGCTCAGAAGCTGAAGCTGGATATCGTAGCCGTGGTTTTCGTCAGATGTGTAAACCTCGTAGCCGTCCGCATAGATGCTCGTCATCTCGCCGTTTGCGGTTGCTGTATACTCACGACCGCCGGCTTCGTTGTGCTCGAACCAGATGATATCATCAAACGCTCTGGCTGTCGTGCTGGATTCACTCGCACCTCTGCGCATCGGCGCAAAGCCGACGTGTCTGATCGTTCTGCGGAGATTTGCTTTTTCTGCCATTTTTTATCTCTCCTTACTCATAAATCGTTGTTGTATAGGTCACTTCGTGTACACGCTGCTCGATGTTCTGCGTGTAATCGATCACAAACGGATATCCGTTATCCGTGAGGAGCGCTTCAAGCTGATCTTCCAGCGCATAGTTCCGGATACCCTTAGTGATGAGATGCACCTCGACCTCTGCGTAGTTGGCGACCGGGATGCCATCAGCACGGACAGGGTTGTTCCGGTACACAAAAAATGAGATGTACGGACATTCCGTCAAGTCCAGAAATTCGCCGTTTGCGACTGGAATTTCCATTGTTTCGAGCATTTCTGCGAATGCTGTCAAAATTTCCTGCATTACTTCCTGATCGCCTCCTCGATGCGCCGCAGCGCTTCTTTGTCAGCCCACTCCTGCACCGGTGCAAAGTGCGGCTGTGGTGTCGTCTGTGCCTTTGTTCCGTACTTACCGGTTTTCAGGCGTGTTCGGTGCCCGTTTTCCAGCAGATGCGTCAGGCGGTAGTGCGGCGCTTTGGCGTATACCGTAAAACCGGCATTTCCGTACTTATGACTCAGCTCGACAGTGATCGAGCGTCTGTATTTGCCGCCGCCCTTGCCTTTTTTGCGTGGTGCTTTGCCTTTGAGCATTGCCGTGGCTTCCTGCCCGACATCATCCACGATGGCGTTGATCTGCGCCCGGATGCTGTCGGTATACTCCGCCATGATCTTTGCAAGGTCTTTGCCTATGTCATTACTCGGCATTGATCTCACCGACCCTTGTGCCAAGATACAGCTCCACTCTCTCCCCGTCCCGATATGTGCGGTAGATCGCATATCGTTTGCCGTGAAAGATCGCAGTCCGCTGCCCGGAATAGTCTAAGAAAAACATCCTCACGCTGTACTCTGCATCATAACCGGCTTGCTGTGCTGTGCTCCACTCCGAGCGTGTAATGCTCAGAAGTTCACACAGCAGCTCGTCGGTCTGGACTTCACGCTTGTACTTTTGCTTCGTGGCGTCTGTGACGGTCTCCTCGGTCACGAGGATGATGGTATCGTTCATCATGTCAATCACCTAACTTTTCGGAAAAAATCCGATTGTTGATCGCCCATCTCAGCCACCTCGGCATACCTGCGGACACATCTTCTTTCTGCTGATGTAAAAACGCCGCATATCCGATCACCAGCTCTGCGTCCTCATAGCTCGACTCCGGAGAGAGCGTGGAAACGCCCTCCCGGATGATGAACTGTTTTGCACTGTCGAGCAGCCCGGTCAAGTACGTGTCATACGCCGTGTTTGACGGCGAAATCATGAGTTTGATTTTCAGTCTTTCCAACACGGCAGATCACCTCTTAGGATGCAGTTACAGTCACGGTATAAACGGAGACTGCGGACGGGTCAGAGTTGTTGGTGACGGTCACAGCAACGGTGTTGGCACCTGCTGCCCATGTCACCTCACCGCCGTTCTTCACGGTGCTGCCGTTTGCGGTGATCACAACGCCGTCCTGCTTATCGACCGGTGTTGCAATGATCTTAGCCTTGCTGCCGGTCGTTGCCGTTGCGGTGTACACATAGGTGGATGCATTAAACGCCGGGGACAGGCTCAGCGAACCTACAGACAGAGATGCAAGAGACGGATCCGGGTTTGCGGTATCCGGTGCGAACGTCATAGCAGCGGTCGGGGTCACACCGTTGAGACCAATTGCCACGAACGCCTCAGCGATCACCGGCAGACCGTCATATCTTGCAGTGCCCTTGAAAACAGTCTGGTCAGGGATAAAGAATGCGTGCTCAGAGGTTGCGAAACGTGCCTCTGCTCTCTCAGCCAGCAGATACAGATCGAAGTAGCCGCCGATGATGATGTTATTCGGAATGAAGTCGAGCACGATCACATCGCCGCCAGTTACAGGCATAGTGCCGTCAACACCGGACACGATAGCGCCTGCGGCGGTTACGTTGATGGCGTTCGCCTTCAGCATCGTGTATGTGGTTTCGTTCATGCACCAGATCTTTGAACCACGGCTGTACTTGCCCTTTGCGTAGCCGGAGTCGAGCGTGATCTCAGAGATCAGCGCAGTGCCGGTCACGCCTGCGGCGATGGTGCGAATGTTGGATGTATGCAGGTCAACCCACGGGCGAGCCTGTGCAGAGTAGTCAGCCGGCTGTGCGGTCTGTGCCAGTCTTGCCATGACACCAAGCGGCATACGGCTGCCAGTACCGTACAGGATAGCCTTGTCCAGTGCGATACCGATGGACTGTGCGAGTGCTACCATGATCTCAGCAGCAAGGTCAATCTCGCTGTCCTCGATGGTAGCGTTGCAGATCGCCATGTAGCCGCCGACCTTGTAGCCGTCAACCTCTACGGAGTTAAATGCGAGGTCAAGCTCGTTGAGGTTTGCACACATCTCCGTCCATACTGCTTCCGGAACGGTGCCAGCAACAGCCATTCTTCCGGTGCCGGTCAGCGGACGAACATTGACGCGGCTGTAGAGCTTGGAATAGTTAATTACGTTCTCACGGAGTACGCCGAGGAACACATCCGGGATGAGTACGCCTGCGCCGGACAGCGCACGCTTTTCAGCCATGCAGGTGCGTGCAGTGCTCAGGAACTTGGTGACTTCCTCACGCTGGATGTAAGGTGCAACCTTGGAGCGCATCTCCAGGACTGCGTTAGACTTTCTGAATGCCATGGTAACATTCTCCTTTCTGGTTTCGGTGTCTGCCACAGGTGCGGCAGGGGTTTCGGTAGTCTCAGGCGCAGCCGGTGCGTCCTGCTTTGCTTCCAGCGCATCCAGTTCGGTGCGCATAGCCTCGATCTCGGTCTCAAGGTCAGACACGTTCTTTTCGTGGTCTGCCTTCTCACCGTCAAACTTCTCGATCTCTGCTTCGACTGCGTTGCGCTCCTCATCGGTGCTGTCTGCTGTCAGCTCGTTGATTGCAGCGGCAAGCTCAGACTCACGCTTTGCAAAATCGTCAGACATCGCACGCAGTTCGTCAAGCGCCTTCTGCTTGTCGTCAATCTTCTTTCTGAGCATCAGTGCTTTCAGTGCCATTGCTCATCTCTCCTTTCAGCTTTGCGGAAACACGCTGTTTCCACGCTTCATGCTTCTTACGTTTGATTTCCCCAAGGTCGTGCTTACGTGCGGAGATCGCCGTCTCTGCATACGCCGGGAAGGTGCAGCACGATACCTCATAGAGCTTGATTTCGGTGATCGTCCAGTGGATCGTACCGTCTTCACGGTAGTCCGTTTCCTCGGACACGATATCAAAACCGATACTGCACTGCGACACATCGCCACGCTGTACCCTCGCATAGAGGTTCATGGCGTCCGTGTCCTCCGGGTTGACTACGATGCGCCCCCAGAGACCACGCTCATCCTGCCGCAGCTCCAGCGTGCGGACGGTCGTGCGTCCAAGCACGAGGTCAGTGTTGTGGTTGACAAGCGCCCGGATATCGTCTGCAAGTGTGTTGGTAAACGCTCCCGGTGCAATGCTTTCGCTCATTCCAAATCCCATGTCATAGTTGGAGTTAAACACGGCAAAATAGCCCTCGATCACCTTATCACCGTTTTCCTCGGCTCTCGCCTGGAAGTCGGCTTTGTACTCACGCACCTGCCATGACAGGTCACGTTTGATCTTTTCCATTTTTCGGCTCCTCCTTTCTGCGGATGGGGCAGTTCTTTGCGCCGTCCGTCAGTTTCATGATGCCGTCCATACGGCAAAATTTCTGGTTGCCACAGATAAATTTTTGTTCCTTGCACCAGATTTTTCCGTCAACATATTTGGCATTAGTACAGGTCAGTGTATAGCGTCTCACTAGCCGTCTGCACCTCCGTCCTGCACAAGCTTGAGCTGATCGCCGGATTTGTCGATCGGGATGTAGTTTTCGAGCACCTTGTACTCACTCAGTCCCTCGACCGGTTCCAGTCCCAGACGGTCACGCCACTCGTTGCCGTTGATGAAACCACGATCCGCACCAGCAAGCAGTACACTTGAAATTTCCTGCGCCGACCAGTCCATCAAAGACCACCAGTTGAACCGCAGATACCAGCCCGGAGAAATGATGAGCTTCCGGGTCAGCTCCTGCTGCATGGAGATCACGATCGGGCGGATGGTGGACTGCACGAAGTTGTTCCATTCTTCCTTGCTGTACTCCCCGACGCCCAGCAGAAACGCCGGCACACCCATGATGCTTGCCACCGTCTTTTTGGCAAGCTGCATGGTGGAATCAATGGCAAGGTCGGACAGTGTCAGGGGCTTGACCTGCTCGACGTCAAACTGCTCCGCCGGTATCATCCACGGTTCTCCTGCCGTGCCGGATTTCACGTAGCTGTCAAGCAGTCTCTGCCGACCTTCGGGACTTGAAAACTCCTCCGTCATAGCGTCAACCTTGACGATGATCGACGGCTTGTACTCGCTTGACATAAACGCATTCGTGGTCGCTCTGCCTTGCTTTAATCCGTTTGCAATGTCACGGAGTGACACTCGCAGACCCATGCCCTTCCACGGATAGTACTTGTCCGGAAGATACCGGAAATGGAGCACCTCAGACGGATCAAACACCTTGCCGTTTACGCTGATCGTGTATCCATATCCAACAGGGTTCGCCGTGTAAATGACGTTCCCTGCCGGTATAGGCTCCAAACTGCCGAGATAGCCGTCTGATGTTCGTGGCAGCACGACTGCGTTACCATCACCATACACCAGCATGGTCATGATGACGTACTGCATCAGCTCCGCACGGTTCATGTAGGCGTTCGGCTCGATGTCGATGCGCCTTGACAGCTCGTTCACGATGCGGATGTCGCCGTTCTCCGTGTTCTGCATCAGGTGGATTGTAATGCTCCCGATGATCTGTGCGATCTTCCACGCCGCCGTCATGATCTCCGGGCATCTGTCAAGTGATGTGTACCCCGGCACGCACAGCGTGTCGCCGTCGTTTAACAGCCAGGCAACACCCACGCTACGCTTCTGGGGAGTGTCCCGGCTTTTGGTTCTTGCTTTGATATGTGGCATAGATCATGCCCCTTTCCAACAGCGCCCAGATTGCTCCATATGCGCCGTTTGTTTTTACCATGTAGTTTTACTGGTGTGCTTCGCAAAACGTCACACGATTGATTCTGCAAGCTCTCAGTGCAGTTCCACGGAGAATACAGAATCAAAGTTATAAATCCCGACCCATGTGCCGTGGTTCTTGACTGCGATCGACTTTCCGTCATAGCTGTAGTCGTCCCACTCGTTCGCTTTATAGGCGATCGTCTCACCGGACTTGAATGTGATCTCGATCACTTCATACTCTTGCTCCATGCTTATCCCTTTCCCCACCATGCACGACCTTTGCGCTCACGTTCTTCCTTTTCTGCCATTGCTTCGAGCATCCGACAACAGGCAAAAACAGATGCGTCAAACAGGTCGATTCTCTGTGATGGATTGACTTTCTCATACTGTATCATGTCATCGGTCTTCTCGATGGCGTGAACATTCTGAACGCAGTACTCATATGCATCACTGTGCAGATAGTACAGGCGTTTTGTCAGCACCCTGTCCTCAATGCGCCGGAAACCCTGTGATTTCCTGTAGAAGTACTGCGGCTGGTCGATGATGTTAAAGCCGGCTTTCTTCATTTCCGGGATGTACTCCTCACCGGCAAACTTCCGGTCATGACCGACGGAAACGATATCGAACCCCATGTCTCGCATCTGCACGAACCACTTGACACAGTCCGCAATGTTGACAGTATCAGACTTGCACATCGTCAGCCATCCGTCATCCATCCAGCCGAACAGCGGAATCTTATCTTCATCCGCTTTGACAGCCGCCTGTGATGCCGGAAAGAAACCGTGCGTGATGACGATGTCTACATCCAGTTCCTTGTAGTATCCATACAGCGCCGATGCTGTCAGGTCATAACGCCTTGACAAATCAGCACCGCCGTACCACTTCACCGGCAAGGTTGCAAGCTGTTCGAGCGTCCAGCTATACGCCGCATCAGATGCACGGAATTTTTCAATTGAGAAATACGCTCTCTGCGCCTTTGTGTACACATTCAGCGACTTCGCCAAAAAATCCTTGCGCTGTTGTGGGTCGTTCTGTGCTTGCAGTGCATCATTCATGATCTCGTCCGGACGGATGGTCACACCGTAGTTCGGATTTGCTTTCTCGTGGTTGATCGGTGACGTGTAGTCAACCGTTCCATCTTCTTCCTGATCTGCGCAACACATGAAGATAAAATACTGCTCGTCCTTGATCGTACCTGTCAGCACTTTCTTGCAGTACTCCAGACGCTTACCGAGGAATGCAAGCTCGTTGTCGCCTGCCGTGGAAATTCCGATCAACAGCTTGTTACTGTAAGCTTTCATCATTTCCTTGAACAGGTTATACTGCTTCGGTTTCGTGTAGGCGTGCAGCTCGTCAAGAATGGCAAGATTCGCATTCAGGGAATCCTGCTTGTCCGGATTCGCCGGGAGCGCCTGAATGAACACAGAGCCGCCGCCAAAATCCTCACATCCGATCGTGTGACCATGCGTGTCGTCTTTGATTTTGAATGCACCGCCGTCCTTGACATTCTCTCCCATGCGGTCAATGTTCTGCCGCAGGAAATCGAACGACTCCATGGACTGTTTCAGCGCCGCAGACACGATGTAGCACTTCGAGCCGGACATCCGATACCAGATGGACAGCGCCCATGCAAGCGCCGCCGCAAAGCTCGTCTTGCCGTTCTTTCTGCCCATGTAGATCAGGGCTTCATGGAAACGCACAACGTTCGTTCCCTTGATGTAAAACCCGACAAGGTTGTATATGATAAACTTCTGAAACGGCTGCAAGAGAAGCGGCTCGTTCCGCAGAGGTTTTCCGTCTATACTTTCGCCCTGAACGTGTTTCAGGGTGGTTTCTATCAGGTTGATGCAGAAATCGGGAGCGGTTTTCTTAAACTCATACTCCGGATTTTCCAAGTCGTTGTAAAAACGATCTGCCGCAAGCTTTACCCACTGGCTTGCGATCTTCTTCCCGGTTCGGATGCTGTGAACATACGCCTTAACTTCGTTCCAGTGGCTTTTGGGTTTACTCATCCGCACCACCAGCCAGCATTTTCAGCGCTCGTGTCAGGTCGGTTTCTTTTTTGGTGCCGGTCTTTACGGCGGACTCGTTTATCCGTTTTAGAGAAGAAGGTGTCAATCCAAGCTCACGCCATAAATCCCTAATCTTTCCGTCAAGGTCGTTTATCATGCGGAGGATCGGATTTTGTTCAAGATTCGTTGAGCCGTTCTTGTTTGTATGCGGAATCACGATCTTGCATCCTGTCCTTTCGTACTCGGATTGTGCTTTATCACGCTTTTCCATAGCGTCCGCAAGATTATCAATCGGCATCATAAAGTAGTCCTGATATGTGCCAGCATCTTTGCAGGCTTTGATGATGATTTCTTTCCACTCGGATGCAAGCATTCAACACACCTCCTGAATTTTAGCCGCATTTACTTAAAACAGGTTTTCCTGCCTTCTGCCATATAATTACCTCAATTCAATTTGACGGCTTTCTGCCCTGTGAACTGTTCCCATCGGTTAATCGTCGCATCGACGTACCTCGGGTCGATCTCCATCGTGAAGGCGTTTCTGCCGTTCTGCTCACAAGCCATGATCGTAGTTCCCGAGCCATTGAAGCTATCGAGGACGTTTTCACCGGGCTTCGAGCTGTTCTTGATCTGATAGTCGAACAGTGCGATAGGTTTCATTGTCGGGTGGATATCGGCTCTGGTCGGACGCTTGAATTCAAGAACAGTCGTCTGCTTGCGATCGCTGTTCCAGAGATGTGATGCGCCAGACTTCCACCCGAACAGGCACGGCTCATGCCTCCACTGGTAGTCTTGCCGACCTAAAACCATGCTGTTTTTCACCCATACAAGGCGCTCACGCACCTTCCATTCTACATCCCTGCAAGCCCCTCGGAAGTTATATCCCTCCGAGTCAGCGTGCCAGATATAGAACACAGCGCCGGGTTTCATGACGGCATCCGCAGCGGTATATGCATCCCGCAAGAACTGCCGGAACGAGGAGTCGTCCATGCTATCGTTCTTGATCGTGAGCGCATCCTTCGTTTTACCAACGTACTCCACGTTATACGGAGGATCGGTAATCCAAAGGTCGATCACCGCCCCGTCAACGAGTTTCTTGATATCCTCTACGTTTGTGGAATCTCCGCACATCAGCCTGTGCCTGCCTAACTTGTAATATCACCAAGCTTTGACTTCGGCTCCTCTGGTAATTCTTCCTCGTAGTCATCCTCGACCACCTCAGAAGTATCAGCAAAGAGTTCATCAAGTGCAGCAGAATCAAAACCAAACAGAGACATATCGATCTCGGATTCAGCGATCTTTGCAAGCTCACCTTCCAGCTTCATTTCATCCCAGACAGCCAGCTCGTTGGTCTTATTGTCTGCCAGCCGGTATGCGGCTGCTTGCTCCTCGGTGAGGTCTGTGGCTTCATGTACCGGGATCATTCTCCATTTCTCGTCACCAGTCTTTTCGAGCAGTCTCTGAGCTGCAATCCATCTTGTATGCCCTGCTACGATAACGCCGTCCTTATCAATGACAACTGGCTGTCTCCATCCAAACTCCTGCAAGCTGTGAGCGACGGCTTCAATTGCCGGCTCGTTGTTTCTGGGATTGTTTTCATACGGAGTAATCTCCGAAAAATCCTTATATTTGTATTCCATATATCCCCCGTTTGACTAAATGTTGATTCTCACACATTAACC
>Ga0326513_10002607_pt1 | contig 13270 bp, 23 predicted proteins | sample 2_2465_0518_D_FD_203654 | JGI IMG/M metagenome (GOLD analysis project Ga0326513, IMG submission 203654) | Bovine rumen microbial communities from UC Davis, California, United States - 2_2465_0518 | ecosystem: Host-associated > Mammals > Digestive system > Stomach > Rumen | place: USA...
GATTTCGACCGCCAAAGGCATTATCTATGTCGCAAAACTGAACGATGAAGGGGAGTTGGAGTTGTTATGAGACTTACAAAGAAAAACGAAGCATTCCTTGGCGGTTACGAGCCGCTTGCTCCATATTGCGACGTGACGGCGAAACTCGGGAAATTGGAAGATGCTGAAGAAGAACTCGAGAAATCTATCCAAAAACTAATCGCACACTGCGAGGACGAGGCTAAGAAATGTGGAGACGATGACTTCTCCTGCTTATTTTGGGACGGAAAAGTAGCTGGTCTCAAGGAAGCATTAACTGAAATCATAAAGCTTGAAAGAAAGAAGGATCAAAAATGACGTACTTGAGAATGGGCCCAACTATATACGAAGTGCTTGAGGAACACGAGCTTTATCGTAAGGTAACCGCCAAGAATCGTTTGTCCCAATACCGCATCTACAAAGAAAACGGCCGCGAACAAATACCTTCGGACGACATTACGAAACTATTCGATGTGTACGTGGCCCACAGGAACGGCCACTATGGGATAGTCGGTGAGACCGAGGCAAAAGAAATAGTAAACACGGACAGCGGAGAAATTTATGGGGCTATTTGGACCGATAAATGTCTTGCTTACGCAGTCCAATTAACCAAGGAAGGATGGGTACTGTTATGAAACCAGAAGAATTAAACGACGAAGAATTGATCCAACAATTGAAAATCAAAATCGACCGCTGGAAGTCTTGGTGGTCTTCTACGGACGGATCCGCCGGCGCTTACTACTACATGGAAGTCTCCCCGTTTGAAAATGAAGCCATCAACCGCGGACTCATTAAAGGGTGGAGGGACCTGGAGGAAAGCAAATGATCGAAATACCTGTTTGGTTATTTGCCATTCTATGCGGTGCTTCCTGCCCCGCAGCAATATTCATTTTGTTTTTAATCTTTACCCTGATCTGGTCGGGAGTCGAGTGGATATATGACCGAGTTCGAAAAGTGTCGTAGAAAACGCCTTGTCCGATCCTGCGAGGATTGCTACCGCTACCCATACGGCCCCAAACGCTATCGGGCGGAATGCCTGCTGCTGGATCTATGGGATAATATACCTAAGGAGAATAATAAACATGAACAACTTAATACCAAATCCACGCGCGTATCATCGAATAAAATTCTTTCCGCTAAACAACGCAAAAAACATCCCGGAAACTGAACGCGAGCAAATCCTGTGGTGCGAATCCGAATTTAACCGACTCAGCAATTCCGAAACGCTTGTCAACCACATCACCCACCGCAACAACAAACGCGGCTACACCATATCGGTGTGGTCCGAGAGCGATCTCTGCTATTTGGTCCAGTCTATCCGCATTGCACCTAGTATCTATGCCGATACCATTTATATCAGCGACAACTTGGAAGATCTTAAGTCCATCGCGAAATTCCTTAAGAAAAACGCCGATACCATAATGTCGGACTACAGCAAGCAAATCCACGATGCCAAACGACAGCTCGACCTGGATCGAATAGAAAAACCGAATGGACAAGCGTGAGCATAACATACAAAACGAGATCCGGCTTTGGTGTGGGGAGCATGACATACTGTGCTTCCGCACTAATGTAGGCCGGGTCAGGACGGACACAGGCTATTATTTCGATACCGGGCTACCGGACGGGTTCCCGGATCTTATAATCCTTGCCAACCATACCATATACTTTTGCGAGGTCAAAACCCGAACTGGCCGGCAGCGCTCCTGCCAGATAGATTTTATGAATATGATCCGCAAAAGAGGTTATACTTATTTTGTAGCAAGATCCACCAAGGATGTAGAGGAGGTAATCTATGGATGAAAAAGGTGTTTGGCGCACCATAAACGGAGCACATGTATTTATACGGGACGGCGAATCTGCTGAAGAGGCAATGGCTCGCCAATTCGGCGAATCTAAGCCCAAATCAGAACCGCGCGTCGTCGTACATCGTTATGTACAGGCCAAAGTAGTCCCCCAATCGGAAGAGGACGAGTGGATCCGGAAGGGTTGGAAACCTACTTCTTTTAAGCCTGATCAGTACTTAGACAAATTGGATGATATTGATTTCACGGATCCCAATCTCACCTCCACTGATATTTTGAATCAGTTGGGTATAGGTAAAGGTACTTATTTGGAGATGGCAATGAGAGCCGAGCTCGCGAAGAGATTTGCCGAAGTCGAAGACAAAGTAACCGAAGATGTAATAAAGTCGATCCCAAAACTCAAAACCACGTTTGTGGAGGACGTGTCCATCGGCACCAACCGTGAGGGATATGAAAAATCCAAGGCTGCGGCCACTAAGCCAAGATCCCAAGAATACCGTGCTTACACGATGAACTGTCAGCGCTGTGCCCAAGCATTTACACTTCGTTGGGTCCACGGACTTGATGTTACAGCAAAGCCCCGCGACTTCGGCGACGAGGACACCGTGTTGGAAATAACGGGCTGGAACTCCGCCATCTATAATAGAGATGACTATTATAAGAACTTCATGTCTTCGACCGACATCAATAAAACCATCGGGCGTACCAGTGCTTCCACGGCCCTCCAGCACAAGGCAATTACGAAAATCGTCAAACAGGCAGGCCCCGGAGCGTGCTTCCAATGTGCCGTTGCTTGGCGCAAACATACGACCCGAGACGGCGAAGAATGGACGACCCGAGGAGATCCCGGAGCACACGTATTCAACATTGTGAACGATAACGGCGAAGTCAAATTCATTGACGCCCAAACGGGCGGGGACGCATCCGAATATTTCAAACCCGATCGCATCCCCGGCATCCGCCCATCAATGACGCAACTCGTCCGCGTCGACAACTGTCGGTTGGTCGGCCGCAACTTCGACTTAGTGTGTAATTATGAAAAGGAGGATAAGTAGTATGTCGATCGTCAAACAAATCCTTAAGGAATACCCTGACACGGGATCCATCTATGACACTGGCGAATATTACGTACTTACGGCTGGCGACATCTCGACGTTGCTGAAGCACGATTTAACGTTTGTCCGCCACATCCCGACTTACGACGAAGAGCTTGCGGAAATATGTAAAAACGCAATCCCGGTGTGGCCGTCTGACCTCTACGACGAAGAGTAAACGCATTTTACCGCGTTTTAACAAACGAAATCCGGATCCGCATGCATTTATGCGATATAGCCGGACTCGTAAGTTATACGCGGTTTTTATGTGGGTTGATATTTTATTAAAAAAATATTAAAATTAGATATACAAAAAGGAGGCCCCCACAATAAAAGGGGGAAAGGCCATGAAAAAGACATTCAAGCATTCCAAGTATCAAGTGACGGATTTCGATAAGATCTGGCCGCCGTTTTATTTCGACGACTTAGAAAAAGCGAAAGTCGTGTTTGATTACCTCAAGAAAGAATACCCAAATGTGCTTCTGCTCAAAAGGATCGAAAAGCGCGCGAATTGCTACGAAGGGCAAGAATGGGTGACGAACATCCCGCTTCCAGTCGCGGAAAGCCATTTAGAGGCGAAGGCCCGCGCCCGCGAAGTGCTGAAAGGCATCCAAGGCGTCGAGCTTTGCGGGAGCGCCTACACTGACAGGGGCAGCAAAGCAGACGTCGAATACGTCCACGTCTACACGCAGTACACGATCTACACTTATCTGCTTAAATCGTGCGTAGGCGAAGATGGCGAGTGCCAGGCGTACTTATCCTTTAGGCACAAGGCGCCTTATGAAGACGGCGGATGGGAAAAGGTCGAATAAAGGAGGGATCCAAACAATGGAAAAAGAAATCCTTAAAGTCTTCGAAAAACGGATGGAAGGCTACAGCAACAAAAAATCCATCTACCGTCAAGTGCGCCTTTACGTCGCGGAGCTTAAGCCGGAGGCGAAAACGACCGCGTTCGCAATGGCCGCGGAAGGCTTACTCCAATACCACGGATACGGCGAGACATTCCGGCCGTACTTCCAACTCAAAAAGAAAGGTTTCGAGCAATTATGAACTACCTAACGCAATCCGAAATCCGGGCGCTCTGCAACCAGAACCCGGATATCCGCGACTGCTGGGATGCGCTTAAAAACCACCCGCAGTTCCCGATCATCAAAAACCGCGTCATCGAAATTTATTCGCACGCGCACTTCATGACGCCCGTCACGGAGTCGTCGTTCGTCTATCGCACGGCCCGCGGATCCCTAGGCCGCATGATCGTGAAGCTAACGGAGGCCGGCGCTTCCTTCCGGAACGTCGAGTACATCGCATGAGCTACTCCGGTCCGTGCTTCCGGGATGGGACCCCGATGAAAAAATGGCAGCGCGAGTTCGCCTCCCATGTGTACAAATATGGTTTCACCAAAGACCAGGCCCGCCAAGCAATCTCAATGAATCCCTATTTAGCCAAGCATTCGGATTACGACCGCGTGTTTGACGAACTACCCAACATATTCGCAACTAAGGAGAACAAATGGGCATTGGACAACTACGCCGAGTGGCTGTCCTTCCAAAAATAATTATGAAAATCGAATCTTTTATCCAGGCGTCCTACAACATCCTCACCAAGGAGCCAAACAAGTACAACGAAGGCGTGATCGACGGGCTCCGATTGGCTTTGGCCAGCGACGAACTTTCCGAGTATAAGTCCAAATTGATCGCCGAGCGCAACCGCATCCGCTCTGGCATCATAACCCCAGAACTCTATGTGAGGCTGGAGGAACTCAGCATCCTTCTTGGCGACTGACCCCGTTTCCCCCGCCATCCGCTTATACGTATATATACGTATGTGACCGTGCTTACTGAAGGGTTTGCACGGTTTTTGCGATTTTTAAAAACTTTTTCTCTATATATATACGCGATTTTATAGAAAAATCAGAAAACTATTCAGTGTATATTTATATACACTAACTATTCAGTAACCCTTAAAAACCCTTCAAAACCGTTCAGTAACCCCCAGCAAACCGCCCACCGCTTGTGTTTTACACACAAAACTTGCATAATAGGATCATGAAACTAAACGACGAGATGATTGAAAACTTCGCAAAGGAGATTGAGGAGGGGCTCCCGATCCAATACACCTGCGACTTAATGGGCATAACGCACATATCCTATTTGAATTGGATGAAGAAGGGCGAGGCGGAATATACGGCCTACGAAACCGGTGAGGGCGAGTTAACACTGTATGCCGCGTTCTTTACGGCGATTAAAAAGGCCTATGCCAAATTCGTGCGGGAGTCGCGCAACAGGATCCGCTCCGGTGCCTCCGGCTGGCAAGGTGCCGCGTGGTGGCTCGAACGTACCAACCAGGTGTTCATGCCTAAGCAGCAAATCCAGGCGGATGAGGACGGCAAGGTGACGGTAGTCATCGGCGGCAAGCAAAAGAATGTTAACAATAAGTGATGAAGAACTCCGATTGGGATCCTTCAGCGATATTTGGTTTACGAACTGCGATGCCCGATATCGCTGCTTGAAGGGTGCCCGTAGTACCGGCAAGACTTACAACTTTATTGGCTTGGAAGCGTTTTTTAAGATATTCAGCGACCCGAGGCGGAACATATTGATGGTCCGTCAAAACGATAAGGACAATGCCCAGTCGAACTACACGATATTGAAGAACATCGCCAGGAAGCTCGGCATAGCCCACCTATTCCGGTTCATCGTGTCGCCCCACAAAATCATTTATAAGCCAACCGGGCAGGTGATACTGTTCGGCGGCATGAACGATGTCGAGAACATAACGTCCACGTCCGTCGAGTCCGGTTATTGGACCGACATATACTTCGAAGAGGCATCGCAGCTGAAGTCGTACGAAGAGTTCCGCGTCGTCGATGGCTCAATCCGTACGCCGAGTTACGAATCGGATTTACACCCGCAAATAACATTCCTGTTCAACGCGTGGGACATTGGCCATTGGCTCTACGACGTATTTTTTAAGGATCGGTTGGAAGACAATGTCGAGGTGTTGGAACGCGTCGGCTATCAGTTCGCCGAATACCCGGACTTCAATATTGGGTTCGGGGATGGGCTGGCGCTCCACATATCGTCGTATAAATGCAATCCGTACTTAAGCGAAGGTCAGTTGCGCGGCGTCGAGGTACTGAGGGAAACCGCATATAACATATATAAGGTTGAGTCGCTGGGTTGCTGGGGTAATTTAAGCGACCGCACCTACGAATACTTCAACGACAGCCTGGTGTTCCCCGACTATGAGGCCTGGAGCAAGGATTACGACGCATTGTCCGTCGGCATTGACTTCGGCATGAGTAATGGGGAAGGCCACATTAAATACTCGCAGGAAAACGCCAAGCGGCTAGGATCCGCGAACACCATGCAGCTGGTAGGCGTGACGGGCAATTGGGAGAACATCGAATCGATCGATGAATATTTCGACTCCAACGAAGGCCGCAGCGAAAGCGAGCGCAAGACCAGCGTTAGGATCCAAGAGGAGATGATCGAGACGCTAAAGGCGTGGATCGTGAAGTATAACATACACGACACGCTGAATTGTTATGTAGACTGTGCGGACTCGGGCGGATTCATAGATGGCCTGGTGCTACAAGCGAATAACAAGGGACTGTGGAACGTGCGGTTCATACCGTCCAGCAAGATACCTATACTGACCCGCGTTTATTTCGAGAACACCATAATGGCGCTAAAGTCGTACCGGATCAGCAGCGCCTGCAAAAACTTGGCCCGAGAGATGCGGAATGCCAGGAAGAGCAAAGAAGGCAAAGTACGCGAGGATATCGACGACCATGCGATTAACGCATTTGAATATGCCTGGATACCGATCCGAAAGCGATTGGTGCGCTGGAAATCCTTCAAAGAACCAAACAATTGATTATAATAAAGCATAGAGGGGCACGCGATGAACATCACAGAATATCTCAAGAGTAAAGTCTTAAACATCCTGAAGCTCAAGAAACTACCAGGCGATCCCAACAGCGATCGATTCACGTACATAAATGACGATGAGGCTATCCGGCTATCCAACATCAAGGCCAACCGCATCTGGTATCTCGGTGACGGGGACGAGCTGTTGAATTGGTATACGAATCAGCAAATATCCGGGTGGGCGAAGAACCCTATTTATAACCGCAATAAGCGCCAGTACTTTTGGGGTATGAGTGTCAACGAGATGGTCAAGAGGGTCCATAGTGGCATCCCGAAAGCCATAATCGATACGATAAGCAGCATCGTCGGCATGCCCGATATAAGCTGCCCCGAGCAGGTTTATTTGGACGCCATATTCGAAGTGAATGACTTCGATTTTTTGCTTACGCAGAGATCCAGGCCGATGACGCTAGTCGAGGGCGACGGTTCGTGGAAAATAAACATATCGCCGGCATTGTGCAAGTCGCCGCTCATCGAATACTATGGTGCCGAGGATTGGGGCCCAATATATAAGTCCAACATACTGCTCGGCATGTGGTTTAAGTCGTATTACAAAAACGCCGACAACGAAGACTATGTTTTGTTTGAGACCAGGACGCTCCGTCCGGAAGGGTTGGCGATCGAGTTCCGCTTGTTTGAACTGATGAAGGACAATGCCATAAAGTCCTGCCCGCTATCGAGGATCCCCGATTTGGCGGAGCTACAGGACAGCATGATTTTAGGCATCCACCGACTGATGGCCGTGCCTGTGCGGTATTATTTTGATCCGCTCCATCCAGGCCGCGGTAAATCCATATATGACGGCAAATTGGATTTGTTTGACTTGATGGACGAAATACTTACGCAGGCCGGGCAAACGAACCGCGTCTCCACGCCAGTTGAGTACTATCCCGCTGATTTGTTGGAGCGTACCCGGAAGGGCGAGCCGATATTGCCTGCCGTATACAATCGTCAGTACGTTAAGATAAGCTCGACGCCGGACGGCGATGGCAATATGAATAATCAGATCCAAACCACGCAGCCGGATTTGGATTTCGATAAGTACGAGAGGTTGTTCCAGGATACGCTGAGCAATGCATTGATTGGGCAGCTTTCGCCATCGTCACTGGGCATCGACGTCGCAAAGAAGGACAACGCCGACGCACAGCGTGAGAAAGAGAAACAAACCATATTCACCCGCAATACCATAATAAAGAACGAAACCCGCGCACTGAAGGCATTATGTGAGATGTTGCTCATGGCGCAGGAATACATGAACACCGGCAAGTTCGTGGATAGGGATCGCCAGATAAGCATTAAGTACGATGAATTTGCGAACCCGTCCTTCGAATCGGAATTGCAGGTGCTGGGTCCGGCCTGGGTCCAAGGGGAAATCAGTACCGATCGTTATGTCGCATTGCTTTGGTCTGGTAAGCTAAGTGACGAGGAAATGCGGAAAGAAATCCAATGGTTGGATGAAAATAGACAAAAAGACGATTTTGATATGGGAGCATTGATGAACCATGAGCATGAGGTCGGAGATAGATCGAGTGTACCGGGAGCAGAAGCAGCGGAAGAAGAAGCTGATGGAGCTGAAAAACCGGGGAATAGCGATAATTTATAAAGGCTGTTTGAAAAAAGAGCCCGTATCCCGGATCCATAAAGCGCTGTACGATGCTACCATAAACCCGAAAAGGAAATGGCCGGAAGAGAAGTATCTGCTGGCTGTAATGATCAAGGCGTCAAACCGGGCTCGGAAAATATCTGCCGAAGGTGGATTATTGGCTTCCGCATTATTCGATTACCTGAAAAGAATAAAAGTAAGCGATAAGGCCAAGAAAGTCATAAACCACGAGACATTGCGTGTCGCTGAAGAAAATAAGTCCGAGATACTGAAAAGTGAAATCGAAGGAAACCGCGATAACGGCAAATGGTTTTATATGGCGAGCAGCCACGGCGACTGTGCCGAAGACCATAAGCCGTATCAGGGCCGACTATACGTAGACGAAAAAGCGCCGAAAGAAGCCATCGATTACGCAAGGAAGCGCGGGCTGCACACGTTACAGTGGGTGATGGGGGATCCGGCGTGGTTTGTAACCCGTCCGAACTGCCGCCACTATTTCAAAGCGTTGGGTTTGGAGCAGGTTACCGGGAAAACCGATAGGAAACTTACGCGAAAATACCACATATACTCGAAAACCGGCAATTACGACATGCAAACGCCCAAGAAGCGTGCGATAGAAGAGTATGAAGACCGGCTTAATATGCTGATTGAGATGTATCAAGAGCAGCCGAATGAGAAAATTGAAGCCGATATACTGAAGACGCGCCTGTTATTAAAGAAGTGGAGGGCATCTTGATTTCCAAAAGATTCTTTTCTACAATATTGTCACTGATATAGAGAGGTGACATCTATAATGGACGACAAAGAAAACCCAGGTACACCGCCTACTGGGGGGCAGCCAGGCAAGGTTACGCCTGAAATGTTTACCAAGGATCGGGTGAACGAGTTGATGCAAAAGCGAGTCGAACGCTCGCACCAAGCGTTTTTCAACCGATACGGGGTCAAAGATTTAAAGGAACTAGACGATTTGTTCGGTAAATCGAAATCCGTCGACGAGCTGAACAGCAAAATCGAAGAACTGACGAAGAACGGAACCGACTTGCAAACGCGTTTCGATGAATTGTCAGCCGCCAACAAAGATCTTACCAAGAAGTACGCATTTGCGAGCAGGGGCATAAAGCCTGAAAAACAAGCTGACATCGAAACGTACTTTAAAGGCAAAGAACTTGAACTCAATGAAAACACCCTTGACGAGGAGCTCAAGACCCACCAAGACTGGTGCAGCACCGCAGGTAGCGTCGTATCGATCGGCGCCGAACCCAATCAGGCGCAGCAACCGAGCGAAAGGGAATTGGCAGGCAAATTGTTAGGCGTGGATCTATGAAAGGAAAAGGTATGACGCCAGAAGAATTACTCAAAACTCTCAAAGATGGCGGTATGGAAGACCAGGCCATCGAACAACTTCTGAACGCGACTCTTGAGGTGCTTAAGGGTGCTACCCCGCCCGAAGAAAAACCTGAGGATAATCCTCCCGCTAACGAGGAGGCTGAACGCGCAGAAGCTGGTAAGCTTTTAGGGGTTACTTTATAAGGAGAAATAACGAATGAATAGCTTCGAACTTATTGAGAAGTATTTGCCCGAATCTATTGACAAGTACTTCGCCCACGACAGCAAATCCGTTTTGCTTGAAAAGGGCACCAAATTCATCGACGTGTCGTTCAAAGAAACCGGCTACGTCAAAATCGCGTCCATCCTCATGGATGGCTTGTCCGATTACTACAAAACCCAGGAAATCCCGCAGCCCGGTAATCCGGCGGACTACGCGGCCTATGCCGGCAACGTTGCTTCCGGCTCTCGCGATGGCTTCCAGATCGGCGGCGTTGATGTTTCGTGGGAAATCTTCAAACTCCAGTGGGTCCGCGGCAAGCAGTTCCGCATCGACTACATTTCCAACGAAGAGACTGCCGGCATCATAATCGGCAATGCCCTCGAGGAGTTCCACCGTCTTAAGGTCATTCCGGAAGTTGACGCCGCTCGCTTCAGCTTCCTCGCGGATCAGTGCGCTGTTTCGCTCGGCAACCTTGAGGTCGGCACCACCATTGCTGCGAACACTATCATCTCGAAGTTCAACACCGTCTTCGAATACATGTTCGAAATGGGTGTTCCGGAAGAAGAGCAGGTCATCTTCGTCAACCCGAGTGTCATGACCCTTATCCGCAACACCACTGAACTTACCAAGTTCATCACCCAGGGCGATTATCGTTCCGAGGCCGGTCTTACCTTCAATGTTGAGAAGTATATGGGCCGCCCGATCGTTGAAGTTCCGTCCGATCGCTTCTTCACCCATATTGCGTTGGGCAATAATGGCTATGCGGCTACTGCGGCTTCCTACATCATCAACTTCATGGTTGTTTCGACTAAGGCTACCGTTCCGGTCCGCAAGCTTGAGTACGAAAAGATATATGGCCCTGAGCTTTCCGGCCTTGCTGGTTTCCACGGCTATATCATCAACTACTTACTCTACCATGGCATCTTCGTCCCGAGGAACAAAGTCCCCGGCGTTTGGTGCTCCGTCAGTGCTGCGGCTGGCACTACCAAGGTCAACCTCTTGAGGGTCAAGACCGTTGCGGGATCCGCCCAGTATGCGTGGAAGATGACCAACTACTTCACCAACCCGGCGGGCATGCGTGGTACTGTTGTCCGTAGTGCGTCCTCGCTTGGCGCTCTCGGCTCCAGCATAACCATTGACGGTACTACCGTTATTGCGACTGCGTTGGATGCTGAAGTCACTGAAGCGGCTGCCTCCCAGGCTTATTACTTCGGCTTGGTCGATGCGGCCGGCAAACTTATTGCTGCGACTTCCTCCACCGTCACCGTCAACTGATCCGATTAAAGTCGGATAAGGAGTGGGATTTAATTCCTGCTCCTTTTTTTGTATAATATATGTATCAGAGGTATAACTATGGCTGAATGCAATTGGAAACCAGAATTACATGGCGGTAAGCCATGCCCCAAACACGGAAATGCCGGACAAGGCAGCAATCATCAGGTCCGCATTAGCGGAGGCAAGTATCAGACCCGCATAGGCGGAGATGATGGTGATTGGGAAGACATCAGTAAAGAAGAGTTCGATGAATTGAAAGACGGCGGCTATGAAGAATTTGACGCCACTGTCGACGATGACTTCGGATTTGATGAAGACGAGGACGATGAAGTCGAAGAAGACGAAGAGATGGAACGGGGTCTCAAAGCGGCAGAAGAAATCGAAGCCGCTAAGCCGAAAGAACCGCAGTTGCGTGGGCGTTGGAAAGACGAAGTAATTACCGATAAAAATAGGGAGTCGTTCCTTAACGAAAATGGGATCTCCGATAGATTCTACTGGGACGGCGCAGATCTCGTTGACAAAAAATCAGGGGATGAAGTGTATTCACTACCTCGCGGAGGCGCCCAAGCATCCTATGTGTGGGACACTGTGCTCGGGGGCGAGAAGAACGCCGCCAAAGAAAAGCCGGTCGAAGAAAAGCCGGATGAAGCCGAACAAGCAAAAGACAATTTTTCAAACAAAGATTTGAGTGAAGATCAAATTAAGAAAACAGACCATATTGTTGACTACTTTAGGATTTGGGGGAGACCAGGTAGGTGGGAACTTCAAGATGTCGTTAATTTCTATGGTCTTACAAAACCTATGGCGAATAGAGTTTTCAAATCGCTTGGTTTTGATGAAGAAGATACCAAAAATCTTAAATATAGAAATGAATAATCTGGGGGTAAATAATGATACTCACTCGTTACATAACTGCAGATGAATTTCGCGAGTACACTGGCGTCGATCTCGCTGAAGAGTTACACGACACCAGCAACCCCTCCGACAAGGTGAATGCGTTTTTAAAGCGCGTCGAAGATCGGATGGAAGTATTTCTCAATGCCAACTTCTTCAAGAATGTAACCGAGATCTACCCTCACTTTTCCGAGGAACAAAAGCGTCACTACAAACTAGCGCTGATCGAGCAAGCATACTACGTGTTTAAAAACGGCGACATATCGGCAGATAGCGGATATGACCCAGAGCGTGGTATTGTGCTGAGTAAACACGCCCGCAATGAAATAACGTTGGCTCCCAATGCCATCGATCACCTCCGGATGACCGGATTGTGGAGTGCCCGTATAGGTAACAGAGGATTCTTTGGACCATGGGTTCTGTAGACTTATTCCATAGCCGCCGTGCGCGATACATAAGATGTAAGTACTGGATCCGCGACGAACGAGACGCCTCTGGCGCCCCGTCCGAGTGGGTTCTTTACAATCAGCCGAGTGGTATTTTTTATGCCAAAGCCATATCAGCGAAAACCACCCAGATGGACGCTATAAATGGTGTGTGGGCGGTAGATAGAGATTACCTTACCCTGGAAACCGATGACGATGTGGACGGACTATCGCGAGGGAGTATCGTAGAGAAAAACGGCGAGCTTTGGATAGTCGACTCCAATCCGCAGCAAAAAATACACGTTAAAGAATCCGAGTTCAGCAAACACGAACATTACCTTACAATAATACCATTAAGGAGGGCGTGATATGAATTACTTCGACATTGTTGAAGCAACAGGTAACATGCTATTCTCCAACTTGGTGTTATCTAGCCCGGTAATGTCGGGTAACATGCAAAACTCCATAAAAGTCGGCGTCGTTGGCCAAGGATCAATGGAATTGGTTATATCAGCGCCGTTCTACGACATACCGAGATGGCGAAAAGACAAAACCATAGTCCATACGGGCGAGAAGCGCGGATCCGTGACTGACTACGCGGAGGACGTTAATAAGTACGGTGGTTTCCGAACCCATAATGAGTCGGAGGGCTGGGTAAATCGGACGATAAAAACA
>Ga0326513_10002608_pt1 | contig 13267 bp, 5 predicted proteins | sample 2_2465_0518_D_FD_203654 | JGI IMG/M metagenome (GOLD analysis project Ga0326513, IMG submission 203654) | Bovine rumen microbial communities from UC Davis, California, United States - 2_2465_0518 | ecosystem: Host-associated > Mammals > Digestive system > Stomach > Rumen | place: USA: California...
ATGGCTTCCATTGTCAAACCATACCTGATACAGTTCCTCATAGAACTCGTATTCAAGTTCTATTTCAAACCAATACCTGTGACACACGTTTGCATCGCCTGCTTCAAGCAGCCAGTCAACCCAAAATCTCGCCTTTTTCATATCTTACCTATTATAACTAAAATTGTCTATGCCGTGTTCCTGCAGGATGCCTACTAGCATCGAGTTTGTCCGCTGCCCAAACTGCTATAGATAGCATTGAAGATCTCGCAAGCTTCTGCGTATTGGCTTCTTTTTGAGACCTTGGCTGGCTAAACAGGTGCATGTGCATTAGAACAGCAAGAAATAGATTCTGATAATTCTTTGCCGATATCCCATTCTTTTGAAGACGTTCAACAGACAAAAGCCCATGTTTATGCCTCGGTTCTGGGTCTGAGTTATGACTCTTTATTACTCGCCCTACCATATAGTAATGCTTCGCCTTGCACAAGTCGTGGCATATTGCTGCAATTACCATATCGTCATAATTCATCTTCTCTTTCAAGATATCGCATGTAACTTGTTTGTTATATAGGAATCTCTTGTAGAGTTCACTATTTTGACGCTCATCAGGTGTCATGCAATTCCATTCTTCTATGATGCGAAAAGTCCCAAGGGAATGCTCTGCAAGTCCGCCTGGAAAGTTATGATGTCGGTTTGCTGATGAAGGGCGATAGAAGAATCCACTTGTGTCTAGATAATTCAGCAACTTCTTTACGCTTACCTTTTCTACTTTCTCGAAGAGAGAGATGATTTCTTCCCGCTGAAAAACAATTCTATTCACAGCCTTATCATGGTAGGTATCATTACTATACCATCCCTTGATCTTTCTGCTAACCTTCGTGGCAAAATCAATTGAATCAGCACGCTTGTAATTGTTTGTTGTCATACTCAAGTATATCTATAATCATCTTTATGTCACAATGTAACGATTACTTTGTCTGGCGAATAGTCTCAATTGCGTCTTTTGCCCTTTCCGTACACCAAACTAATGACGAGTCTAATTGGCCCATGTAATACAGGACACGAACGCCATTATTCCCACTCGGATGAGCTATCGCCACCACTGGAGCTGTAATCACTCCACGTTCTTTCAACTTCATCAGTTCATCATACACGCCCTGGCCACAAGCCACGAACAACCTCGCGTTTTTATATTGCTCGCAATCTTTTACAAATCCCGTTTCAAACTTCTTCGTGAGTAATTTTGACTTCGCGATGTCTTCTGTGTCTTTAAACATGGTCCTACCGCTTTTCTCGACGACATAGGTAGCATCTTTTAAGAGGGACGTCAATTCTACACGGTCGAAATCTTCATCCCAAAGCGACGAACAAGTTTTAATCCCTAACAATGTGTTTACGCCAATATAATCCAGCATCTTCACAATGTTCTTCCTTATGCCTCCCTTGAAAGCATACGTCCGTTTTATCTCTTTAGGTGACATTCCTTCGCGTCCACCTTTCAGCTGTGAGTTACCTGGTGTAATCCCTACAATCACCACCTCTGCTTTTGGGTTTATATAGTCAAACTCCGTAGGTTGAATAAAATATCTTTCATCAATCTCTATCATAACTACTTTTTTTCACTCATTAAGAAGCATAGATTTCTTTATTATACAATAATCAATTAGAGTATCATTAATATTACAATTCAATGTTGGGAACTATCCCAAAACTATTTTCTGTTGAAGATTCCGTTTGACCGTGAGATGAGGAGTTTGTTACTAAGTTTGAATCTGCAGTAGAATTAGAAGGAATAGATATCGTTGAAACATTTCCAATTCTGTTGGAATTTCCAATACCGTAGGTTTCATCTTCACTTACATCAGAACGTAGTAGCTTGAATGTATTATACATATGAATAGACTGAGCATTATTCTCGCTTAATACTTGATTTTTGATAATTTCTCGATTCCATAGTGGGTGATATATTATTTGACAAGTTTTCTTAAGACGCTGTATTTTATTCCAGTAATACTGACCTTCTTGAGCTTGATTAAGATTTAACTTATTTGCGCAGGCATTCACGATATTATTATAATCCATCAGCTCTTCATGGTCTTTGGTAGAAGTCATACCGAAGTCATATTCTATATCAAGCATCAAATTAATAATGCCAACACCTAGTCGCCAGTCCAAAACATGATGGAATCCGCGATTCGTATAGGTTTTTAAACATTTTTGACATGAAGTAAGACATTCTTTTCTATGTTCTTCTGAGATAAGAGATTTCATAAAACCTGTACGGAACTCAGTAATATCACGCAGAACATGTTCAAAATTGTCACCTTCATACAAATAACTAACAAGACCAGCTCCATTTGGAAGAGCATCATTTAAATAAATTACAGGATAATCTCCATTTATTTTTTCAGATATTTCAATCTCATCAGGTTGAACATCTAATTTATCGGCAAGAGTTCGTTGAATAAGGAAAGCTGCAGAATAGAAAGCTGAACGTATCGCAGATTTATTACCTGTATTCAGGTTTAGATTTATTCGAGAGTTACAGCTGTTCAGTTCTAATTTGATCATTTCTGTTGGTTTGCGTGCGCCAAGAGCAATGTCAATTGATCTTGAACTGGCCTCTATACGTTTAAGTTCTCCATTAACTTCGTTGTAAAACATAAAATTACCAAGAGAGTCAGTGTCATCTGTTCCTGATTTTGGTAGCATTTGAGGTCTATACTCTCCTATAAAGAAATTGTTATTATTAGTGTTTATATGCCAAACTTCTGATTCGTCATGCAAACTTATACCATATGTGGACACTTTGAGATTACCTATTATGCGAGTGTTTGAACAATTAAGATCATCTTTCGCAAAGATGATACTCTGTGAAAAAGCGCTCTTTCTTTCATTATTATCAATAGAGCGACCATAATTTTTGAATATCTTACTAGAACGATATGCGAATGGTACTACTAGCATTTTTTGGTTAAGTCCATAATTGGACTTGATCGTTAAAGCACTTTGTGATTGATCTGTATTCTCAATCCTCTCAATGTTAATGTCCGTGACTCCTTGCACGATATCTTTATCAAAACAAATTGTATATCTGTTAGAAAGAGCATCATTTGTTTCACTCAGGAAACATATTGAAGATCTGTCTCGGTCTTTTTTCACACCCATAGGAAGTGTGAGGCCATCAACGTGATAAGTACCTTTATCTTTAGTTTTCTCACTACCTGGAGCAAACTCGCTAATAGACATTTCCAGCTGTCTATCAACACTTCGGACTTCATCCGCCTTATTATTATAGCCATGATAGAATTGTCTTAAATCGGAAGGTAATCCATACATGGGAAGAAATCCTGATTCAGCCATACATTGAGCAAGTCCAGAAAAGCTGTTTGGATATTTCAAAATAGCCTTGTCAACTTCGCAAATCAATTTATTATTAATCCATTCAAATACATCTTGGATTTCCTCCGATATATCAACATCATCTTTGTTAAATTGACCAAAATATAGATCGATAATGTGATGAATTTTATCCTGATTATTAGTGATCCAGTTTGAAACGTATGTTCTGTTACTTGTTGACCAATCGCAGATTCTCCCAAATTCTCCTGCATTATCAATGAGTTCATAATCAAAAGCAGTTCCTCTTAATGCTTCCCTGAAAATACTTTTAATTATAACACGTTTCATAATAGCTTGTTTCATTTTATAAGAAACCGTTCCATCTATATCTGTGTCCTTATAGGGCGCAAGAGATAATGTTGGGGCAACAGGTATAGCCCCAACCATATCTTCTGTAGCTTTGTAATAATAGTAAACATCATGACTTCTTCCTCTACAACAAGTAAATGCCGTGGAATAAGCTTGGCCTCGTCGACCTCCACGACCAACTCGCTGTTGATAATTATATCGAGTTGGTGACATGTTGCCCTGAAAAATAGCTTCTAGGCTACCAATATCTACACCTACTTCCATAGTAGTTGTTACGTTGACCATATCAATGGACTTTGTAAGTTCATAGCCTTTTCTAAACATTTCGTGTGAGCTGTCAAGCAGAATGAGGTCTTTAAATTCCAAGAGTCTGTCTTGGATATTGTCTGTTTGTCCGGTCAATTCTTCTGTATGCAGGCGACGAGGTTCTTTCGGTTCTACAATAATGTCATGAGAGATAAAATGCCTCCATAGTTTTTTAACTGGCGCTTTAATAACAGTATCATCAAACTTTCTCATACAATTTGTATTCGTGCAGAATCCAAAACCATTGTGTAAATGCACCCTATGACAAATAGGGCATTCATAATAGATGTCTTCTGCATTCACCATCCTGAATGCTAATTGATTGAATTCTAACTTTATGTTTGGACCATTAGAAACATGACGAGCTATAAAGTTGAAAAGTGCATCCCCCAGTTTATTTTCATCGATAGTATACAACTCTGCAAAACGTTTTACTACAGTCTTCAATTTTCCTGCTCTGGAATACTCTATGACATCGTTTAATTCATACGTCATACCAGGATCATCATATCTATAATTATCTCCCAATATCCTTATATATGCATCAACAAAATCATAAACGGAGAAACCTGAAGGAGAGAGGATCTTCTGTAAACTTGTATATGCCTCAGAAGATTCTATATCAGAATCTCGTCTACAGCAGATATAGCCAATACCAGAATCAATTGTGCTTAATCCCATGTATTTTCCAAATGAATTTGCGAATACTGCAGATTTTAAGGATTCTTTTACTCCGTTGGTGTAATTCGTATCTGTATCTCCTTTTATCTTGCCTTTTTCAAAATCAAAGGCCTCGCTCCAGTGTTTGGAATGTTCCCCATCACAAAATTGTTTGTCATAATCGACTCCTGCTGGATTTATTCCTAGCTTTACCAACTTTTGGATCAGAATACCATCAAGAGCATTCGCTTTACCAATAAAAGGTTCCAGGTTGACAATGCCAGATCTATATGAATCAAGTTCGTTTACAGATCTTGTTCCATCCTTAACATCCAGAACCAGATCTACAATCTCATCAATTTTTGCAATGTTAGGATATGATGCCTTAACAATTCCTGGTATCTTTCTGTCTCTTGTCCCTTTGTCTAACTCCTCCTCTACAAGTTTGACAATACTATCTACTGCACTAAAGTTTTCTTTAACGCATTCCACAAACAATACACGAACCATATCTCGATATTGTTCGCGTTCTATACCAAATGCTTGCTTAGCAGCATCTTCGCGACTATCGGAAAAACCAATAAGTTTACTAGCCCCTTCAGAAAGTTGATATATCAACTCTTTGCTTAACAATTGATTGGTTCTATCCATACCAGTTCGGAAGCTCCTAATAGGTGATTTCGCAAATTTCCTATTTGTATAATTTTGACCACACTTTGGACAACAGCAAGGCATAGCCTGGATCTTTTCAAAATCAGGTTGCCCTCCATCTGGATTTATATCATATATAAAACCATTAATTAGGTTATCTTCTCCTTCAGTTTTGTCAGTAGAGAATTTGCCAGTGTTAACATTCAAATATCCATGTCGCCAATTTGCCCTTGCATGTGTAACATTAAAACTGGTTTCCCCATTGTTTAAAAGTGCTACATGTTGGGATTCTGATTCTAACGCTACAGAATCTATTTGAGTTGGCCAAAAAACGGCATAATCTTTATATACTTTATTCTGCACCATAGGTGTAGGGTTGAAATTCGGGATACGATTAAGATCTGGATAATTTAGAGAAAAAAATATCCCATCATTATCTTCTTTTTTATTTCCTCCGATATATAATTCTCCACAACATTCACAACGTAATAATTCAAGCATTTTACGCTTGTGGGGGCCAACTTCCTGAGAAACATATGATAATTCACCGACAGGAGTTGTCTTTCCATTAGTAGTAGGGCATAATTCACCCCACATTCCTTCAATGTATTTGAAAAATTGATGGAAACGGAATCGTGGAAGACGATGGCGAATAATTTTACCTTCTTTGTCTTTTAGATGGTCTATATATCCTCTAAAAATGAGAAACCCTCGCAAAGAATCTTCATCTGGGAACATCGTCCCTGGACTCCCGTACAAATCGGTATAACAAATTGGTCTAAGGCTATTGTCTTCATTCTTTTTTAGGCGACTGACAAAATCACTAAATATTGTATATTGATATTTTGCCACGAAATCAACAATATCAACACAACCATATTGTTTGGCTAGATTATTAAGTATGAGTGTTTTTTCAACGTCATCTTTGATTACAAAATCTGGCGTTATGGCTTTAAATATACTATAATCAACCTTTTCCGTATCAGGTGAGGGTCTATAATCTGCTCCTTTCTGAATATAGAATGCTGCAGAACCATCATCATTATATACACCGAAAAATTCCTCCAAATACTTACGTGTAGCAGCCTCGTCACCTAGGGAAGCAGATGATGCTAAAATGCGAAGTTGAGGATTTTGATATTTTTTTCCATTAATATCAATGACTGGGTCAAGCCCAATTTCGTGGAGGAACATACGCAACAAACATGCGACTTCACTCCCCGATGTCCCTCGATAAAGGTGCAACTCATCAACAATAAGATGGAAGATATGTGAACTGTCTTCTTCCAGCCATTTACGAGTTTGGTTAAAAATGTCTTCTTCTGCGGAACGCATCAACATAATGCTCAGCATCGAAGTATTTGTAATCATTATATCAGGAGGTGTTATTTGCATATCCCAGCGAGTAATCATCTCTGATGTACGACTTTGTTTGTTGAGACGAGTGCCAACGTATGGAGCATCATTTTTGGCTTTCTTTTCGTCTGGAGAAAGACTAGTATAATAATGCATAATGTTGGAAAAACGTTCATATACCTCATGAAGTTTGGTTCCAACAATCTGCTGTTGTTTCTTTAAAATTTTGGGGTTACCTTCAGAATCGGCTTTTTCTTTTATCATTTTATAACTTTTGCTGCCAATAGAATTGCCAGTATAGCGACCAAAATAAATACGATTTCCACATAGTCCATCCGAAGAATCAAAGAAATCTCGAACTTCGTCGGAGTCTAACGCTTTACGCAGGCGTGCCATTTGATCTTCGACAAGGGCATTCATTGGGTATAAAACTAACGCGCGTAAAGCTGCTGGGCGTTGTTCTCCATGGCGTTGCATGGGCATATAATTCGAAGTATCAAACCAATCTAGACCTTTTGTGTAATTAGGAGACGGCCAAGTTATAGCTTCTTTGAATAATTCCGCAAAAAGGGGTAAAAGGAAAGACTCGGTTTTTCCGGAACCAGTACCAGAAGTTATTACGACATTTTCTTTTTTACAAAATGCATGTTCAAACATCCCTACTTGATGTCCATAAGGAGGATAATTCATTAATCCTACTTTTACAAATTTGGAGAAGAAAGCCTCGCTAGTTGACATCCCTGATTCATCAATAGAACTACGGAAAGCGTCAGCAAATACAGGAATCAAATCGTCTACATTAGATACACCTTCTGCTGTATTGTATTCTGGAAGGATCTCGAGATATGGTTCTTTATAGAGATTGTTGTCCTTACGAAGTTTCTCAACTCGCTCATTATTAAGATCATCACGATTAATTTTATAACCATGCTGGAAATAGCGGATATAATCTTCTTTGATCTTCTTAAATGCTCCAATCGGGTCTTGTGAGAGCAAATGTTCATACAATTTTTTTTCCATAATTCAATATCGTTGGATTACTTAATTTCTAATTTTTCAACAAAATAATGTTCCTTTAAGGGACAGTTAAATGTATCTTCATAAAAACGAATTCCAAGTTGCTCCCAAGTACCGCGATTAGTCATGAGCTTGGTAAAAATTTGGTTAGGGCTTCCATCAACTCTTGTGAATTTTCCACCTTTGTTAATATAGACTGAAGAACTGTAAGCAAGAGCTTCGTAAATAGATGAAGATTGCTTTAATGCAAGTATATATTTGGGAAGATGACTAAACCTCTCTTTCCTTGTCCATAGTTCAATAGTATAATTTCTTATATTACATGAATGGCGGATTAATGCATTAGCAGAATCACAACGTCCATTTGTTAGCATCGTAACGATTCTTTCAAGACGGTTTTGTCCTGTTCCTATGCGATATGTTTTAATTCGAGCATAGAGTGGATCCTCCGTAATGTTATTATTACAGATAAATACCTTTTGATATTGTGGTTGTCCAATATTCATTATAAAAAGTGCACGTTGAAGTAGATATGGAAGATGCATATCTTCAGGGAAAGATATATCACCAGTCGTGTTAAAAAGAAGCATTGGCCGGTTTTGCTTGAATCGACAAAATAGATTCATCCAGGCATACTCACGTACTTTAGGCTGTAAATAAGTATTCTCTTTTGTTTCAAGCCATTGTGAGCGATTGTAACCTTCAGCAATAGATGTACGTATACGTGGAAACTTGTTCCCATCAGCTTCTAATAACTTAATATTCATTTCGCCTACTATTGGAGAAAGAGTTTGCTGATAGTCTTTGATTGAAGGTAATATGTTCAGCATTTCCAATGCTAAGTCTCCTTTATTATATTCGCAGAGATTTTTTGTCTCTGATATAAATAGGCAAGGGTCAAACTTGTTGTCTAACAATATAATTGGAGGGAGTAGTGATAATGCACCTGACGAAATAGAGCTTGACTGTTTTTTTATCTCAATATTTATTTGATGGCTTTCGCAAAATTGCATAAGATTGGAAATAAAGTGACGCGTATAACAACCACCGAGCATATACATAAAGGTTGCTCCTCTTTTTCCTTCAAGAATTGGTGGAGCAGGTATTTTTATAAAAGTTGGTGGCATAGCTTGATATAACGTTCTTCCGTTATACGAGGGACATATATACCCAGAATTGACAAGGAGGTTTCTCAAACGGCTAACAAACTTATCATCTGATAGATAGTTTATTTGTGTACGAGTTACTGAATAGCGGATACATTTTTCGAGTACTCTTGATGTTATAGAACGTCCTGCGTTCATATAGCAGCAAGCGGCTAGTAGGTTGATAAAATAGAAAGATGGATATTCTTCATCTACGAGAGGAGAAAGATTCAGAAGGTTTGTTGCCACTCCTCTTAATGATTCTGTAACTCCACCATGAACTATATTACCAGAAATGTATTGATTAGAGATATTGTCTTCGTTAATGATTTGGCTCCACTTGTCATATTTGAACAAATTCTCATGAGCATATTTGATCTCTTGACCGCATATTGAAAAAGCCGCATGATAATTACCTTTAAAAACTTCACTCTTATACTCCAATTGTATGTCAATCTCATGTGAATTCCTGCTTGAAAGAGTATTGTCAAGTACATCAATTACCAGTTTGTTCCCGTCACTAATAAAAATTTGATAATCTTTGTTTTCATCAGCTATTTTGTTATTAATATTGACATAAATGGATAACTTATCAATGTCAATTTTAACAGGGAATTCAAAATATGGGAGAGCATTTGAAAGATAGACATTCTTTTTATTATTAGGGATAATACCTCCCTTCATAACTATCTGTGATTTATTTACTTGGATTTTTCTTCCATCAACTTCGATGGTTTCTTTATAAAAAGGAGAATCAAATCCTGATGAGTTGAATAAATGCCAATTTGCCCCTAATATAGGAAGAACATTTTCCGCCTCAATTTCAAAGTATTGGTTAGAATGTTGTTCTGCCCAAGCCTTCCATTTAGACAGTTTCTTGTCCGTAACAGCAATAAATGTCTCACTATCACAAAGATTATGAGATTCTATATAGTAAATGTCATTATATCGCTTAAAAAAGACAATGCCATCATTTCCTATAGACCGGATAGAACAAGTGTCAGTTGAAACATGGTGGTTTTCTATATTAACTTTGTCTTTTCCGTTTTTTAAAACATGATGAGGATTATATGGTCCGATAAAATCTATGAACTCGGAATGAATGACATAGCCATCTCTATTTAAAGGTGTGTTTCTGACATCAGTAAGAAGAATCAGGCGATTGTCATCATCGCCAAAATAGAGACAATGAACAAATGTTCCGACAATTTTGCGTTGCCCAACATGAGAGTGGGTTGCGGCATAATCTTCAGGGTCAAAATTACTGATAATATCATCTATACGCTTTTGATGCGGTATGCTATTAAGAGATACCTTCAGTAGTTGTTTTATATCATCATCAACATAATCTATAATTCTTAAGACCTTTTCAGAATATGAAGTGTCATCATCAAATTCAAAACCATTTCTATATAATGATTCTTTAATTTTTTCTATTTGCTTGTCAGACAAAACGAGCTGATACTTTAGAAGACCAACATAACGCTGAGCAGTAAGCGAATAATTTTTAAAAGATGGATGTAAATTATTTAATGCTTCAAACAAATCTTCTAAAGCATCTCTACTTCCAGAATCTCCTATTTTGTTAATCAAATAAGAACTAAGATGCTTCCCTATTGCAGAAATGTCATTCGATTGAGCCTCACTTACAATAAGTACAGCCAAAATGATGAAATTAAGGAATGCACAAGGAATATGTTTGTTAATATCTTCATCTATAAGACAGGTGGCAAAGCGAAAAATGCTCGAATCTGTATATGGAACTTTGGGAAGTCGACCTCCTGTAACGTAGAGGTGATATAATTCAGAATAAAAAGCAGACCGTTGATTTTTTGGCATGCATACGACATTTAAGAAATCACTCACAGTTCCTAACTTTTCTTCAGTACCAATTTTATTAATTACATCTTTGGTAACGTACAAGAAGATTTCTTCATCATCATTCTCATTCGAAAAGAAATGATGATACAGTGCAGAATTCCACTTTATATACTCACCTATGTCCACCATAACAAATTAGTTTTAATCAATATTCCATTCAATGAAATCTGGGTATTTATTGGCCAGTTTTTTTAGTAGTATTCCAATTTTACTCGTAGGATCTGATAGTGTGATAATAAGAGTATCAATTGGACGAGTCAATGGCATAAGTGACCATAACATAACGTTACGCCATTTTTTAACATCTTCATCAAGTCCAAGTGAATCGTTGGGAATTGTGAAATGATCTAACTGATAGGAAATTAGATCATCGAATTTATCACAAACGACACACCACCCCTCAAGTCCTCTGCATGAATGATATTGATAAAGCCTACATTCATTTTTTGTAGGATATGAAGTGCGATTATTTGGGTTGGTACCGTCATAAATATTAATATTCGCTTTTTTGTATTTATCTGCATTTTTAAAGCATATGCGATCCCCATGCTCAACCATTGTTGGAGGTTCCAATATAAGAATATCATAGTTTTCGCACCCGTTTCTTATACAATTATCTTTTAATTGAGTGTGGATGTTGGAATTATACCCTTTATAGATTTTTATTTCTCCACCAGGTAAATTGTCGTTGGGTTTTACTTTCCAATCAATTTGTGCTTCATGTGCATATGCATTCACGAAAGTCACTAGATTTGCTTTTTGTCGACGTTCTAATTCCATCTCTTTCTGCTTACGGACAAGCGATTTGTCAATATTGCGTTCCCATATCTGTCGTTGTCCGTGACGCATAAACTGATCAACGCCATCTGCAACAATCATCCGACTAGAACCATATATTTTGAAAAGGATTCCTTTTTCTAAATCTGAAAAATCTTGTGCTTCGTCAATCAGGATTATATCCCAATCAAAGGGACTATCAGGCATGTCTTTTATTGCAGAGATATCCTTACTCTCACACAGTTCAGTAACATAATAGTATAATTCCTTAAGATATTTTTGATAGTCATCAGAATATGATTTGTTCGTCGGTATTAGTTTCTTATCCAGAACACCCGTTTCGTGCATTAGAGATTGAAAGAATGAGTCTATCGTTTTGATTGAAACGGTTCGACCATCAACTTTTGAGGGCATCGGTGTATAATCGATAAGTCTTTGGATATCGCTGACTAACGCATTGTTGTAAGTTAATATTAAACAACGTTTTCCAAACTCTTCGCTTGCGAGAGCGAATGCTAATTGAAGTAATTGTACGGTTTTCCCCGTGCCTGCACGACCTGTAACAATTGTTAACTTACTCCCAACGTCCTGCTTTATTTTATTAACATCAATACTTTTTTGGCTTAATAATTCAAATTTAGCTTTTGTGAGTCCTTGAGGTTCTCTTTTGGCTGTAAAAAGTTTAATAATAGTTTCGAATTCGTTCTTGCCATTATTGAAGGCATCTATATAAAACTGTTTTGATTCATCTTTTGATACATTCGCCTGTAGTAGAATAGTATTGATATACTCTTTAAAAGTAAACCCTCGATGTAATGTGTTGTCGTATGAACTTCCGTGCATGTTGTACAGATCTGCACGAGTCAAACCATTAAACCATAAAATATCACATATAAATGGTTTTAAGTTTAACTGGTCCACTAAGTGGTTGTACAAAGAGAACTTTGCTTCGTTACATTGCTGTGAAGCGTTATGTTTTACATTGTTTCCATATGTCACAACATAGTCAGTTCCGTTACGTGTAACTTTATTAGAAGGATGGGATTTCAATTCAATATTTGTGATAAAACTTTTTATGGATAGCTCCTTGACTTCACCATAATTTTTCGTTTTGACACCCTTAATAATAAGGTCATTTAAAAATCCAATTACAAGCATGTCTATATCATTTCTTTTTTGACCGAATATCCTAATACTTGTCAGGATGTAAATGTCGCCTTTTGCATTAGGATATGAAGACAAATCTTCTATAAACTTCTCTTTAAGAAGTTTAGCAGCCTCGTCTTCTTTTGAAACGGAGGAAGCGTCTTGGGCAAGACTCATGTGATGAACTTTTATCATATTTAAGAAATGAATTATACTATTCTCTTTTATACCATTTTATTTAGTTCTTCCTTAATCTCCTCGTACCTATTGTCCATATAGCTTATCAGCTTGTAGAACAATGCCTCTTCGTCAAGGTGTTCCGTCCAGTCTTTCAGAATTCCGAAACCGGTATTGGCACACTTCTCGGCCAGGTTGTATACTTCATCGCGATTGCAAATTTCATCAATCTCTTCAGGAAGGTCTTTTAGTACCTTGTCATAATACAAACAGGAAAGTAAAGGTTCAACATTGGTGAGGAACTCTGTACGAACAATTGATTTGCTTGCACCTACTGCTGATATAGGGGTAGGCTCTTGTCCTTCCATCTCACAAAGAGCTATTGCAAAACAGTAGAGGTCTGTACGCGAAGCTGCGTTTTTGTGAAGTTGGAAATACTTGGTCTTTTCGATGTTCTC
>Ga0326513_10002611_pt1 | contig 13266 bp, 10 predicted proteins | sample 2_2465_0518_D_FD_203654 | JGI IMG/M metagenome (GOLD analysis project Ga0326513, IMG submission 203654) | Bovine rumen microbial communities from UC Davis, California, United States - 2_2465_0518 | ecosystem: Host-associated > Mammals > Digestive system > Stomach > Rumen | place: USA...
AATCAGCTTATTAGAAGAATTAACTGAAGAAGAATTTGATAAATTAAATAAATGGTATAAAAACCTAATTAATTGCGATTATAATGATGAAAGAAAAAGAATTAATAATTATTCTTCATTAGGAGAGTTTAAGAAAGAATTTTAAAATTATTTTTTTTAAAAAATATAAATTTTATTAAATATAAGATTTATATAAATAAATATAAATATTTTTAATAAAAATTATTTTGTTAATTTTATATATATATAAAAATAATATAAATTTATTTTTTTTTAATTTTAATATAAGTTAAAAATGGACACAATTTTATTAATAGAGCAATTAAAAGACCAAGTTAATAAACTTCAAAACGAATTAAATGAATTAAAAGGAAAAGGGACTGAAGAGCCTAAAATAAATGATAAAGAAATTACTGAAATTATGAAAGAGAATATAGAAGAAGTTATAGAAAATACAAATGAGCCTAAGAAGAAAAGAGGACGTAAACCTAAAGAAGATGAAGTTAAACCTAAACATATAAATAAAACATATAGTTATTATAAAAACTCTTACACTGATGAACAAAGAGAGAAATGCAAAGAAAGAAGCAGACAAAGATATTATCGGATAAAGGCATTAAAAGGAAAAGGAAAAGAAGAACCTAAGAGAAAACCAGGTCGCCCGCCTAAATGTAAAAATTAATTATAATAATTTAATTTTTTATTATAAAAATTAATTTTTATAAAAAATTAAAATTAATTAAAAATAATTTTATAAATATATAATATATAAAAAATATAATTATTTTTTTAAATATAACTTTTTAAATTTTTAATATAAATATATAAAAATGTCAGAATTTGATTTATTTGATGAAATTATAAATAAATTTAACGAAAAAGAAGAAAACAAAGAAGAAATAAAGAAATTAGAAGATTTCATAGATGATATATTACTGATTAAATCATATAATAAATTTCAATCAAAATATGGAGGTGCTTATATAGTTTCAGTAAAATCAAAGAAACAAAACAAAGAATTTAAAATATGGTCGAATTCTAGATTAACAAAGTATTTAAATAAGATTGATGGAAAACTAAATAAGAATAAATACATTTATGAAATCAAACCTGATGAGTTTGAAGGACATAGATATATTAACTTTAAGATTTGTTAAGTGTTTTTTATTTTATAATTTGTTTATTTATATTTTAATGTATAAATAAACGTTTAGAAAGAATTAATAAAGTTTAATGTATAATAATTGAGCATTAAATGTGTTATAATTAGTTAAACCGTTAAAATGAGAAATATAATATTCACTGTAATCTCCGCTAAATTTACCAGAACCTTCTAAACCAACAATATAAAAGACTAAACCAGTAGAATATTGATCAGTTAAATTAGCAGATGGAGAAGTATAATATTTATAATAGAAATTACCGATATTATTAATATCAAATACACAACTCCCGCCAACAAAACCAAAAGTAGAAGAAGAAGCACCATAAACATCATCTAAATAGGTTTTAATAGTGCTTAAATCAATATTAAAAATGAATTCATTAGCGTAATCATTAGCTAAGTTATTTTTAGATCTATAAGCACTAATGAATTTATAATTAGGCCTTAAATTAGCACTAATATTAATAATATTTCCCGTAATAACATAATTATAATCTTCATTATCAATAGGGCGTGTAAATGATTCATTACTAGTATAATCTTGTTTAGCATAAGTTAAAAATTGACAAGGACTTTTACCTATTTTAATAACATTACTATTTAAGAATAAATCACCGTTTAAAGTAGCAAAACCATTATTATAAACAGTAAAAGCATCACTTCTATTATTATTATTAGTACCATTTCCAACAACAAATAATTTATAAGTAGTAGTTCCTGTATCATCAACATTATAAGTTCCTACAACAGTTTCATTAGCCTGTGAAGCAATTGTATAACTTCCTGCAGCATGTGAATAATTACCTGATGCAATTGTATTATTTCCTTCAGAATGTGAATTAATACCTACAGCGGCTGTTTGATTACCTTCAGCGTGAGATCTTTTCCCAATAGAATAACATTCCCCACCTTCAACATGACTATCTGCACCATAAGAAATATTTAAAACTCCTTCAGCATGAGAACAATTACTAAATGCAATATTATTATAACCTTCACAATGTGAACCATAATTTCCTGCCGCAGTTCCATATTTTTTATTAATTGTATAACTTGTTCCTTTTACTGTTATAGAAGAAACATTCTCATTTGTACCTTGACCTTCAGCATGTGAATAATTACCTGAAGCTGTTGTTGTTGTACCTTCAGCATGTGAACCTTCCCCTGAAGCTATTGTTGATGTACCTTCAGCATGAGCATAATTACCTCCACTATAAGTAAATGGATCTGCATCTGTCCCAGACCCTAATCTTTGACATGTCATAGTATTTTTTCCTTCAGCATGTGAAGCTTGACCATATGCTATTGTGCTCCAACCTTCAGCATGTGCATGATTACCACCAGAGTAATCTGAAGCCGTTGATGATGAAGCTGCTTTTTTATAACCACCTGCAACAGTTTCTTTACCTTCAGAATGTGAATTAGTACCAACTGCTCTTGTTTTATATCCTTCACTGTGTGAATTTTCACCAAAAGAAATAGATTCCCAGCCTTCACAATGAGAATAATTACCAGGTGAACTAGTGCCTCTGCATTCAGCATGTGAATATTTACCAGAAGCAATTGAATTTTCACCTTCAGCATGTGAAGAAATACCTGAAGCAGTAGTACCATGTCCTTCAGAATGAGAATAAGTACCTGTTGCTTTAGTATTATTACCTTCAGAATGTGAATAATCACCTGAAGAAGTATTATTAGAATAATCATTAAAGATTTCTGCATTAGTACCTGAACCATTTTTACCTATTTCTGAGCCTTGACCAAAACTAATATTATTCCAAGTAGATCCGTCTGTAGTAGTTTGAATAGTTTTAGAAGAACCATTTAATCTAATACCATCATTACCATTTTTAGAAACAACATAATTATTAGTTTCATAAGAAGGCCCAATAATTTTACCATTATAATTAAATGTTCCATTTCCTGAAGAAGTTTTAATATCTAAAGTTTGAGAAGAGCCTGTGATTTTAACTTTAGCATCAGTACTATCAGAACCACTAACATATAAATTATTAGTAAAAGCATCATTAGAATTTTTTAAATTTTGAGTTGTTATTTGATTATTAACAGTTAAATTAGCACAACCAGATACATCAGAACCATTAAAAACAACATCTTTATTTTGTTTAATATTTAAAATGTTATCAGTAATATTATCATCGTGGTTATCAATTTTAAAAACTGATTTAGTAAGTTCTTGACTGTCAAATTCATTATTTATATTTAATGGTCCATTAATAATTGAAGCATTTAAATCACCAGAAACAGATAAGTCGCCATCAATATCAACATTTTTTAAAATATTAATATCTTCTCTTGTGCTGTCTAAAGTATTAACACTGACTTTATTAGCTTCAATATTGTCGCTTAAAATAGTGCCTGAAATATATTTTTCGTTTAATGTACCTTTATAAATAAATTTACTCATATTTATCAAAATGTATATAAAAATTAATGTTTAAATATTATATATATAATATATATAGAATTAAATTTATTTAATATTTTATTATATTTTTAAATATTAAAAATGTCATCTCGGCTTATTGATATTACATACATCGCTGAAAATGATGATGCTAACGCTGAAATTAATGCTCAATTAAATCAAAATTTAGATTTTAAAGATGTTCAAAGTTTAAGTGTTAGTAAAATAGATATATCTTTAAATAATACTTTACCCGTTTATATTTGTCCTATAATAACGCCTTATAATGAAGCGTTAGATACAGATAAAGGTTTTAAAACGCCTTATAAGATTACATTAAAAACAAGAACGCAATATGATGAAACATATAATAAATTTGTATTATTTGATGAAGTTAAAACATATGAAATAAATATATATTTCAAAAACCCTAATTATTCAAATATTAACGTTGAATATAATAACACAGATTATAATAATAATAATGATTATTTCAAATTATACAAATTAAAAGAGTTTACAAATATTATTAATGAAACAATAACGAATTTATGGATTGAAAATATGAAATTAAACGATAGCTCTAAAATGTTATTGCCTTCTTTTGATGTATTAAATGATGTTTTATATGTATATCAAACATATAATAACGATACAACAATATTTAAAAATGTAGGGAAACCTTCAAAAATAACAGATAAAATAGGAGAATATTGTATAGGTTTTAATTCAAACTTTCAAAGAGATTTTCTAAGGAGTTTTTCATGCATTAAAGAAGGAGACGCATATTATATTGATAATACGCCTTTATACTGTTCAACGAATAATATAGATTTAATATTTGTATATAATAGTGATTATTATGAAGAAGGAGAAACACCAACAGCAAACCCCGAAACACAAACACAAGAAACATATTATATATATGAAATACACGATGCCACTTTTTATGAAACATTAAGTTATGTATCAGCATTATTATTAACATCAAATAATATACCAGCAACCGGTACATATTCAAACGCACAATTAAACAATTCATACAAATTAATTAATAATAAAAGTGAAGTTGATAATTCAGTGAAATCATTAATAAAACTTAATATAAATCATTCAAGAGAACAATTAAACCGTTTAACTTATTCAAATACAGCAATATTAACAAATACAATATTATTAAATAATCAATCTTCAATACAATATATAAATTTAAAACTTTATTATATTGATAAATATATGAATGTGAGAGAATTAAGACTTCATCAATACGATAGCATTAATATTTCATTAACACTGAATTATTAGTTTAACGCTTAACTTTTTTCAAAAGTTAAGCCTTAAGTGGGCTTTAGCCCGTTTAACGCATAGGCCTTAAATTTGATTTTTTTAATCAAACTTTTTTTTGTAATTTTATTTATATTAACAATATTAAATAAAAAATTATTTTATTAATATCATATATAATTAAATTATTATATATATATTTCAATTTTAACATTAAACAATTATTAATTTAATTTAAAATGAAGAGACGAAGCTTATTAGGAGCAGAATATGAGAGAAGAATAGCAGAAGAACACGAAAGAAGAAGAAGAATTGAACAACAAGGAATACAACAAATGCGACAAATACAACAAGCACAGCAAGCAGCCCAACAAGCAGCCCAACAAGCAGCCCAACAAGGTCAACAACAAAGACAACCACCAGCAGTTATTATTCCAGAGCCACAAATAGCTCCACAAGTAATAGAACAAAGACAAAATGATGATGAAATAAGAGAAGCATTAGATGATAATAAATCAGATATTTCAAATGATTCTGATGAAGTATATACACCAAATACTATTCAATATTCATATGGATTATCATATATAGTTGGATTATATCAGCAAATACCAAGAAATCATGCTTTTAATTTAATTCAAAACGTTTTTAATATTACAGTTGAAGAAGATGGATTAAGATTAAGATGTATGAGAAATATAAATTTAACAGATATTCATATTTTGAATAGTTTTTATTATGTGCCTTTACCTGCTTCATTAAATGAAATGGATGAAAGAACATTTAGATTATTTAATGTAAATAAATCTTTTCATTTAGATATAATAAGAAAAAAACATTTACCAATAGTTAATAATGTAGTTATTGAAGATGATGGTGCAATTTTAGGAATAAGAGCAATAGAAGAAAAAACATTACCAGAATATTTATATTTAAGAATGAGATATTTAGGTCCATCTGTTATTCCAGAAGGTTATACAGTATTTATAATAATTGATAATTTAGCACCAAAGAAATTAGCAAAAGCCTTAGAAAAAAAAAGTGATGAACCACCTAAAAAGAAAGAAAAAAAAGATGAGTTTAACGCTTAACTTTTTTCAAAAGTTAAGCCTTAAATTTTAACTTTAAAAAGTTAAAACTAAACAAACATTTATTATTTGTTTTTAATTAATTTACTATAAAATTAATTAAAATATTAATAAAAATCATAATATTATATTAAATTTTAATAGTTTTAAAACATATTAAAACAAATCAAAACATATTAACCCCGAAAAATATCATATTTTAAGGGCTTAAATGTTTTAAAGCAAAGCCTTAAAACATATTAACCCCGTAACCAGCTTCTTCAACAGTTTTTCCTACATCACCTGCAATATCCTGAATTTTAGAAATTATAGGCATAGCAGTTCCAATTCCTGGGATCATAGAAAGAAGATTATTAGCGTCTTTAGTATTTCCAATGAATTTAAGAGCTTTACTTATGAATTTACCAGATTTAATATTATTCCATAAGTTTTTAAAGAAGTTTCCAACTTTACCACCTCCTTCTAATACTCCAGAGCTTGCTAATTGTCTGAAATAAGCTTCATCATCTTCCATTTCAACACATTCGTTAAATGTCTGCTGTAAACTATAAATAATAGAAGTATTTGTTGGAGTTATTGATAATATTGAAGGATACATATAAACAGCATAACAATCACGATTTAATGTAGTATTTTGTGGGAAAGTATAACTATAAGCAGCTTCAACGTTTAATCTAAATAGATCAGAGCAAGAGATAGTAGAATGAGCAGTTTTAAGCATATTACAGGCGATAACAGGAGGACAAGAAACACCAGCGCCAGAAATAGTATTAATGAAGTTATTTTTACTACCAGACCATGTGCTGTATTCAGTTATAAGACCAGAACATTTAGAAATATCATAAACGTCGTGGGTTGTAGTTGATAAAACTGTGTTAGTATCACTATTAATATCAAAACGGCATGATGTTGGAAGAATTGCAGGTGCTTCACAAGATACAGAAGAACCAGATCTAATTGCAGGACCATTAACAATATAAACCATTAAGGGCTGTGATTGTGTATCTCTAATATTAAACTGTGCTGTATCTACTATTGCGGTATTGGCGACAGGAGATTTAGAAGTATCAATAACACCTTTATAATAAATGAAATGATTGACCATAGTATTATAACTTTCTTGTGGGATAGTATTTTGAATTTCATTATATCTTAATCCATATTCCTGACCTGTTAGTGTTATTGTTAGTCCAGTTGTTAAATTAATTTTGAAAAGGTTATAAAGATTAACTTGAGATGAAATATTAAGGTTAGTTATTCCGGTCAAATCACTATCTAGTTCTGGAATTAGTAAAGGACTCATACATTCATAATTAATTGTATATACCGTTTTTGATGTGGTTTCAGTTATTGAACAAATAACATCTTTATCGTGTTTTATTTGCTGGTCTTCCTGATAATAATGCTTATCATACTGTTTTTTAATAAGATAATTAATATAAGGTTGTGATGTGGTTGTTACGCTTCCATTAATATCTAGCATAGTATCATATAAGGCTGCGTTAATGTTTTCTAATCTAATAATTGGAACTGTTGCCTGCTGTGCTGAATAAGTTAAAGTAAATGTGCCTTTAAAGAATATTTTAACATCTGAAACTGAAAAATGGCTGCTTCTTGGATGTATTCTTTCAAAAGAAACGCTGCCGGTTACATTATTAGCTGGGTCGTGGGTTGGTTTATGTTTTATTTGTTTAACGTTGCTAGTCATTGCGACTAAAACGTCATCAGTCGCAATTTTTGTTGTATCTATATAACTCATTTGAATTTATAGTTCAAATTGTACTTAAAATATAGTTGTATTGAATTTATATTATATATAATAATTATTATATATAATTATAATAAAATAATTTTTAGTTAATTTATTTATATATTGTTTCAATTTTTTATACTTTCATTTTATATTTTTTCTGCTTTAATTGAATTTATAATTTTATTAACTTTCTTGGTGAAAAAGGTCCCGCTGCCTTGAGGTTTTGATAATACATTTAATAAGTCTGGATTTATATTATTTATATTATTATATAAATCTGTTGAATTATTAAGATTGTTTATATTATTTTCTATTTTTCTTCTTGTATAATTTGTTATTCTTGCATCTCTTATTTTTCTTTTATTATTAACGTTATTAATCATATCTTTTTTGGGTCTTGTTGGTGGATTAAAAGAAGGATTATATTTTTGTAATTTTTCTTGTATATTTCCTCCTTTATTTTTACTATTTGGGCTTATAGTACCACCTTTTTTCCCTTTAAATGTTTTTATTCCTTTTGCATCTTTTGGTTTATCATCTTTTGGTTTATCATTTTGTAAAATTTCTTCATCACTTTCTTCATTATCATATCCATAAACTCCTTCAGTTTCTTCTTCTTTTAATTCAGCATTTTTAATAATTTCAATAATATTACTATATGATTTAAGACTATTTACAAAAGTCTCATCTTTTTTAGAACAATATTTATATACATTTTGTTTAAATACATCATCTTCATTATTTATATATCTATTAGGAGGATCTAAAATAATACTTAAGTTTTTCACTGCATTATCTCTAACTTCATAGAACATTTGTCCCTCTGGCACATCATATTCAAATTCTGTCCCTATGTCTAATGGATTAAATGATATATTAAATCTATCAAAATCAAAAAGATCACTACATAGTTTAAATATATCTCCTACACCATTAAATTGTAAATTATATAGATAAAAGACGGCTAATTCCATAAATATTTCATATTCTTTTAATTCTAATTTATTTAAAGGTCCTACTAAGTCATTAATCTTAAACATAATAACATCTGATTTAAATATATCATAAGTTTTAATAATATCTTTTTGAACTTCTGGTTTAAATTTAGACATTTCTAATTTTGCCTTTTTATATAATTCTTCATTTTCTTTTAAAGTCTGCATTTTAAGATGTAATTGTTTTAATTCTTTAAGTTCATAATAAGGGTTTAAATTATCATAATAATATTTTTGAATTTCTTCATATATTTTCTCATATTCCTTTAATTTATTTACATCAAAACTATTAACAAAAATCTCTAAATCAGTTTTATTTATTTTTGATTCAATAGTATAATCTAACTCTAGTATTTTCTTTTTTAAATCCATCATTTCATTATAATATTTTATTTTATCAAATTTATCTTGTGTTATTTGTAAATTTTTAACACTTTCTCTATATTTATCTATTAATTGTTTTAATTCTAATATATCTTTTTTCTGTCTTTCTTTATTTTCATTATTATCGTATTTTATATATAATTCACTTAATTTTTGTGATGATAATAATTCTTCTTTGATTTTGTTTATTTTATCTAACTGTACTGATTGATATTCATTATCTTTTCTGTTAATTTTAAATCCTTTCTTTAAATTTAGTTTATTTATTGTGCCTTCAATGTCTATTTTCTTTGGTTTATCTTCAATTTTAAAATCTTTTACTATTTCTTTTACTGGTCTGCATAATTTATCTAATAAACCTTCAACTTCTTCTGTTTCAATTGTTTCAAATATTTCATCGTAATACTTTCTATAATTTTCTATGCCTTTCTTTAACTGTTTCTTTCTTTTCTCAAATATATACTTTAATAAGTTTTTATATATTGTTTCCTTTGTTTCATCATCTACTAATTTTAAAAATTCAATAACTAAAAGATTTAACTTCATCTTTAAGTCATTTGGTGAATGTGTTTTATAATTATCTATATACTGTTTCATTTTATCTTTTATTAATCCTAATATCTTTAATTGTTTATTATCTGGCTTAAACTGTTCACTATTTACTGAATATTCACCTTCATTTATCTCTTTTATTGTTTCAGACATTAAATATAACAATATATAACAACCTTTATTTAATTGTTTATATCCTTCATCTTTAAAAAATCCTTTAGTTTGTACTCCACCTCCATCCATATAAACAGCCTCTATTTTATCAGGTTTAATAAACCTCTTTTCCAGCTCCCTAAAATCCTCTTCAGATATAATTTCTTCAGGCGCCACAACAATATCTTCGTCTTCGCCTTCTGGCTTAGAGGCTGATTTAATGGCTGATTTATCAATGTTTTCCATTAGAATTCTTATATATATAAATTTTAGTATATATATAAAATAGATAAAAAATATTTATTTAGTTTTATTTAATTTAATTTGGGCTTCATTAAACATTCTCTTAAAATTAGTTAAAACTGATAAATAATATAATATTATTGTATTGTCATATGTAGGTATATCAAAGTTATATTTAATTCTTTGTAATACTTTGACAAATAACTCGGGCGTAAATTCAATGGCGCGGCTGTAATATTCATATATATAAGTTATACAATAATATCCACATAAATTAGATGCTTCATTTTGTAATTTTACTTCATTAAATATTACTTTCTCATATGATTTTAAAAATTCTCCCCATTTATCTATATTTTGCTTTTCTCCTATCATTTTCGGGTGCTCTTTCCATAAATCTAATGGGTTATATCCAAAACTATCAAAATAATATAATACATTTCTGTCTTTATTTTGGGCTAATGCTATATAATGACCAGATGTAGAAACATCATCGGGTAATAATAATATAACACACGGTAATTTATTCTTTATTATATCCATATCTTCATCTTTCAAAAAATCTTCTAATGTATATGCATCAACTACTTCATTTATATTTTCTAATGTTAAAGGAGGCAGTTTATTTATATCTTCTTCTTTTATTTGTAATGTTTTAAAATCTACTGGCATTTTTAATAACCTTTATTTATTTATTATATATATTTTATTAATATTTTTATTTTTATATTATTTTATATTATTTTATTTTTTTCAAACAACAGGTATAATTTTTGAATCACACAATATGTAAAACGGGTACATTACACTAATAAACACCCAACCAACACCATCACTTTTTAATTCTTGTAATTGATTTTTAAACTGAATTAACCCATATTTATCACATATTTTATCTATTAATCCTTTACTTGTCGCTCTTAATGAAAAACATAGATAATTACATTCATTTAATATTGTTCTTACTACTCTAAACATATCACCACTTATTAAATTATGTATTACGCCTATATAATTTATGTTATGTTCATCGTCTTTATGTTTTCGGCCTGCTGTTAATATAGAATGTTGAAGCATCATTATCATTTGTTTTATAATCTTATTAAATCCGCTGCTCGGTATACTTTCAAAATCATCAAATACGCATAATACTTCCCTTTTATCGTAATATTTCTTTATAAACGCCTTTAAACTATCTAAATCATAAAACGGCGTATTCATTATCTTTTCTCTAATCTCTTTTAATCTTTCTTTCTCTTCTTTCTTCTTTTGCTCTTCTTTTGTTAAAGTTTTCATATATGGGTTAAAACTATTTAAATTATTTAATGGTTTCTTTACTTCTTGTTTAGGGTCATTTTTCTTAGGTTTTTGTTTTTCAATAATATAAGGGTTATTATTTTGAAAATTCTTATGAGTTAATTTAATAATATTCTGTTTTCCTAACTTCTTAAATACTTCATCTAAATACTTATCATATTCTAAACTTGATATATATATTATTAATACATTTCCTTTATATACTTGATTAAATTGTGTTATAATATTACTTAATAAAGTGGTCTTCCCGCTGCCTGATGCCCCTGAGATAATATAACGGTTAAATTTATCTTTAATATAAGGCAAAACAAATGAATTACTTAAATCTATTGTATTATTATCTAAACTCTCTCTATTAAAATAATATGTTCTTTGAGGTTCTGCATTAGGTTTTAAATGAAAATTAACTACTGAAGAATTTGGATAAACGCTTACAATAGGGTTATCTGTTTTATTTGTCGAAATCATTTTTATTGCTTGATAGTTAAAATCAAAGATTTTAATTTAACAAAGTTAAACAATCAAATTTAATAATTTTATAAAATTATTAAACTATAAATGTATATATAATAAACTATTAAAAAACAAATTAATAAAAATTATAATTATTAGTTTAAAAACTATGTCTTTAAATTTTGATTTCATCAACATTTTCCTATTATAATACTTGGTAAGTTCTTAATATTATTTGGAATATTACACTGTGTTGATATATGTTTTAGATTAATTAAAGTATTTGGTAAGCTCTTAATATTCTTTGGATTAAAAAACATTGTTGATATATGTTTTAGATTAATTAAAGTTTTTGGTATATTTTTAATATTAATACAAAATTCTAATTGTAAAAATTGAAGATTAATTAATGTTTCTGGTATTTCTTCTATTTTATCACAATGAACTAATTGTAAATTTTTAAGATTTATAAGCGTATTTGATATTTCTTTTATATTTTTACATCGTGCTAATCTTAATGACTTAAGATTAATTAAATCACTTATTTTTATATCATTTTGGCAACATTCTATATATATTCTTTGAAGATTTATTAATGTTTTTGGTATTTCATTTATATTTTTACAATTATTAATTTCTAATTTCTCTAAATTAATTAATGTATTTGGTATTTCTTTTATATCACAATTAGAAATAATTAATTCTTTTAAACTATATAATGTTAAAGGTATATTTTTAAAACAACCACCTCTTATTTCTAAATATTCAAGATTAATTAATGTATCTGGTATATAATTAACATTGCAATTATCAAATATTAATTTCTTTAAATTTGTAAATCTTTTTAATAAATTAAATTTATCTGTTGTATATTCATCAAAATATATTTCTTCAATCTTACTATAATTATAATTTTCTATTTTTTGTTTATCATCTTCCACTAATTCATCTTCATCAACTTCACCATCGTAAAAAATACGATCAGCAAAATCATCATCATAATTTGATTTTGATAATGATATAATTTTAGTTATTAAATCGTCTTCAACATAAATTTTAGACATTGTTATATATTTATATTTATTAAAGTTATAAAAATTCAACTTATAGGAAAAATATTTTTTTTAAAAATAATAATTTTTTATATATCTTATATTTAGAAAATTATTTTTAATTAAATTTATATTTTTTTTTAAAAATAATAATTTTTTATATATCTTATATTTAGAAAATTATTTTTAATTAATTTTATATTTTTTTTTAAAAATAAAAAATCACAAAAAATTTTATTAAAATAAAAAATATAAAATAAAAATTAATAATTAGTTAGATGTAATAGTTATTATTTTCATCGTAAATACTTTTTGCGTCTTGATAACTATTATTTAATAATTTATAACATTCCATATAATCAACATCATCTTCAATATCTTCATTCCTTTTTAACGTGT
>Ga0326513_10002612_pt1 | contig 13258 bp, 10 predicted proteins | sample 2_2465_0518_D_FD_203654 | JGI IMG/M metagenome (GOLD analysis project Ga0326513, IMG submission 203654) | Bovine rumen microbial communities from UC Davis, California, United States - 2_2465_0518 | ecosystem: Host-associated > Mammals > Digestive system > Stomach > Rumen | place: USA...
AAGAGGGAATCGCCCTGAGCGCGGCGGAGGCATTCACACCGTACCAGAGAATCGGGTTGGGGAGGCCGTCGTCGGCGAGAGAAGCGGTCAGGGAGCAATCCGCATTCAGACAGAGCTGCGCCCGGGGGACATCGCGGATTCCCTGGCGAATGTTCGAGAGCGTGTGCGTGATCTCACCGTAACGGTCCAGCTGATCCCGGAAGAGGTTGGTTACGACGATCACCTTCGGCTGCAGCTGCGAAAAGACCTTGGTCGCGGCGGCCTCGTCGCACTCAATGACGGCATACTCCTTCTTCATGCGGCCGAAGAGCGTGCAGTTCATAACAAACTCCGTCGTAATCCCGCTCATCAGGTTGGCGCCGGAGCGATTGGCGAAGTAATTCAGCCCGGCTTCGGAGAACGCCTCTTCGATCATCCGCGAGCAGGTGGTTTTTCCGTTTGTGCCGGTGACGGCCACGGTCTTTACACCGCCGGAGAGCCGGGAGAGAAGGTCCGGGCAGACCTTCATTGCAAATCGGCCCGGCATCGCCGTTCCTCCGCGATGCAGAAGACGGGAGACGGCGCGAAGAAGTTTACATAATATTACGGCAAGAATGGCACGAAAAGATAGTTTCATGAAGAATCCCCGTTCAACGTTTTTCAAAGCGCAGGTATTATAGCATGCGTGCCGCCCAAAGGCAAGGAAAAGCCGTGTCGGGCCTCTCTTCACGCAAAAAGAAAACGGAGCGGGAAAACCCGCTCCGCTTCCTATATGGTTGAGGACAAAATGAAAAAGATGAAAAACTGTTACTTGCATCCTTAATATACAATGAGAATGTTACAGAAATAAGATAAGAATTGTTTCACAATTGTAAAATACAACAGGAAACAAAATTTTCCCACATTTTCTTTCTGCTCTTTTCCGATGCTTTGATTTGTGTTATACTACGCCTCGGTCTTATGTTTACGGAACATTCGAATGCGGCTGCGGCCGCGGGAAGGAGAGCAACAAGGAATGAAACCACATGTTTCCAGTTATGAGCGCGGGAGAAATATTGTCAGGGTGCTGGTGGTATTGGCAATTGTTCTGGGTGTTTCGGCCCTGATGTTTACCCAGGAGAATTCGCGGGAGCAGATGGCGCTGGTGATCGCGTCGGCGGCCTGCGTTGTGGGCGTGATTGTGGTTGCGCGGTTTCTCTGCGTCTGCCCGCACTGCGGAAAGCGGATTGTGAGCGGTGTTCTGGTGCTGCGGGTCTGCCCGAAATGCAAGCATGACCTGCTTACCGGTGCGAAAGTCAAAAACAAGAGATAAAAACAGAGCGTTTTCATGGCGGGAACACCGCAAAACCTTGACTTTTTCTGAAATTTCGATACAATATAATGTATTGTGTCTTTTGCGATGACCACAAATCTATCATAGAAGAGGAAAGGAATCGGAACGCATGAAGTACATCATGGCTTTGGACCAGGGAACCACCAGTTCCCGCTGCATCTTGTTTGATCACAACGGGAATATCTGCAGTTCGGTGCAGAAGGAATTCCGCCAGATCTATCCTCAGCCGGGCTGGGTGGAGCATGATGCGAATGAAATCTGGGATGTCACGCTGGAGGTCTCCCGCGCCGCACTGGACAAGCTCAACGCAACGGCCGCGGATGTGGCCGCCATCGGTATCACGAATCAGCGCGAAACGACAATCATCTGGGACAAGGAAACGGGTGAGCCGATTGCCAACGCGATTGTCTGGCAGTGCCGCCGTACCACCGAGACCGTCGACGAGCTGGTGGCCGCGGGCTACGGGGACACCATCCGCAAAAAGACCGGCCTGATTCCGGACGCGTATTTCTCCGGTACGAAGGTGAAGTGGCTTCTGGACCATGTTCCCGGTGCAAGACGGCGGGCGGAAGCCGGAAAGCTGCTCTTCGGCACGGTCGATACCTGGCTGATCTGGAAACTGACGGGCGGCCGGGTGCACGTGACGGATTACACCAATGCCAGCCGTACCATGCTTTTCAATATCCGCGAGCTCAAGTGGGATGAGGAGCTGCTGAAGATCCTCAATATCCCGGCCTGCATTCTTCCGGAGGTCAAGCCGTCCAGCGCGGTTTACGGCAAGACGGACTTTGAACTCTACGGCGGAGAGATCCCCATCGCCGGTGCGGCCGGGGACCAGCAGTGCGCCCTCTTCGGACAGTGCTGTTTTGCGCCGGGCAGCATGAAGAACACCTACGGAACGGGCTGCTTCCTGCTGATGAATACGGGAAGAGAGATTGTCGAGAGCAAGAACGGCCTTGTGACAAGCATTGCGGTCGGCTTCGAGGATCACGTGGAATACGCCCTGGAAGGCTCTGTGTTTATCGCCGGCGCGGCGATTCAGTGGCTGCGCGACGAGCTGGGCGTGATCTCCACCGCGGCGGAGAGCTCTCAGTATGCCGCAAAGGTGGCCGACTCCAACGGCGGTTATGTGGTTCCGGCCTTTACGGGCCTCGGCGCTCCCTACTGGAACCAGCGTGCCAGAGGCGCCATCGTCGGCCTGACGAGAGGTTTCAACCGCGCACACCTGATTCGTGCCACGCTGGAATCCCTGGCCTATCAGACCTATGACGTGGTCCGCGCCATGGAGCGTGACGCCGGCATCCACATCGGCGAACTGAAGGTGGACGGCGGCGCCTGCGCCAACAACTTCCTGATGCAGTTCCAGTCTGACCTGATCGGAAGCGACGTGGTGCGTCCGCGCTGCATCGAGACCACGGCTCTGGGCGCGGCGTATCTGGCCGGCCTCGCGGTGAAGTACTGGGACAGCCTGGACGATGTGAAGAGCAACTGGGAGATCGACCGGGTATTTACCTCCGAGCTGGAGGAAGAAAAGCGGATCAAGCTTTTAAACGGCTGGCACAAGGCGGTCAAGTGTGCCCTGCTCTGGTCTGAGGAGGAATAAGAAAATGGATCTGACCAAACTGAAATCCTGCGAGCTGTTCCTTTTCGACATGGACGGGACGCTCTATCTGGGGGACAACGTTTATCCGGGCGCCCATGAGCTGATGGAGGCGCTGCCGTCCCTCGGCAAGCGCTATATCTACCTGACGAACAACTCCTCCCGTGCGGGGGCGGACTACATTACGCGGCTGCGCCGTCTGGGCTTCCCCTGTGAGGCGGAGAACGTTTTTACCTCCGGTATGGCAACCGGCCTGTACCTGAACCAGAATTATCCCGGTGCAAAAGTCTATCTGGCCGGAACGAAAGCCTTCTACCGCGAGCTGCAGAGCTATCAGATTAACCTGGTAAACGACGAATTCGGCCACACCGATGAAACCGCGGTGGATGTAGTTGTACAGGGCTTTGACACGGAACTGGTGTATGAAAAGCTGAACCTTGCCTGCCACTTCCTGCGGCGGGGCGCGGCTTTTATCGCGGCGAACCCCGACTGGGTCTGCCCCATGCCCGAGGACGAGGTCCTTCCGGACTGCGGAAGCATCTGCGCGCTGCTCACCGCGTCCAGCGGCGTGAAGCCGACCTATATCGGCAAGCCGAACCGGAACATGATCGATGTGATTTCAAAGCAGACCGGAATCCCCAATGAGAAGATCTGCGCGGTGGGCGACCGCCTGTACACCGATATCGCCGTGGCCCAGAACGCCGGGTCCGTGTCGGTTCTGGTTCTCTCCGGTGAGACGACGCCGGAGATGGCCCGCGCTGCCGAGCGGCAGCCGGATTATATCCTGCCCTCGGTCAAGGAGCTTCTGGACGCTTTATGCTGACCCCTTCCTTCGCATTCGCAGTTCTCACCTTTGTGCTGCTGCTCCTGTTCTTTTCGGGGCTTCCGAACCTGAAGACCTGTGAGCTGCCGCACGCTCTGAAAAAGAACGAGCCGGATCGTCAGAACCGGCTCGCTGTCATGCTGATTACCTTCCTCTATGCCCTCTGCGCATTCTGGAACCTGGGCAGCACCCGATCCCCGCAGACCTTTGTCCCGATGGAGGGGCGCGACGTGATTCTCCGGCTTCCGGAGAACGGCATGCCCGACCGGCTGGTGCTGTTTCCGGGCGTCGGGCAGGGGAGCTACAACATTGAATATTCCGCTGACGCGGAAGGCTGGTACCCGCAGACGGCCTTTACCCAAGATCATGTCGCGGTGCTGAAGTGGGCGTATGTTCCCCTGAACCTTTCCGGACCGGTGAACTATCTCCGGATCCACTGTACCGGCGGAACACCCTGGCTGGGCGAGATTGCGCTCCTGGACGCGGAGGGAAACGCCGTACCCGCGACTTCTTCGATTCCGGAGCTGACGGACGAGGGAACGCTGGTTCCGCCTGCGTCGGATTTTCTGAACTCGTCCTATTTTGACGAAATCTATCATGCCCGTACCGCCTGGGAACATCTTCACGGCATCTGGCCCTATGAAATCTCCCATCCGCCTCTCGGCAAGGAGATCCTTTCCCTTGGGATTTTGCTCTTTGGCATGACACCCTTCGGCTGGCGCTTCTCCGGCACGCTGGTCGGGATCCTGATGCTGCCGGCCATGTACCGTTTCCTGAAGCGCCTGTTCGGAACGGGACGCGTCCCGGTGCTGGGGACCGCGCTTCTGGCCTCCGGCTTTCTGCATTATGTCCAGACCCGGATCGCCACGGTGGACAGCTATGCGGTGTTTTTCATCCTGCTGATGTACGATGCGATGTATGCGTGGCTGTCGGAAGGGAAGACGAGGGACCTGGCCAGGTGCGGCGTGATGTTCGGCCTCGGTGTGGCCTGCAAGTGGATCTGCCTCTATGCGGGGGCCGGCCTGGCCGTTCTCTGGCTGGCACACTGGTGTGTCAGGGGGACGGTTCTCTTGACACATTCTGACCCCGGCTCTGACGAAGCCTCTGACACTCCCGAAGCGACCGAACCGTCGCCGCGGCATTTGGCACGGCAGGGGAACAGCCCTGCAGGGGCCTTTGTTCGCTCCTTTTTCGGCAATGCAGCGCTCTGTGTCGTGTTCTTTATCCTGATCCCGGGCCTGATCTATTACCTGAGCTATCTGCCCTATGGCATCTCCCAGCATGCGCCGCTCTTCAGCCGGGAGTATACAAGGCTGGTTCTCGATAACCAGGCCTTCATGTTCTCATATCATGTGAATATTCGGGCGGAGCATCCGTACTCCTCGCGCTGGTATCAGTGGATGCTGGACATCCGGCCGATCCTGTATTATCTTGAATACCTGCCGGACGGCAAGCGCGTAAGCTTCGGGGCGTTTGTGAACCCGATGATCTGCTGGGGCGGACTCCTGAGTCTCCTGGTCCTGATCTATACAGCTGCTGTACGGCGCGACCGGACGGCGGCGTTCCTGCTGATCGCTTACTTGTCCGGACTGGTGCCCTGGATGTTCATTACGCGCCTGACGTTTGCGTATCACTATTTTGCCTCGGCGCTGTTCCTTGTGCCGTCGCTTTGTTACGTCTTTTCCATGATGGAACAGGCTCCAAGGCGCTTTCGGCGATATCCGGTCTGGTTCACCGCGGTTTCCGTACTGCTCTTCGCCTGGTTTTTCCCGGTGCTGAACGGCATCACCGTTGAAAACGCCCTGGCGACCAAGCTACTGGGCTGGCTTCCCAGCTGGCCCTTCTGATGATGGACCGGCCTGATGTTTCATCATTCCGCGTTTCACTTTTTTACATTCCACATTGTATCGGGGGTAATCCATGAACCTGCAAAACCTGGATTGGAACACGATCCTCATTGATGTCGGCATGCTGGCCTTCCTGATCCTGGCGGTTATCGTGGTGGTGAGGATTCTTGCAAAACCGATCAAAGCGTTGCTGAAGTTCGCGCTCCACGCCGCGACGGGGATACTGGTTTTCTACGCGGTAAACTATGTCGGAGGCCGCTTTTTCGGCTTTACCATGGAACCGACGAATCTTCGCCTTGTGATTGCCGGCCTTGGCGGCGTTCCCGGTGTGGCTCTGATGGTGCTGTATCAGCTTCTGTTCTGACCTGTATTTCTTTTGCGGGCTGAATGCGGAACCGGATCGTGTCCAAAAAAACGGACAGAAACAGTGGTAGAATAGGCTTATCATCGGAATAAGGGGACGTTATAATCTTACGTTTTCAAGCGCTCTTTTATTTCACATTTCTCAATACACATTTCACATTGTCTAAAGGGTGTTATATGGCAAAAGCAAAAGCGACAAAAGAAAAACCCACTGCGGAATACGGCAACGACAGTATTTCCCAACTCCAGGGCGCGGACCGCGTCCGGCTTCGTCCCGGGGTTATCTTCGGCTCGGACGGGCTGGACGGATGCGAACATGCCGTCTTCGAGATCCTTTCCAACTCCATTGACGAAGCGCGCGAGGGCTACGGCGACCTGATTATCCTGACCTATTACAAGGACAAGAGCATCGAGGTCGAGGACTTCGGCCGCGGCTGCCCGCTGGACTGGAACAGCCGGGAACAGCGCTGGAACTGGGAGCTGGTCTACTGCGAGCTCTATGCCGGCGGCAAGTATAACAACAACGACTCCGGAGATTACGGCTTTGCCCTGGGCCTGAACGGCCTCGGCGCCTGCGCGACGCAGTATGCCTCCCGCTATATGGAGGTCACGGTGCGCCGGGACGGTTTCCGCTACGACCTTCGCTTTGAGCGCGGAAGTGTAGTGGGCGAGCCGGGGAAGGAACTGCGCAAGACTGAGGCGGACCGGAAAAAGACCGGTACCGTGACCCGCTGGCTGCCGGACCTGGATGTCTTCACGGATATCAATATCCCGCGGGAGTACTTCGACGATGTGCTGAAGCGCCAGGCGGTTGCCAACGCCGGGGTCACCTTCCGCCTCCGCCTGGAGAAGCCCGAGGGCGGCTTTGAGACGAAGGACTTCCTCTACCCCAACGGCATCATGGACTACGTGACGGAGCTGGCCGGGGAGAATCCGCTCACCCTGCCGCACTTTATCCAGACGGAGCGGCGCGGCCGGGACCGGGAGGACAAGGACGAGTACCGGGTGAAGATCTCCTGTGCCTTCTGCTTCTCGAACCGGGTCAATGCCCTGGAGTACTATCACAACTCCTCGTGGCTGGAAAACGGCGGCGCGCCGGACAAGGCGGTGAAGAGCGCCTTTGTCTCCTCGATTGACGCCCTGCTTCGCACAACCAACCGCTACCAGAAGAACGAGTCCGCGATCCGTTTCCAGGATGTCCAGGACTGCCTCGTGCTGGTGACGAACTGCTTCTCGACCCAGACCTCGTATGAGAACCAGACGAAGAAGGCGATCAACAACCGCTTCATCCAGCAGGCCATGACCGAGTTCTTCAAGGAGCAGCTGGAGGTCTACTTCCTGGAGAACAAGCCGGAGGCCGACCGCATCGCCGAGCAGGTTCTTGTGAACAAGCGCAGCCGCGAGACGGCCGAGCGCGCCCGCCTGGGGATGAAGAAGAAGCTCTCCGGAACCATCGACATCGCCAACCGGGTCCAGAAGTTTGTCGACTGCCGCAGCCGGGACCCCGAGCGCCGCGAGATCTACATCGTGGAAGGCGACTCGGCCCTGGGCGCCTGCAAGCTCTCCCGGGATGCCGAGTTCCAGGGGATCATGCCGGTGCGCGGCAAGATTCTCAACTGCCTGAAGGCGGACTACGTGCGCATCTTCAAGTCCGACGTCATCACCGACCTGATGAAGGTGCTGGGCTGCGGCGTGGAGGTCAAGGACAAACACACGAAGGACCTGCAGAGCTTCGACCTCTCGGCCCTGCGCTGGAGCAAGATCATCATCTGCACCGATGCCGATGTGGACGGCTACCAGATCCGCACCCTGATCCTGACCATGCTCTACCGCCTGGTCCCGACCCTGATCCGCGAGGGCTATGTCTACATTGCCGAGTCCCCGCTGTATGAGATCAACGCCAAGGGCAAGACCTGGTTTGCCTATACCGAGAAGGAGAAGGCCGAGATCCTGGCCGGACTCAAAAACGCCAAAGCCGCCATCTCGCGCTCCAAGGGCCTTGGTGAGAACGACCCAGACATGATGTGGCTCACCACCATGAACCCCGAGACCCGCCGCCTGATCAAGGTCATGCCCGAAGACGCTGCGCGCATGGCGGAGGTTTTCGACCTGCTCCTGGGCGACAACCTGGAGGGGCGCAAGGCCCACATCGCCGAAGTCGGCGCGAGCTTCCTCGACGCCGCGGACCTCTCGTAAACAATTTGAAATGTTCAATTAGCAATGTGAAATGAGAACAATATGGAATTTATCATTTAACATTTATCATTTAACATTGTATCACTACATCCGGAGTCTTAAATGAAGAAGAAAAAGTCCCCCAACGACGCTGGCCCCAGAATCGTCGCCAACCCCAACGTCCTCGGACTGCGCGGCGAGACCACCGAACAGGCCATCACCGACACCCTGGAACAGAACTACATGCCCTACGCCATGAGCGTCATCGTCTCCCGCGCCATCCCGGAGATCGACGGCTTCAAGCCCTCCCACCGGAAACTTCTGTACACCATGTACAAGATGGGGCTCCTGACCGGCGCGCGCACCAAGAGCGCCAACATCGTCGGCCAGACCATGAAGCTGAACCCTCACGGCGACGCGGCGATCTACGAGACCATGGTCCGCCTCTCCGCCGGCAACCAGGCCCTGCTCACGCCCTTTGTGGACTCGAAGGGGAACTTCGGCAAGGTCTACTCCCGGGACATGTCCTACGCCGCCTCGCGCTATACCGAGGCCAAGCTCTCGAAGATCTGCACCGCTCTCTTCGAGGACATCGACAAGGACGCCGTGGACTTCGTGGACAACTACGACGGCACGATGCAGGAGCCCACGCTCCTTCCCACGGCCTTCCCGAACGTCCTGGTCTCGGCCAACTCCGGCATCGCCGTCGGCATGGCGAGCCAGATCTGCGGCTTCAACCTCAACGAGGTCTGCACCGCCGCGATTGCGATTCTCCGTGACGGGGACGCGGACCTGCTGAGCCTGATGCCTGCGCCGGACTTCCCGACGGGGGCCGAGGTGATCTACGACCGCGCCGCGCTGGAGAACGTCTACCGCACCGGCCGCGGCAGCATCCAGGTCCGGGCCCGCTGGCGCTATCTCCCGAAAGAGAACATGATCGAGATCACCGAGATCCCCTACACCGCCACCTGCGAGGCGATCCTGGACAAGGTGGCCGAGCTCATCAAGGCGGGGAAGATCCGCGAGATCAACGACATGCGCGATGAGACGGACCTCTCCGGCCTGCGCCTGGCCATCGACCTCAAGCGCGGCGCGGATCCTGACCGCCTCATGCAGAAGCTCTTCAAGTCCACGCCCCTCCAGGACGCCTTCCCCTGCAATTTTAATATCCTCATCGCGGGCAACCCCCGTGTCATGGGCGTGCGCGAGATCCTGGACGAGTGGATCGCCTGGCGGACTGAGTGTGTCCGGCGCCGGATCTATCACGAGCTGGCGGGGAAGAAGGACAAGCTCCACCTGCTCCAGGGGCTCCAGCGGATCCTTCTGGACATCGACCGGGCCATCGAGATCATCCGCAATACCGAGCTGGAGGCCGACGTGGTGCCGAACCTGATGGTGGGCTTCGGCATTGACGAGAAGCAGGCCGAGTTCGTGGCGGAGATCCGCCTGCGGAACATCAACCGGGAGTATATCCTCAAGCGCACCTCGGAGATTGACGCGCTCGAGAAGAATATCGCCGACCTCGAGGCTACGCTCAACAACCGCCGCCGTCTGAGGAATGTCCTGATTGGGGAACTTGAGAAGATCAATAAGCAGTTTCCGACCCCGCGGCGCACGGGGATTGTGTATGAGGATGAGCTGCCGGAGCTGACGGAGGAAGAGGAGCCGGACACCGACCCGGTCACGGTCTTCCTCTCGAAAGAGGGCTACTTCAAGAAGATCACGCCCCAGTCCCTTCGCATGTCCTCGGAGCAGAAGTACAAGGAGGGCGACAGTCTCCGCCGCAGTCTGGAGAGCGCGAACAACCGCGAGCTTCTCTTCTTCACCGACCGCCAGCAGGTCTACCGTCTGCGCCTGGCGGACATCGAGCCGACCAAGGCCTCGGTCCTGGGAAGCTTCCTGCCCACGCTGCTGAAGATGGACGACGGGGAGTCGGTCCTCGACATGGTGGATCCCGGCGACTACCAGGGCAGCCTGATCCTGGCCTTCGCAAACGGAAAGCTCGCGCACATCCCCCTGGAGTCCTACCGGACAAAGGGCAACCGCAAGAAGCTGGTGGGCGCCTATTCCGACAAGAGCCCTCTGGTGGGCCTGCTGCATCTGACGGAAGCCGCGGATTTGTTCATTTTGACAAATGACGGCCGCGCCCTGGTGGTGAACTCTTCGCTTCTGGCCCTGAAACCCACGCGCAATACCCAGGGGGTCTCGGTGGCAAGCCTTCGAGGGCGGAAGGAGCTGACGGGGATCATGCTGCTGGAGGATGCGAACCTGAAGGATCCGTCCCGGTACCGGGCCCGCACGGTCCCGAAGGCACCGGTGGCGCTGACCTTGGAGGACAAAGGCGAGGAGCAGCTGAGCCTGCTTTGAAAGGAGAAGAGACAATGGAAAAGCTGAATGATGCACAGATGGAAGGAGTCTCCGGCGGGGCAAAACGGGAGAAATACGTGTCTGCATTCTACTGCGAGGTTTGCCGAACGACCATCCATCTCCCCGGCGTCTATAGCCTTGAGAGAGCCAAAAAGGACCATTACATGAAGTTCCACCCCGAACTTCTGACTGCTTTTTCCCAATCTTGACCACGATCGGGCATACAAAGAAGAATGAATATGGTAGTTTTTGTATAAAAGTACCATATACTTTTCTATATGATGATGATATAATGCAAAATGTAACCTAAATATAGGAGGAATGTATAAAATGGCACCGAAGAAAGTTGCTGTTGCTGATGCGAAAACCGAGGCAAAAAAGCCTGTTGAAACCAAAGCCGTCGCTGAGAAGCCTGTCGCTGAGAAGCCTGTCGCCGAGAAGGCCGTTGAGGCCGTGAAGGAAGTCAAGGCTCCCGCGAAGAAGCCCGCCGCAAAGAAGCCGGCAGAGAAAAAGACTGCGGAGAAGAAGCCTGCAGAGAAGAAGCCCGCCGCAAAGAAGCCGGCTGCAAAGAAAGCTGCAGAAGTTATCATCCAGTCCGAGCTCGGCGGCGAGATCACCGCGGATGCAATTCTCGCGAAGGTTGGCGCGGTTGACAAGATCTATGTCAGAGTCGATCAGAATAAGGCGTACTGGGTACGCGGAGAAGAGACCGGCAGCGTCGATCTCTGGTAATCGAATTTTTAAGCCCGGCCGGAGTGCCGGGCTTTTCTTTTTTGCCTGTCTTCGTTAACCGGGTTCCGGCAGAGTGAATTCCGTGCGCCGGAACAGGCGGCGTTATTCCGGAATTCACAAACATGTCATTGAAATAACAGCAGGATTCGATATAATGTGTTAAACATTATGAGCTGAGGCGTGAACTTGTTTTGAAGAGCATTTTTATTAAAAACTTTGCCACCACCGCGCTGCTGCTCGCGTTCAGTTTTCTCTTACTTGCGGTGAGCTTTATCGGGATCGGCAGAACCTATCTGATCGAGGATTACCGGCGCGGTATGATGTCCGCCGCGGCAGAGGTCGCGCATACGGCATCGGCCATTGCGAGGGGCAATTCGCTTTCGGACTGGACCATGAGTATGGTAATCAGTTCCATTTCCGGCTCGACGGGGAACCATATCTTCATTACGGATGAAAACGGCATGCTTATCACATGCTCCGACAAGCGTCCGCACTGTGAACATATCGGTAAGCAGATACCCGACGAGGTAATCCAGCAGCTGGAGCTGGGCAGTTTTGACCGGCTGACGACGCTGGACGGGATTTATCCGGAAAAGCGCTATGTGGTCGGGAAACCCATTTTCGCAGAGACCAACGGAACCCTGCTGGGATACTGTTTTATCAGCTCGAAGATCTCAAATATGCTGGGCGCGTGGACGACGTATCTCAGCTGGGCGATTGTGGCGTTCACTGTCGTCTCCCTGCTTGCGATGCTGATGGTGATGGTTTACAGCAAGCGCATGGCGAGGCCGCTGGATGAAATTGCCTCCGCCTCCCGGAAATTTGCCAGGGGTGATTTCTCCGTTCGTGTGAAGCAGACCGTGGATACCACGGATGAGATGGGGGCGCTGATCGACTCATTCAACAAAATGGCGGATTCTCTGGAGCAGGCGGAAAAGCGCAGAAGTGAATTTATCGCGAATATTTCGCACGAGCTCCGAACGCCGATGACGACCATTGCCGGCTTTGCCGACGGTATTCTGGACGGGACGATACCGCCGGAACAGGAACGCAAGTATCTGATCTCCATTCGGGATGAGACGAGGCGCCTGTCTAGGCTGGTGCGCGACATGCTTGATGTCTCCAGGGCAAAGGCGAAAGCGGCGGATGCCTCCCGGCGGACCGTGTTTGACCTGACGGAGCTGATTCTTCAGACGATGCTGAGCTTTGAAAGCAGGGCAACCAAGAAGAACCTGGATGTGGATCCGCAGCTGCCGGACAGCCATCTGATGGTCATTGCCGACAAAGACGCGATCACCCAGGTGATTTACAATCTGCTGGACAACGCGATCAAGTTCGCCGACCCGGGGAGCTGTCTGATTGTGCGGCTCTACAAGGATATGGGCAAGGCCTATGTCTCCATCAAGGACTACGGCGAGACGATTCCCGCCGATGACCTGCCCTACATCTTTGACCGTTTCCACAAGTCCGACCGTTCCCGCAGTCTGGACAAGGAAGGCGTCGGCCTGGGGCTTTATCTGGTAAAAACCATCATCAACGCGCATGACGAGGACATCGCCGTGCGAAGCGAAGACGGAATGACGGAGTTCGTGTTCACACTTACGCTGGCAGAGAATACAAAGCAGGGAAGAGAAAAAACATGAATCAAAGCTGGTACAACACACAGAGCTGGTATGCTCCGCTTGTCTCTGACGAACAGGGGACGGAACTGCCCCTGGAGCGCATCGAAGAGCTTCCGGAGGCGGCGGAGAGGAAACACCGGAAAAAGAGATCCGGAGGCCTGACGCCGGGACGGATTGCAGGCTTGGTGATGATTCTCATTGCGGTAATCGTAGGGTCATCGCTGGCATTTCGGCAGATCGACGATGACGGGGCGATTCCGGCCGCGCCTTTTTCCGATCCCTCCGATGAAGACACGGAAATGCCGGACAGCCCGGCAGACTTCTTCGACCGGTTCTATGAAGACGTGGAGAGCAGCGAGGCCGAGGTGAATATCCCGAGACTGGAAGACCGGCCCACGGCGACCTTTGCCATGCAGG
>Ga0326513_10002613_pt1 | contig 13258 bp, 29 predicted proteins | sample 2_2465_0518_D_FD_203654 | JGI IMG/M metagenome (GOLD analysis project Ga0326513, IMG submission 203654) | Bovine rumen microbial communities from UC Davis, California, United States - 2_2465_0518 | ecosystem: Host-associated > Mammals > Digestive system > Stomach > Rumen | place: USA...
GTGGCTTCGTGTGGGTGGGAGAGTGGACCTGCCACACCCTCTACCAATCTCCATCAGGATAAAAAATTGTATTTTTATTTACTCTGTGTTCACCCATAAGCCTGTTCCCTTTGAGTGCATTGCAGCGATAATGCGCAGCTTGAATATTATTTACATCATCAACGCAAGCTTCTGGTGAGGAATAACCAAACTCCCTCCACCTTGAAACAGGCAAAATTTCGTCTATAACGAAACTCCAAGGATGTTTTGCATCACTCGGCTCATCGTAATGAATAGGACCATAACGACCATTACAAATGCCACATGGAGCGTTCATGGCCTTAAACCTCTCCCGGTTTTTTCTTCGCCTATTACCGTTATGTTTACGTGGGTTATTCATATACCCCTCTGTTTTTGTATCCCTTCCACGACAAAGGCACCCACCCGGTTAAAAGTGAGTGCCTAATGAAAGGAGAATTTACTGTATTGACAGTGCATATAGTTTCATGCCAGAAACTTCATTCCCTGAAGTGGTCCTTTGGACCAATATCATTTTACATCTAAATACTGTCCCCTGAGTGCGGTACTTTATTTTTATAACCCTTGCCCTGATACTTGAAATATGTGTGCCCGCCTTCAGTTTTCCTTGTGATCTTAACCGTTGACACTTTGTGCCAGTTCGGAAGCTGATCGATAATCTGATTAATCCTGAATGCTTCTTTATGAGTATAAGCGTGCCTGTTCATGTTAAGACAATTACACCAAATATCATAAGCCGAAGTATATGGAATAGTTTGTTCATTTAACCATTCTTCTATTCTATCTTTGTAAGGATCGATACTTATCCAATACCATATACCATTATCAGCAATACCGCCTTCACGAATACTCTTGATGCTGAGTTCTTGCTTTGCTCTATTAATAGTACCTTTTGAGAAGCCTTTACTTTCTAATAAATTAACTATATCATCTGCCTTGCATTTACCATTTGACATATTGCTCAAGATTATGTCTTTTGCCTTTTTTAGTTTATTGCTTGAATTATTAGTTATTCCAATCTCATCATAATTCTCCAAGTATTCGTTGATTATTTGCAATATCCATTCTCTCTTTTGCTTATCTTCGGTATATTTCAGAATCTCAATATATGATTTTATTTTAAATTTCACATTATTATCCACAACGTACCTCCTAAATCAACCTACTCAACTCGTAGTAGTACCTCTGTCGCATCTCATAGTATGTATCACGCTCACAAGGCATATCACGTTGCTTGAGTTGCACAAAGGTTAGTCCGTAACATACACCAAGCCGGAGATATTTCTCCATAATCGCATCCCTTGAACATTGTTTTAGCAGGCTGTCAATCATCTCCACCTTTTTCGATAACTCAATCGCTCTTGTGGCTGCGTTGAAGATCATATCGCCTGATGGTGATGTCTGCACTCGATCCTTGTCGTATCGGATAGCTGTTGATGTATCTCTGGCATCTTCCACCTCTGCCACCCAAAGTGGGTATCGAAGCGAATAATGTATTGCGGTCAGATAATCTTCTTTGGGTATGTAGTATTTGTTTTTGGGTGATAATACTCTGTATTTAGCCATATAACCTCCTCATTCGCTCTCTCCCTTCTACAATGTGATATTCATAGTGCCATTATTGACTATGTTCTGTTTAACACTTGGCAACAGATGTATCATTTGTTCTGCATTAAGCAACATCAGATCTCTTGTGTTAAATTCTTCGGCCGAATATTCTGTCCGGTGTTTAAACAACTCTTGTCTTGCGTTTATGAACAACATTTCAGCATCTTCTCGGATGATTAAATCTTTATTTTTCATATAATCCTCCTATAACATCTGCCTAAATACAGCTTCTAATACTGTTACAACTATTGAATTACCTGCTTGTTTATACAGCTGCGTGTTACTGTTGACGGATTGTGCCTTGTCGAAATCCTCATCTGTAAATCCCATAAGTCTCCAACATTCTCTTGGTGTCAGCTTGCGGATTCGGATCAGATAAACTTCTCCGTCAATCTCCCAAGTCCATTCTTCAAGCACACTAGGGATATTCTCCGTTGTCAGAGTCGGACATATTTGTCCGTTGTCTTGCGCCCTTCCTCTGCGTGTTTTGCTGTCTGGGTAATTCAGATCGCATACCCCCCCCCACTTCACAAGGGATAAAGCCTTCTCTTGTAGCCTGTCGGATAAGAACCATATTGTCTTTCTGTACTGTTGTTATAGTTCCGACACAATCATCTTCCCTAACTTCAAGCCTTTGTTCCAATTCAATCCCTTTTCTTCTGTCCGATGGATTCTCCGGATTTCTACCTCTCATAGCAACACAATCAATTATCTTCGGCATATGACCCCCCCACATTGTGTCGGAAGAGTCGGACATATTCCTTCTGTTCCATATACTCTGTTGGCAGATTCAAATGTGTGATCCATTGTGTGATCCATCTTGCCTATTATTTCAATCTCTCCCATTGTCCTTCCTCGTTCTTTCTAAAAATCTCGATGTACTTATAGCTTCCTTCTGGGATGCTTGCCGGTAACGCAAGTGCACATTGCCCCATACTGTAAACTCTGTCTTGCTGATGGTATTGCCCCCCCCCATTTATGATCGGACAATCCACCTATACATCTAGTTTCTTGCATTCTATTACTCCGTTCATTGCTTGATTACCAAAGCCTTTATAATCTCTGGCCATTAAAGTGTTAGCCGTATCGGTGAATCGTTCAAGTTCGCATCCTTGTGACTTCAACAACACCGCTTGCTTCGTTCTTGTGGTTTCTGATACCTGCATCGTATTTAGCACAGATTGCGTTTGAGATAAGCACAGTTTCTGCGTGGTTAGAACACAAGTCAACTGTCTGTCTGTCTGTCTGTCTGTCTGTCAGAAGTTTGCCACCTATCACGAGCTTGTCAATAAGTTTCTTGGCTTTTTCCGAAGTGATGTAGTATCTCTCTTCAACCTCATCTTCCAGATAGTCCTTCATACACTTATCAAGTGGTATCTTGTTTGGAAATTGGTAATCATACTCACCTAGAAGTGATACCATAAAGCATCTTTTTCGGCTTTGTGCTACTCCATAATCCTTTGCGTTAAGCACTTCTATATGATTAACATATCCTTTTGACTCAAGGAAATCTGTCCATTGCTTAAAAGCGTTCTCATTTTTCTTTGAGATGACCTGTGGTACATTTTCCATCAACAACACTTGTGGCAATTCTTCAACCTCATCAAGTAGCCTTCCCACTTCAAATAAGAGTGATGACCTAGTGCCTGAATTGCGTTCCATACCACGCATTTTTCCGGCCACGCTTAAATCTTGACAAGGCACCTATGGAAACGAATAAGTCATTATGTATGTATAATGGTCTGTATTCGTTATCCCAAGATCACCCCCCTTCGTTTTGCTTATGTCGGATGTTTCAAAGTTAGTTCCGTGTATTGCGTTATAACTTGCCATTGCATATTTATCCCATTCAATGACTCTGTAATGTGTAAAATTTGCCCCTATATTACGAAGTGCCATTGCTTGTGATCCTACTCCGGCAAACAATTCAATCAATCTGATAGGTTTATCAATCTTGAATGGTTTGCGGATGTAGTCGAATATGTTCATTTGACCATCAGGGATATAATCAAGATTTTCAAACATATCATTTATTCCCTCCTACCGCATACTCAATGAAATTTTTAACCACCATACACTTCAAAGCCGATTCCAAATCAATCAAGCCATGTGTTTTCATATACTTATCAACATAGTCCTTAACTCTGGGATTGGTCTTGTATAATTCCATGCTATCTATCAAACTCATTTATGTTTCTCCTCTCTGTATATTCCTTCCAGAAGATCTATTGCACCAAGTATCATCTTGCTTGTCATTTCACGGAAGTATTTAGGCTGTCCGTCTGTCGAGCTGTAAATTGCATTCGATTCATCTCTAACACCATCCCAATATTCTTCCGATTGATTGTCTGTTCGTTCTAGATACTTCTTGGTGAAGTTCCATACCTCTTGCTGTATTCTGAAAGCTTCTTTTTTCAGTTCCATAAAATCTCCTTATCGTTGCCGTGTTTAGTGTTGCCCTATTGGCAACGCTTACAAGCCTAGTAAAATCAATGCTTTGAGCAGTTTTGTGTTGTCATGTTGTCACCCTGTCGCTTATGTTTATATAAATACTTATATATATATTTATTTTTTTATTATTTATTACTAACGGCAACAGGGTAACAGTGGCAACAAATGCGATATATATGCGGTTTAAGCCGTTGCCGCAGTGTTGCCGACAAGACGATTATTTTGTTTTATCGTATGATCTCTGCACTCCATAATGACCACACCTCTGCTTGCCCATGCTTCTCCACCCGGTAATGTTGTTCTTCATAATCTCATGTATCGCATTGATGTCTTGCGGTCTAGGCTCTACATACATATTGCCCAAGGCTTCCTTCCAAATCATCATTGCGCACACTCTGCTGTTGTCTGTATTATCAAGCCACTCCTGAATCATTCCGATCTTGGGATCATCTTCCAGATAGTCAAGTTGAGAAGCCAAAGCAGCATCTTCAAAATCTTTGGGTAACACAAGCGATATTTTGCCACCCTTTTGCTTATACTCATCCATAATCTCGCCCCATGCTTGAATAAACTCATAATGAGTTGCTTCAAGGTCATCGAAGGGATTGACTACTGGCTCAATGCTACATGTAACAGGTAAGAATCTTCTGTTTCCCGTTTTATCTGTCAAGAAGTCCACAGGGTTTGATGTTCCTGCAAGCACACACTGCCTTGGCCTCTGTTCCGTTCTGCGTTCATAGGGTGTGCGGTAAATGTCGATTGTAGATGTTATAAAAGCCTTAATGCTCTCCACATCCTTGGCTCTCTTCGTTGCTTGCAATTCTGACATTTCAACTATCCACATTCCTCGAAGCTTTTCAAATGCCTTATCACCATCGAGTGTGTTGAAGTTATCTGCAAACCACGCATCGGATCCGGCAAGGAATCTCAAGAAGCTCGATTTGTATGCACCTTGCTTACCCACAAGAATGAGCATATAGTCAAATTTGCATCCGGGTTTATAGATCCTACTCACTGCTCCAAGCATATATAACCGCATCACAGCCATGTTGTATGGTGTTTTTTCGGCTCCTACGAATCGAGTAAGCAAGTTCGCAACGTGCTTGTTGCCATCCCAGATCGTGTGTGCATACTCAAGCATATCCTTGACAGGGTTTATCTTGTGCCTGTGTATGACATTGTTAAGAGCATCAATCATTTTATCCTTGTTTTTCAGGCCGTATTTGCTCTCGATATAGCTGCGCAGATTGCTGTCATCAGCATTCGTCCACTCTCTCCAACCTTTACCATCCTGCCACGGAAGATTGCCATATACACAAGGTGAGTATGACAACTCATTGAAAGCGATCTTGCCGAATAACTCCGTATCGTATGCAATCGCCTCTTCTGCATTCAGAATAGTTTGTGCGATCTTGTTGGTAGGGTTTCCGTCCTTATCCAACATATAAGTGAATTGTGGCTCTCTGTATGTGAGTCCTGAAGCCTCAATGACTTTCATCTCACCCTTCTTATAAGTAAGAGCACTTTGCACTAATGTGTTGACTTCATCCTCTGACAAAGGCACATCACACTTCTGTTGGTTTTCCTTCATCACCGCTTCCAGTATCGTGGAATCTTCAAATCCTCTTGCTTGTAAGCTGCAAGCCAACTTATATAATGTGGCATTGCGCTGTCCACTCGGAATGGTCTGTGGAAGCTTGAATGTTGTGATAGATGATGAATGCCCTATTTCCAAGAATTTCTTGATGGTTTCGTCCACTTCTGCAATTGGAGTGTTCTCTGGATCCTCTTCCCATTGGTACTGTGTGCCGTTAGGGTGATAAGAGGGTGGTGCTATAACATATCCACCTTCGCCTCGAACATCAACACCATCAAGTATTCCTGCTCTGTTTGTGATGTCCTTGCCAGTGTACTTGTAATATAAGTGCGCACCGCCTCGTCCTGTGATGGCTCTGACAGTTTCAGGAAGATCTCCGTTGTCTTTTTCCCATTGGCATACTTCTTGATACCCATCAAGGCCCTTATCCTCATCAATATCCTCATCAATAACTATAAGATTTGACATGGATCCTGTTGCGACTCCGATCGAAGCATCCGGGTATCTCTTCCACCATGCTCTAATTGCACCGGGATCCTTTTTAGCATCTTTGCAGCCGTGTGGAGTGAGTGGTTTTTTTGTAGATGCGCTCACAGGGAATACCGCCCAACCATATTCACTTGCGTACTTCAGCGCATTTGTAAGTAGTTCATTTTCACTCATATTGCTCAATTATCTCCGTTATTATTCTTGCGGCATCACTTGGATGGCAAAACATAAAGGTCACATTGTATCTCTCTGATATGGTTTCCATTGCTTTTTGTAGCCTTGGACCTTGCACACAGTTTGGTGAATATATCACCCTCGGATTCTGCCAAGTATGCACTTGCGATATATCTGTTATGCCCAGAGTGTTCTCTACTAATATGTAAAGTTTACATCCTGCTTCCTTGGCATTCTTACATTCATTGATGAATCGATTGTGTTCTTTTCCGCAGATATTGTTGGCAATCTCATCCATATTCTCTTTGGTATCCACACTCACAGGTGGTATGGGTGCATAGTCACCAAAAGGCAACTTGCACCGCACCAACTGCACCGACATATCAGAGAAGCATTCGTGCTTGATATTATGCTTGTCATTCTTCTGCCGTGTATCTTCCTGCAAATACATTAGAATGCCAGAGCCTCACCTTCAGGCACCTTCATCCATTCTGAATTTGCAGAAGATTCCTTGGGCTTATCTTCTTTGATCTTCTTGAGTTCCGGCACCTTCTGTTCATTAAGCTTATCGATTGAAAACTCACGGACCACATAGAGTCTTGTCTTGAGTTCGCCATCGTTGCCGTAGTACTCTTCCTCGCCAAAGAGCAATCCGATCTTCTTGCCCACAAGTGTCTGCTCATCTGCGTTGACAGTATTACCATCAAAAACGAAGTTGCCATTGCTACGGCTTACTGCGGTACAGAATCTCTTGAACATCGGAAGAGCTGCTGTCTTATATGACTTCACATAAGCACCTGCCCATGCCCATTCAGGGTTATTCTCACGCATCTCCTTGTAGTACCCCTTAAACTCACCATCGATAATGTCATATGTCACCTTGAGATATTCCTTGTCAGATACATCCTCAACCTTGGTGATACCGCAGATGTATGCACCTGCTCCGGGCCTCTTAAATTCTCCTGCTTCCTGCACATTTGTCATGTCAATCTTCTTCATGTTATTTTTCCTCCTTAAATAAATTGAAATATATTCTCTCTGTTGTTCCTTTGTATGATTTTTTACGTTGATAATTATTGACGAAATCATTAATAGCTTTTTCTACCATAGGAACAGCTAATTTCTTACTTTGACCTCCGGGCATCTTGAATGATCCTGCAATAATATCATTTCGCAATACAATGGCTGCACTTTGCTTTGTAGAATCAGGTATTCCTGTATAAACTATTCTCAAAAAATCATCTAGGGTATGTTCAGGAACTCCTGCTTCTAGTGCGTAAAAAACTCCCAATAATATTGCTGAATTTTTACAACTAATTCTTGTACCTCTTTTTGAGCTTTGTTTATTCTTATATAATCTTGAAATTGCTCGTAATGAATCCTCATGTCTTTTTATGAAATTCTCAATCTCATAATCTTGAACAATAACCAATGATTTTGAATATGTATAATGTAATCTGATCATTGATATGATTATTGCGCTTGATATATCAGAATCCATTCCCTTCATCATGAATATATCCGAAGTTGATCTAGTCCTTCCTCGATCATATATGGCAACATCGTCTGGAACATTGAATTTAAATCCCATTTTGACAGGAACATTTGCGATAATCACTGCGTTTAATCTGTGCTGTCCGTTCTTCAAATACCCTGATTGAGATATTGCAATATCTTCTCCGTTAAGCTCCCATTCCCCCTCTTTCATTGCTTTTGCATAGCTAGTAGCTCTTTTAGGCTCAAATCTCCTATTTGTATTATTCTTTTCAAGTAGTGAACGAGCCATAGAAGGAGTAACGAGTATTTCCTTATATTCCATATTAGTAACCTCCCTTCCTTAATACTCCTTGAGTGCTTTGAGCACATCTACAATATTGTTGGGTATCTCATCAGCTTCAAATGCACCCATAGGTGTCTTTGCTGTGCTGTTGTTGGCCTTTGTCTGGAACACATACTCCCCATCCTTGGCTATTGCATAGAGTACTGTGGTCAGCTTGCTCTCAACATTTAGCTTGTCGAGCTTCTTCCCGGATGTCTTGATTCGTGTGAACACATAACCATCTTCATCCTTCTGTGTCTGTGAGTGGCAGACAACTATGATTGTGAGGTCATCACGTAGTGTATAAAGCCTGTCGAGCAACTCCCACACACACTGGGCAAGATCCTGCCATTTGTCATAACCTTTTTCCTTCATTCGTCTGACCTCATCTGCAACCATAAGGCCGTTAAGGGTGTCGATCACTACCACTTTGATATGCTTCATGTTATCTTGTGCGTTGATCTTATCCAGAATCTGATCCACAGTTCCGATAGTGTCTGTTGCCATGTAGTTCAGCTTCTCAAAGCTGTACTGATTTCTCCATCCCTTCCATGACAGGCCCTTCTTATCGCAATCGATATAGAATGTGGTCTTGGGATCCAAATCTCTCATCGAAGTGGTCTTGCCGGAGCCACTCTCTCCCATGATTCCTATGACTTTTGCCATAATCTTCTCCTTCCTTTAATCAATACCTAAATCACTGCGCATTTCACTGTTATCAACCACATCAGCGCATATGTCGCAATACCATCTGTTTTTGATGTGAACACATAAGCTTGAGTTCATCATTGTTCGACCGCATTCAGCACATACTGGAAACAGATTCATATGCGCTTCCAGTTTTGCCTGTCTGCGATCTTCATCAATCCAAGGCTCATTAGTCAGCATCAACATCACCTCTCTTTGGAGGGATGTACCCCTCTTCATCAGGAGCGATCAGAGCATGGATCTTAAAATCACGGATCCTAAAAGACTCATCCATGTCACCATCGAAGTGGTATTCGTACATGATTTCTTCCTGCTGTATGTCATAAGCTCTGCAAGCCATAACGAAGTCCTTATGATTTGCGATCATTATGGTTGTCACCGATGTATCTATGAAATGAATCGGAGCAAAGTCTATTGAGTTTCTCAACTGTGTTCGCAGATACATGATGCGTTCCAAGGAATCTCTGACATTTAATACTGCAATATCCATCTCATATCACCTCCAAACCATCCAACAATTCACATCCTGTGTCAGATGTGTTCTGCTCTCGATCTTGTTACCCTTCATGAATCCTGCGTAACAGTGCAGGTCATTCTTCTTAATCTTGAAGTGTCTGTTGGCTACCGCTATTGCATCAAACATATTCTTGGCCTTTGTAGTGGGCACAATCACTATTGTCTTGCCGTTCTTGTCATTGGTTGCTAACCAATAATCTCTTGTTTTGGTCATTTGTCCTCTTTTCCCAGATATGCTATAATATCTGTAAATTCATAGTTTTACTTGCTTGAGCGTGACTTTGTGGTGGTCATGCTCTTGCTGCGTTTAAGATGTTGTCGAGCTTGTTCTTCTGCTCATAATACCTGTTGCTTATTTCTGCCCAGATAAGATCATCAGGCAATAATCTCAAAGCGACTTGTTTCTGCTCATTAGTGAAAGCATTTACCACGGCAATGAATGCTTCATACTCTGCTGTGTTCATCATTTCATTCTTCGGATTGTTCATTCTTATTCCTCCTTTCCTATATAGTCATATATATTCATCTGTTCTTCCTGTGGGAATGCAAGCATTTCCTCTTTGGCTCTGGTATAGAAGTTTCTGTCAATCTCAAAACCAAATGCCGACCTTCCAAGCTCATGTGCAGCTCTTAATGTTGCTCCCGATCCGCAACAGGGATCTATTACCACATCCCCCTCATCTGTGAAGGTTTCTATCAAACGCTTCAAGACTTTGACGGATTTCTGTGCCGGATGTATCTTGGGTATTTCTTTTCCGTCTCGTTCCCATTCAAACCAATTGAAAACCATGTGCCCTGTTCCTGGAATGTTCTTGCCGTTCTCATCCCATTTAACTCCGTTTCGGAACTTGGGAAGCCTATCTCTGTATAAGAGAAGTGCATATTCTGTGGCTCCTACCACTCGCATATTCGCTTTAAGCACTTGCGGACTATAATTTTTAATGAATATTAAAGGTATATAATTCACAAATCCGTGCTTCTTGGCTGCATCTCTTAAAGTTTGCAACTGTTCGAATGAACAAAAGACAATCATACATGGGCTGTCACTGCTTCGCCCTCTCGATAATGGCTTTGTATCGTCTTTTTTGAGCATCTTGCTGCAAAAGTGAAAATACTCATACAGATTGAAGTTAAAATCACTATTGAATGCTGCCTTTCCTGCAAATTTGCTTTCTCCGTTCTTATTGTCCCCCCCCACATACCACATGGGATTGCTTCCATAGAAATTAGTTCCTACATTGTACGGAACATCCGCTATAATCAATTGAGCAGGTGGGATTGCATACTTCTTATAGTTCTGCATTGAATCCCTATATATTTCACACTTCAACTTGCTCACTCTTTATCCCTCCTTTCTCTTAACCTCTTATCTGTGAGATACCATGGCTCTCGCTTGAATCTTATCTTGGCTCTGTAATCTTCCAATTCTGCCCTTGAAGCCATTTCATAGAATGCTTCCTTGGCTTTGATTGGTGACTTAAACTCCATGCTGAAACTCATTTTTCCTTCTTGGTGATCTTGATCTGCGACAGATCCACACCGCTCTCCTTTAATCTCTCCACGACCTTCTTCCATTTCCTTGCGTATTCATTGAGGTACTTGTTTTCCTTCTCTTCCAGAATCTTCTTCTCATGATCCTTAATGAATGCGCCATAGGTCTGCACATAATAGTTGCTCATCCGTCTGCCTCCAAAACTTGTATATATACTTTGCCCTGACATCCGTCCTCATATACTCTGTCCATAAATCTCTGACAGGCTTCCAAGTCCTCGCACCAAATATCAATCAAACGACCTTCTTTGAATGCATCTGTACTGGGGCCAGTGTCCTCGCATTCATATATGCCAAGAATCTGTCCGATCTCATCATCCGGTAAACGCTGATAGAGGATGATAGTCTTACCAATGTATTCCTGACATCCACCACATATACCCTTGTGTACTGGCTTACCTGTGCAAGTGTAGTCAGAAGGTCCGTTGTAGGCCGTGGCAAATCCCTTGATAAGTGTCGGCTGCTCTTCTGCTTTAGCTTCTGGGCAGATAGTAAGGGCGATTGATACTGTCATCAGTACCGCCAATATTCTGTTCTTCATTTCTTAAACCTCTGTGAATTAGTACACCACCGACTATCACAAGCAATAGTGATATGGTGATTTTCGATGCGCTTCCGTAGGCTTCTGATAATCCTGCCACTCCGAGAAGTGCCATTGTGAATCCGATTCGTTCTTTCATAGTTTTACCCTTCCATAATGAATCTGCTTACTGTGGTTGCATCCAATTTGAGATACTTAACAAGGCTTGCGAATTGCTCCAACGGCATCTTGCTGACATCATCCACGTACTTGTTTGCGGTCTTGAGGCTGATACCAAGTTCAAATGCGATATCGCTATTCCTGATGCAGTATCGAGCCTTTTGTGCTCTTATCTCTGATTGGAGGTCGTTCTGCTGCTTGGTCATACATCAACTCCTATTCCGCAACAGTTCCGGCACATTTCATCCTCATACCCTGTGTAGGTGTCTGCATAAGGGCAGTGGTGTTTGCCGTTCTCATCCGGGAAATCGCACGGAGTGAATGCCTGTTTTCCATCACTGGGTATCATGTCATATTCGCTGTTCATTGCTTATTCGCCCTCCCTTCTGTGCCTATTTCGCAACATTCAGACAAAAAAATCATCCGCACTAATGTCATAATGATGGCATAAGATCTTGACCTGTGCCAATGTGAAATCCTGCCGACCATTTACTTTGGCATTGACATTCTCTTGCGTTATGCCTAATAGCTCTGCGATTTCTGATTGTTTGATATCATGTTGCGCCATATAGCCTTTGAATCTCTTACAATCCATCTTCTCTAACCTCCTTCCTATATCTTGCGATTTCGCAACCGCTAAATACAATATATACTATCTGTTGCTACATTGCAACTATTTTTTAATATTTTTTTTAAGGTTTTTGTTTTATAATACCGATATAGGGATTAAAGGAGGCAATCACAATGAATGCGAACATTGGAGATATACTTATCAAATTAAGAAAAGAATCACAGCTCACCATGGATATGTTGGTAGAAGATATCAACTATAAATATGGTGTGCAAGTGAATAAGAGCATGATATCCAGATGGGAGCGCAATGAGAATGATCCTTCCCTTGAAATGGCTATCATTCTTGCCAAGTATTACAATGTCAGCCTTGACTATCTCATTGGCCTTACAGATGTCAAGACTCCGGCAAGGTTATTGGCATCCGCTAATAAGAAGAGATCAGAAGAGCCTGTGTTGAATCTGAATCATCCCAGACCTTCACTCACTCAAAGACCAACACCTGAAAGACCGGGAATCAATATAGGCAGAAGAACATCTATTCCAACAAGTAAAGAAGATGATGATTTCGAGTTCGAGTTCCTCAACATGGATGATGATGATAAGAAGGGCAGAAAATAATGGCAACCGCTAAAAAGCACGGCAAACAGTACCGAGTAATTGCATATCTGGGCATGGTGGATGGTAAGAAACAGTACAAATCATTCTCCGCACCGACAAAGGCAGAAGCCGAGCGCAAAGCTGCGGAGTATAAACAGAAGCACAAAAGCACCAAGGCTCTGACAGATACCTTTGCAGAGTATGCTATGGCTTCCAACAATGCCAAGACGAACATATTAAGTCCTGCGACTATTCGGAAGTATAACACAATGGTCAGGACACTCGATCAGAAGTATAAGTGGTTTGCATCCAAGCCGATCGGGAAGATCACGGAGCATGATGTCCAAGTGCTAGTCAACGAATTAAGTGCCGTAAATGCCCCTAAAACCGTCCGAAGTTATTATGGGTATATTAACTCGTTTTTATCGTTTGAGGGCATAAAAACGAGTTAATATAC
>Ga0326513_10002614_pt1 | contig 13255 bp, 17 predicted proteins | sample 2_2465_0518_D_FD_203654 | JGI IMG/M metagenome (GOLD analysis project Ga0326513, IMG submission 203654) | Bovine rumen microbial communities from UC Davis, California, United States - 2_2465_0518 | ecosystem: Host-associated > Mammals > Digestive system > Stomach > Rumen | place: USA...
GGCGGCCCTGGCCCGCAGCTTCGCCATCAGCGCGGCGTCGATCTGGATGTTGAGGGCGACCACATCCTCGCCCTCCTCGGGAAACCCGAACTCCCTGGCGTAGGTGTCGGCGCTTAGGTGCTCCTCGGCCCACTGGCGGGCCGTCTCGAACGTCAGCGGCATGATCTCCGCCCCGCCCTTCCAGTTGTTCTCGCCGGTGGCGACGGCGTAACGGGTCATCGGCCCGCCCTCGCCGTGAAGGAAAAACTCGCCCGTCCGCTTTTGATACAGCTCCTCGGACCAGCGGGAGAAGCCCTCCCCGCCATTGTCGCCGCCCAGATACCGGGCCTTGTCGGTGTCGTACTGCTTGCCCTTGATGATCTTCTTCATGGTCTTGCCCTCCTTGGTTTTCGTCGTTTACACCCGCTCGCAGCCCAGCAAAGTGGGCTCGCCGTCGCTGCCACACAGGCCCAGCCACCAGCCGGCCACGCGGATCTTCTCGCGGCCCATCATGTTATACAGGGTGTCGTCGGCGTAGTGGGTGTCGTCCTCGGTGCGGATGATCTTGACGACGCTGACACCGGGCTCCCACTGGTTCTCGGCCCAGTTGATGGAGAAGCCGCATTCCGGGATGTCGCCAAAGCGCTCGGCCTCTACCCACTCGGGCTCCCGGCCCACGAAGCCGGCGTGGAAGAACTGGGCGCAACCGTCACGGTCTGCGAAGATGTACTCGGTCTCGCTGAACGGCATGGCTTCGACGGCTTCGCGCTCGCTGTCGTACATGGCGGCGTATTTCGCGCCCAGCTCCCAGGACTTCTTCCAGCACTTCTTGAGCTCCTTCATTTTCGCGTTCCCCTCTCTCAATTTCTGATACTATTATACCATAGAGTTTCAACAAAGTCAATACATAAACAGAGTTTGTAGCATATTTGACACAAAAAATCCCCCGAGTGGAAATGCCTGGTTGGGGCTTTCCCACTCGGGGGATGCTTATTGGATGAGCTCCATGACGCGGTTGTAGATTTCCGGGTGCAGCGCCTGCGTGATCGACATCAGCTCGTCTATTATCGGCCATATGTCTGCCGCTCGTTTTCCGTCGATTGCGGACGCGAATGGGGATTTTCCCGCGTACTGGATGCGCTGCGCCTCCGGTGGAGCCGGGGACGCGGCGAAGGACGCGCCCTGGAGCAGGGGCATGGGGGACGCCTCCCGGCAGCGAATTGGCGTTCAGGCCTCGGGCGTCTTTTGTGTCTGTGACCGGCTTTTGTGTCTGTGACCGGCTTTTGTGCGGGGTCGGCTTATTCGTCGGGGACCTCGGGGATGCCCGCGACGCTGGTCAGCAGGGACAGAATACCCGCGAGGACGGAGCTGGACAGCACCAGCCTCCAGTTCACGTCGCCCATGGCGGCGGAGGTGCCGATGGTGGCCACGGCGGTCTGGGCGACGGTCTTGATGGCGCGGATGCCCGCTGCCTTGATCCAGGCTTTCCAATCTCTCATATGTGTCTCCTTTCCGGCGCTCATGCGCCCCTGGTCAGTATGGCGATGCCCGCGCCTGCGGCGGCCAAAACCACGGCCTTGACGATCTCCCAGGTGATCTTCTTCCACTTGTCGGCGGGCTCTCGCTCCAGCTCGCCCACGCGCTTGTCCACGCTCTGCACGGCGGTCTTGACCTCGCCGATGCCGTTGGCCAGGTTGTTGACCGCGTTGGTCAGGTTGGCAAGCTGGACCTGGGTCTGCTGGAGCTTGTCGATCTTCTCGTCGTGCTCGTGCAATCTGCGGTTGTAGCTGCTGTGTTCCTGCTCATTGGCCCGCAGCGCGCCAACAATCTCCGCGTATTGTTCATCGTTCATTGGTAAGCACCTCACTCCACAAGTCTGCTGTACTTTGGCGACACCCACCCGTTCTGATTCTTGTACTCAATCAGGTGCCAGCCGTCGTCGCTGGTCTGGCCCTGATACGGGTACTTGTCGCCCCGGTGGGCCACGCCCAGCTTTTTGCTGGTGGTCTTGTTGGGGGACGTCCTCACATAGCAGTCGCCGCCGACGATCTCTACCCACTTCGGCTCCTCGGCGGGTTCGTCGTGCTCGTCAAGGGCCTTCTCCATGGCCTCGCGCGTCGCTGCGTCATAGACGCCGGTCTCCGGCAGCCCGTAGGCCCGTTGGAAGGCTTCGACGGCCATCTCCGTGCAATCGCCAAACTCCCCGTCCGCACCGTAGGGACCGCAGCTGAAGCCCAGCTCGATCAAATTCTCCTGGAGCTGCTTCACGTCCGGGCCTTCGTCGCCGTTCTTCAGGTCCCGGTCTCCCACCGGCTCCGGCTCGGGCTGGGGCTTATCATCGTAGGAGATCATACTGTCCGGCAACATGCCCCACTTCGTCCACGGCCCATCCTTGACCTTACGCCTCTGGCAGTCGTAGTCAAATCCGCGCATCTCCACGGTGTACCCGCCGCCGACGTAGACCCCGATGTGTCCGGATTTCCAGACCACGAGGCCGGGAATGTCGGGGATGTCCTTGATCTTGCCGGTCTTCTTGCAGATGGCGATCATGCCGTTGGCGCTCTTGTCCGGGCAATGGTTTGTCCCGTACTTCGGGTCGGTGTCGTACTTGCCGCCCGTCCAGAAGAAGGATTTGATCATTCCCACACAGTCAGCACACCTGCGCCCCTGCTCGATGTCCTTCATGTAGCCGGATTTCCGGCTGCTGCCGTAATGTTCGGGGTACTGCTTCTTTTTGCTCTCATATTTGGAAAGCGTACACTGGTTGCCGTAAGTGCCATACCAGTACGCCCAATGGTCTTTGTGGTTGTACATCTCCTCGCAATACTCCGCAAGCTGTTTGCCGGTAAACATCTGTGATTCACCTCCGTCAGTGTCGGTTCCGCTGTCTGCTGTCGTGAAGAAACTCAGGGGCTTCGTCCCCATCAGCTTATTGAGGTCAACATTTCCGCTGACCCCCGGCAGCTTGCCCTTGGACGTGTACTGCCACAAGTCGCAGGGATAGTCAGGCGGCGTCTGCGGCTTGCCGTCGTTGGAACCATAACGGGGAATCCACACATACGCATACCGCCCGTAATCCAGCGCCCAGTTTTTGTACAGATGATGCCCGATGTACACCGCCACACGGATGCCGCAGCCGATGTAGTGGCGCAAGCCCTCCTCAAACGCCTCGCAGATGGCCCGCGCCCGGTCGGCCTTGATGCCGTCATACTCCGCGTCGATGACGTAAAACAGCGGCGATGTGCCCGCCGTGGCCTCGGCCATCACCTTGGCCTCGTTGCGCGCCTCGGCTTCGTCGGTGGCCTTGATGTAGTGATAGGCATGGAAGGGCACGTTGTACCGCGTACAGCCGGACACGTATTCGTCGTAGCGCTCATCCTTTTTCACGCCCACGCTGGAACGCAGGATGGCGAAACCAAGGCTGCTGAATGCCTGCCCCCAGTCAATGTCGCCCTGATATTTACTCAAATCGGCAATCACCTTTTCCACCTCCCCCGCTTGATTCTCGAAGCTGGACAGCCAGTCAAACATGGCATACTTTTCGGACACCCACGTAAACTGAATGGGGTGTCCATAACCGAGCACCAGTGTCAGCTTCGCTTCGCCGCCCAAATCCTTGAGCCGATTGTACATGCTCTGCGCGTACTTCTTGTAGTTGTGCTCCTTCTCCCCCGCAAGGAACCACATAGGAATGTGCTGAATCTCATTCATCCTGCTTCCAATGTCTTTGCAGGGGGACAGCATCGAAGCCGCGCTGAAGAAATCCGGGTAGGCCAGCAGCATATCCAGCGTCCCGTTGGCCCCCAGACTGTGCCCGGTGATGGAGATGTGCTTCACGTCGCAGCCCTGCTCACCGGCCACATGGTCGATCAGAGCCTTCAGGTCGGCCTTGCACTCGCCCCATGTGCCCTTCGGCAACTGCGGCATGAGGACAACCGCCTCCGGGGCGCATTTGCCGTTAGCAAGGCTGATATACGGCTCCCGCCTTTTGAGTTTGGACAGGTCGTTCCCGATCTCCCCGCTGCCGTGGAGCACCACCACCAGCGGCAATCCCCCGCCGTCCTCCGGCCTGTACAGTATGTACCTGAACTTCCCGTATGAATGATCTGTCGACATACTTGCGCCCCTTTTCGTATTTTTTAATCGTGCTTGTTGCCATACTTTATTCGGCGTTATGAGTGATGGGTTATTTATAGAATAATTTAATTGTTGATGTGCTAAGATAATCTACTCCACTATAATGCCATGCTTCTAACTGTATTTGATTAGTGTTCCAATCTATACTTACAGTAACCGAATGACGATCATTTGTATCGTTGTAATAAGAAAAAAGTAATTTATTTGGATATGCCGCTACGTCAGTATTACGAACGCAGAAAAATGGAAATCCATAATTACTATTTCCCCCAAAAACTAAATACCCGCTTACTTCAGTAGCAGTTGCAGGGATATTAAGTATTGTATTCCCTGTCGCTTGACCAACATAAACCCAATTTATGTCTTTAATCGTACCCGTCGCCATGCCTTACACTCCCTCCGGCTCCGCAATCCCGTTCCACACCTCAAACAGCAGCCGGTTGCCGCCCATGTCCGTCACTTCCACCTGCACGTAGTCCGTGTCCGCGTCGTGCCCGTAGCCGTAGGCCCCCAGATAGGCGTGGTAGCTCTGCCGCGCATCGTCCAGCGTGTCCTTCACTTCGATGCCCTTGTCCCATGCGTCTGTGGTCTTGTTGTGCTTGATGCGGTGCATGAAATACTTATTCATGATTCAGCCCTCCTTAATGGCTCGTAATGGCCACGGCCTGCGGCAGCGCGAATACCGGGCGAATGCTTTCCGCCGTGCTGCCGCCGTTATTGGTGATGGTGAAATAGCCCGCGTAGGTCGTCCATGTCAGGCTGGCGGGTGGCGCGTTTTCGGCGCTTGAAGAAAAGTTCCAACGCACCAGCTCGTGATCGGATGTCAGCCCCGTCAGGTTGTAGCTGGCGGAGCCGCCCGAAGCCGGGATGGGGATGGACGACGACGGCGACAAGATGTTGCCATCTCCCCCCAGCGCCTCAATCGCCGCCGCGATGCGCTGGCCGGTGGAATCCGTCAGTATGCGATAATCCGCTGCCGGCATTATGTATCACTCCCTATCCGCTGGCACAAGTAGCCCTGTGCGTCGATGTACAGCCCTACGTCCGTCTGTGCCCCGATGTTCGCCGCCGTCAAGTTGACGTTACCCTGCCGGTAGCTGCTCTCCGCGTCGCCCTTGACGCCGCTGACATAAGGCGTATTATCCGGCAGCGCCCCGACCTCGGCGGCGGTATAGGTGGGCTTGCTGTTCTGCTTCGCCCACGATGGGACCGTGGGATCGGTCTCCGATGTCAAAAACCCGCTGTCGTTGGTCAGGTCGCTCGTCTTGGACGGGATGGGCGTGTTTGCCGGTAACGCGCCCACCTCCTGGGCGGTATAGGCGGGCTTGCTGGCCTGTTTCGCCCAGCTGGGCACGGTGGGGTCGCTCTCGCTCATGGAGACGCGCTTGTTGCCGTCCGGCGGTACGTTCACGCCATTGAAGCTGACGGCCTCGATCACGTTCATCTCGCCGCCTCCGCCGCCCTCCTCAATGGCGTGGATGCGGGCATCGATGCGCGCCCACATGTTGTCCAGCGCCGATTTCAGGCTCATGCGTAGATCGTTGAGGTTCATGCCGCGCCTCCTTATGTCCTCGTGTACACCAGATTGCCGTTTTCGTCTACGGTGACGGTGTACTCCACTCCGTTCTTTGTCCCTGTCACGCTACTGCCGGGGACGTTGACGGCCACGTAGTCCCAGCCGTACACGCCCTCGTCGCTGGCGATCTTGCTGCCGTTTTCCGTCACCGTCATGGCTACGCATCGGGTGTCCGCCTCGGGCACCCACGTCACGCTGCCGCCCCCGATGGCCTGCGTCTGCAGCTTGTCAAGAGTCTCGTCGAAGGGCAGCAAGTCGCCGTTGATGCCGATGATTGCGCGCTGGGCCATGGTCAGTCACCCCCGGTCACGTTGATATCGAAGCTGGTTTCGAGGATTGCGCCGACGCCGGGGCGGGGCCATCGGACGGGGAGGTTTTGGACGGCGTGGAGAGATGACGGGTCAACCCGTTTCGGGTTGACAGTAGATTCTAATATATCAGTTAAATATGTTTCGTATGGCCCTCTTGTAAATTCGCCTTCGACTGCTTCATATTCTGTCAAATCAGATATAAACCATCCGGTCCATTTGATATCGTATAAACTACTCCGAGATACAAATCCGTCCAGAAACACATATACTTCAACTCGTCCTTCTCCTGATATTTTTGAAAAATAACTGGAGCCGTTGTACCTTGTAACAAACAAAGTTCCCGAAGCATTAGGTATATTATAAGGTGCGCCAAATGACGCCGGACGTCTGACACCTTCATACGCTGTGGTGCCCAAAGCTGAACCGTGAACATACACCAGCCTTTCATCTATTTTTTCTCCTGTATCTGTCCGTTCGCGTATGCTCAAATGCGGGTTGTATTCAATCTTCATGGCATTCAACCCTTGCCCGTCCGACCAGCGATCTCCGATTTGTGCCGTCGTGACCGGAAACACCAGCTCGTTAAACGGCGCCTCGCCCATGTCCTGCCCCGTGCTGCTGTAGGCGTGGACTATGATGCCCGAGTAATCGATGGTCTCGCCGTTGGTGTAATCCGTCTTGGTGGGTAGCGTGGTCACTCTGATCTCGGTGGGTACAACGGCTTCCACCAGCTCCCCCGTCTGCGGGTTTACCGTGACGGTCTTTTCTTCTCCGGTTTCCGGGTCTCTGCCCGTCACGCTGTCCGCTTGTACGTTGACGCTCACCCGGTTCCAGCCGTATACGCCCCGGTCGCTGGCCCGGTAGATGCCGTTTTGCGTGACGCTCAAGCTGTCCAGCGCCCGGTCGGCCTCCGAGTACCAGGGGCAAAACTCCCCGTTGTCCCCCTCCACCATCAAGCATTTGACCGGCCCGAAGGGATAGCCCTTGCCGCCCTCGGATATGGATGTGTTCGCGCTCATGTGTCGCTCCCCCTCACAAATACGCCTGTGCCTGCGTTATACAGCAGATCGCTTGTTACAGCAGACTGACCCTTCCGAGTCCAGCATAGGCCGTTGTGTCACTCACGATAAAACGGTACTCTGTGTAAGCGTTCGAATTGTTTAAGTTAATTTCAAACTGTGTATCACTCTGCGCCAGTTCCGTCCCGGTATACAAGTCCGTGTAAGTGACAAATCCATCGTTGCTTGCACGTACCGTGATGTTTGAGCTATACCAGTATGTGGAAGTTGAAACCCGGTAGTAATTGGACAGCCGCACCTTTTTCAGGTTAAACGGCATCGTGAAATTGATGTTCAGCCAGTTGTTGGTGCCGTTGGAGCCCCAGAAATTACCTGCAACATCGCCAAAGATGCCGGAAGGGTCTTTGGGCGACTGTGAAAACGTGCTGCTGGCCGTCACCGCCATTGGAAGCGGTTCTCCCCCGCCTCCGCTGACGTTCACCGTCACTGGGCTGTACGCCTTGCCCGTGGGCGCGGTGTAGGTGCCGTTCTGCGTGACGCTCAGCGGCTCTATGTCCACGTCGCCCCCCGTAGGGATGTCTAGTATTGCCGCCGCCATCTGCGGCGGTGTATAGGTGTCGCTGCTGCCGTTCTTCGCCCGTATCGCGTCGGCGATGTCCTTCAGGTAATCCTCGGTAATCAATGCTCTGCTCACGTAATCACCCCCGTGTATTTGCCGCCGCTCTCCCGCTTGGTGGCGCTGTCTACGCTGTACACATACAGTTCTTCGTCCTTATACTCCAGCGCGATTTCGCAGGTTACGGTCTCCGTCGCGCCCCCCGCCACCATCGTGCCCGTTACCGTGTCTGTGGTGGGCCGATAGATGCGCCTGCGCCCGTTTTTGGTCTGATCTATATACAGCGTGTCGATGGTAAATGTCAGGCCAACCGGCAGCATATATTCCTCTTTTTGGATGCGCTTGCCGTTGTAACGATAATTGACCGTCAGCTTCGCGGTCGGGATGTCCAGCGCGCCGATTAACTTGATCGTGCTCATGGACTGCTTGCCGAAGGCGAAAGACTCTTGCTGGATGTAGCCGCTGACCATAGTGTCCAGCCCCGTGTACACCTGTACCAAATCCCCCGGCCTGTACAGGCGGTTGTTGACCACGTCGGCCTGGACTGTGGTGGGATTGAACCAGTATTGCGCCAGCCGCGCCGCGATCTCGCTGACGTTGCTGGGGTTGATCAGGTAGATGCTGTCGATCTCGACCACGTTCGCCGGGGCGTCCTCGGGCGCGTAGCTGTTCGCCAGCGTCACGGTCTGGGGCGTGGCGATCCACGGGGTGGGGAACATATAGCTGTTGTCGTCCGTTTCCCACTCCTCCTGGGTGCCCTCCCGGAAGCTGTATGACGTGATCTTCAGCCCCGTGACCCACTTGTCCGCGTCCACCGTGGGGCGCCAGTAGGTGCGCTCCAGCGGGATCAGCGTGGTCGTGCTGTCGATGCCGGTGATCCTCGCGTCGTCCCTGAAGGTGTCCACCACAAACGCGCCCAGCACAAAGCACAGCCACGTCAAGCGCTCCCGCGCCGTCTGCGCCGGGGCGAAGCCCGAAACCGTCTTGGCGGCGATGGCGCTGTTGATTGAGTAATCCCGGCTCCCCGTGCCGAAGCAGGCGGCGATGGCGTTTGTAGCCGGCTCGTCCTCGTACATTACCGCCTCCATCTGCCACCTGTCCAATTTGGCAATCCACGACGACGCCGTCACCCGCACACAGTTGGGCGCGATGCGCTGAACTTTTGTAATTGGCCAGTCCGCCCAAAGGAAATCCCGGTCGTCGTAGAGGGTATGGCCTACGGTCTCTGTGGGGATGTCGTCCTCGGTGATGATGTCGATGGTATACTGATTGATGGGCAGGCTGTTGCCCGTCAGGTCGGTTTGCGGGGCAAAATTAAGATTACATACGTTGTGATATTCCCCGCCTTTTACTACCGGCAAGCCCGTCTCAGGGTCTTCTGCTTCCCACCATACAATGTCTACGTACATGCACCCACCCCCTTAATAGCTGGTGGTGTCCGCGTCAGGATAGCTGGACGCCTCTTCCCAGCCGTCCGCCGTGAAGGTGTAGGTGTCCCCGATCTGCGCGTCGTACACGTCCGGCAGTGGCGTCAGCCCCCGATTGATGGCCTGCTGCAGGGTCAGGGTCTTGGTGGGGCCGTTGGCCTCGATGGTGAACCGCAGCCCGTCCCAGTAGGTGTAGCCGCTGGGGAGCTTGACCCACACGTCCTTCGGGCTCTGCACCAGGCCGGTGATCTCCACGGTGCCGGTGTTGTAGGGCAGCACAAAGGCGTGGCCCTCCACCGGCTCCGTCAGCTGTTCGATCAGGCTGGCGTATCGGCCCTTGTTCTTCAGTGGCATTTCCAGCCGCACGTCGTAGCGGAAATAGGTCCCCAGCACGTCGTTGAAGATGTGCCCGTCCAGCATCAGGCCGCTGATGTCGCTCAGCTTGATCTCCGCCTCCCGCTCGATGGAGCAGCGCACGTTGTAGCTCACGCCGTCGATTGTAAACATGGTCTCACCTCGCCAGCTGGACGCCCAGTCTCATTTCCTCGGCCCTCAGGGAGGGCAGCAGCACCCGCCCGATTACCTGTCCGTCCAACACCAGCACCGGGGCGAACGTTGCCCCCTGGGCCCCCTCCAGCGGCGTGGTGACGGTGGTGGCCCCGCCGCCCGCCTGGGCGCCCGCGCCGGCGGATCCCGCGCCCGGCTCCGGCAGCGCAAACGTCTGCGCCAGCTGATTGGCCACCAGCCGCTGGTTGTCCTTCAAACCCTGGGCGAACAGCTTCACCATGTCCGGCGCGTAGGTATGGAAGTTGGACAGCGGACCCTCCTTCGGCTCGGAGAATCCCAGGAAGTCTTTGATCATCTGGGCAAAGTTGCTCACCGTGCGCTTCGCGTTTTCCCACATATCCTTGATTCCGTTGATGAAGTTGTTCACCAGGTCGCGGCCCCAGTTCAGGGCGCTTTGGCCCAAATTGGAAAACCAGTCGCCGATATTCTTGATGGCGTTGCCGATCCACTCGGCAGCGTCGCTCACGCCCTTCTTGATGGCCTCCCAGGCGTTCAGGAAGAACTCCTTGAAGCCCTCCACGTTATTCCAGCAGTAGATGAACGCCGCCACCAGCGCGCCGATGGCCGCGATGATGATGCTTATCGGGTTGGCGCTCATCACCGCCCACACCGCCGACAGCGCGCCCTTCACCGTGCCGAAGGCGCTCACCAGCTTCGGGGCCAGCTCCATCAATCCGCCGATGCCTTGCACCAGCTTGCCGCCGATGGCGATCACCGGGCCGATGGCGGCGGCGATTCCCGCCAGCTTGATGATCGTGGTCTGCATCTCCGGGGAAAGGCCCTCCCATGCGCTCCGCAGCGCCTTGATGGCGTTGGTCAGTCCCTCGGCCACCGCCTTGATCAGCGGCGCGGCGGCCTGCACCAGCTCCATGCCGACGATCTTCAGCTCGTTCAGGGCCGTCTTGAACTGGTCGATGGGGTCAAGTGTCTGCTCGAAGGTGTTGCTCACGCTGTCGCCGTAGCCCTGGACGCTGTTGGCCAGCTCGTCAAAAGAGAGCCGCCCCTCCCGGATGGCCTTCACCAGCGACGGGGCCGCCTTCGCCCCGAACAGCTCTGTGGCGGTCTGCATGGCCTCGGTCTCGCTCTTGGCGTTTTTGATGCGCGCCGTCAGGCCGGAAAGGGCCTGGTCCATGCTCTGCCCGTTTTTCGTGGCGTTCTGCAGCGCCTTTTTAAGGCCGGTCATGACACTGGAGGAATCCAGGCCGTTTTTGTTCAGGTTCGCCAGGAAGCCGGTGGCCGAGTTCAGGTCGAATCCCATTTCCCGCAGCGCGGCGGCGTTGGCCGTCAGATCCCCGGTCAGCTTGTCCAGGCTGGTGCCGGTGTCCTGCCCGGCCTTGTTCAGGATGTCCAGCACGTCCCCCGCATCCTCGGCGCTCACCCCGAAGGCGGCCATGGCGGCCTGTACGCTGTCGATGGAGGCCGATACGCTGGTGTCGTTCAGATCCGCGAACTTGACGAACTTGCCGGAAAGGTCCTCCAGCGCCTTCCCCGTCAGGCCGAAGCGGGTGTTCACCTCGCCCACCGCCTCGCCGGCGGTCTTGAAATCGGTGGGAATGGAGGTCGCCAGGTTCTTCGCCGCGTCCTCCATGTCCTCCAGCGCCTTGCCGGTGGCCCCGGTCTTCTTGGCGATGATGTCCAGCCCTTCGTCCACCTCGTTAAAGGCCGCCACGGAGGCGGCGCCCACGGCGACGATGGGCCCGGTGACGTACTTCGTCAGGGCGGTGCCGACCTTCGTCATTTTGTCGCCGACCGCCTTGACCTTTTGCCCGGCTGCGGCGATCTGCTGGGCGGAAACGCTGCCGAACTCCCGCATCTGGTCCGTCAGGTTATCCAGCTGCTGCTCCGTGTCGATGATCTCCCGCTGCAGCGCGTCGAACTGCGCCTGCGTGATCTCCCCGTTGGCCAGCTGCTGCTGGGCCTGGGCCGCCGCGTCCTTCAGGGTTTTGAGCTTGTCCTCGGTGCCCTTGATGGCGTCGGTCAACTGCCCCTGCTTCTGGGTCAACAGCTCCACGTTGCCGGGGTCCAGCTTCAAAAGCCGTTCAGTGTCCCGAAGGGCGGCTTGCGTGGCCTTCAGCTGGCCCTCGACGCCTTTCAGCGCCTTTTGTAGCTCTGTGGTCTCGCCGTCGATTACGATGGTGAGCCCCTGTATCTGTCTCCGGGCCATGCCCCGCCCTCCTTACACGTCAATTCGTTCCAAAAGCCTTCCCCCGGTGGGGAAGGTGGCAGCGGCTTTGCCGCTGCCGGATGAGGTCCCCCGGTCCCCCCGGTCCCCGGTCCCCCCGTCAAAACCGGTCAAAGTCCTCCTGTGTGGCAATCTCCACATAGGCCCCGCTGTCGTCGTTCCCCCGCTCCGTTGCCATGTCGATCACCATGCCCACGGTGATCAGATCCAGGTCCCGCAAACTCAGCCCGATCTGCAAGCACCGCAGCAGGAAAAGCGGCGTGGTCATTGGCCGGTCGGTGGCCCTTGTTTTTTTTTGCTCTCTGCCATGGTCTGATTGTTGAGCCGCCACAGCTCCACGATCTGGGGCAGGATGAAGTAGATGCTGAAGACGTTGAATCCGTCCAGCCATTCCTCCGGCGTGTCCGGGACGCTGTCGTCGGCGTACTTCGCCATGGTATAGGCCACATCCTCAAAGATGGTCAGGCTTTCGATGGTCAGCGCGGATTCCTCCGCGTCGCCCCCTTGGGTGGCCTCGATCAGCTTGTCGATGTCCGAAAAGATGTCCCGCCCGAATTTCAGCCGGTACAGCCTCGGCACCGTCGCTGAAGCCTTAAAGGGCACCATCCGCCCGTCGATCTCGATATTCTTAGTAATGGCCATGTCTTTTCCCCTTTCCTGTCGATCTTTTTGTATGGGTTCCCAAAGCCTTCCCCCGATGGGGAAGGTGGCAGCGGCTTCGCCGCTGACGGATGAGGTCCTTTCCCCTCCCCGCCGCAGCTGTCCACCCTCAAATGCCAAAACGGGGAAGGCCCTCAAGCCCTCCCCTCACGTCGCCATTATGTGGGCGTCACAAACTGGTGCACCGTCTCATACCACCCGGCATAGACTGTCGCGTCGGTGGTATCGCCGGTGCGCGCCTTCACCGGGCCGCCGTTCGGCAGCGCCTTGGCGGTGATGGTCAGCGTCTCCGGCTGCACCTCGATGTTCTCGCCCTTGGTCTGTCCCTCGATGGTGTTCTCCGCCGCCGTGCAGTTGTACAGCACGTGGCGGATCGCGTTCACGTCGCCTGTGAACTCAAACAGCAGCGCGAAATGGCCACGGGTCGGGTTGCTGTCCTCGAACAGCACGCCCTTGCCGTCCAGCGTCTCGCCCAGCGCCGCCACCCGGAAGCTCTGGGGAATCAGCGCGATCACCAGGTCGCCCTCATAGCTGGCGTTGTCGCCCAGCTCGAAATAGCTGCCGTCGTCGGCGTAAAACGTGTAGGTGTCGCCATTCTTGGAGAGGTTGGCGCTCACCGCGCCGGGAATCGCCACCGGCGCGCCGAAGGTCGGTGTGCCGTCGCTGGCGAAGGTCACCGGCGCGTAGTGGACGTTTTTCAGTCCGTAACGTACCTTGTTAGGCATCGGTCAGTAGCACCTCCGTGTTGTAGGTCGTCAGGTAAATCCGCTCGGTGTCCAGG
>Ga0326513_10002615_pt1 | contig 13251 bp, 14 predicted proteins | sample 2_2465_0518_D_FD_203654 | JGI IMG/M metagenome (GOLD analysis project Ga0326513, IMG submission 203654) | Bovine rumen microbial communities from UC Davis, California, United States - 2_2465_0518 | ecosystem: Host-associated > Mammals > Digestive system > Stomach > Rumen | place: USA...
CCTCAAATTTGCCCCGGAGGGCATTTTTGATATTTGGTTTTGATGTTTTTTACGTATGCATGGATTTGCAAGCGTTCTAACCTCCTATAGAACATGATGGCTTATGCCAGGATTCTCCTTTCGATCCCTCCTATAAGTTCTCCTCCATCATCCATGCATACCTAAAAGACATCAAGGCAAAACTACGTAGTACAGATGGAGGTGAACTGCTGCGTGGCTAGAAAAAAAACAGAGGCGAGTAAAGCGCTGTCGGATATTCAGTTTCCACCAGCAGCAACTCCCGAAGATCGAGAAAATCAGCTAATTGCTTTAGCTTATGATGCTGTTGAGGAAAGAATAAGAAATGGAACAGCATCGGCTGCCGAGTATGTTCATTTTTTAAAGGCAGGATCGATAAAGCAAAGAGAAGAAATGGAGAAACTTCAGAAGGAAAACGAACTACTTCGCGCGAAAACAGAAGCAATTGATTCGGAAAAGACGAGAGAAGACCTGTATCGTAAGGCAATCGCTGCAATGCGTTCTTACACGATTCCTACGGAGGAAGAGTATGAAGATCCGTACCTATACTGAACTCATTAAGCTTCCTACGTTTAAGGAACGTTACGAATATTTGCGCATCGGTGGAACAGTTGGCCATGAAACGTTCGGAAAAGAGCGCTGGCTAAATCAGAAGTTTTATACATCAACAGAATGGCGAAACTTTAGACGCGAGATCATCATCAGGGACGGAGGATTCGATCTGGCATGTAGTGAACGCCCATTCGAGCCGGGAGAAAAGATATACATACATCATATGAATCCCATAGAACTCGAAGACGTTGCCAATCTCTCTGAAGTTTTAATGGATCCTGAATTAGTCGTCTGCACTTCGTTCACAACACACCAGGCGATACACTTTGGCGACATATCGCTTCTTGGTCTTGAAGAACCGATCGAAAGAACGCTGTATGATACTTGTTCATGGAGGCTATAGAAATGGCTATAGAAACATCTATTCTCAGAACGATTAGACGAATGATCGGGCCGAGTGAAGACTATGAGTACTTTGACACGGATTTGATCATACACATTAATTCTGCATTTTCAAGACTCTGTCAGCTCGGTGTCGGCCCAGAAATGCCATTTCGTGTAACCGGCGAGGACGAAGTCTGGTCTGACTTCATTGATGACGGGTATCAAGAGGATGTAAAGCAGTTTGTCTATTTGTTTGTAAAGGTAATATTCGATCCGCCTGCAAGCGCGACTGTTCTGACCGCATATAAGGAACAGATACAGAAGCTTGAATGGCTTCTTATGGAAACCGCGGAACACGGGTACTGACGCTTGTCCGTAAAATGAAAGGCCGATGAGATTTCAAAATGGCTTTTCAATTCTATAACCCAAATCCGAAAGGACGATTTGTCGGTGATTGTACCATACGTGCAATCTGTAAACTTACAAATCAGGATTGGGATCATGTGTATGCCGCCACGTCATTTCAGGAGTTTCTGGCAAAAGACATGCCTTCCGGAAATGCAACCTGGGGCGCGTACCTGGCAAGACTCGGTTACATAAGAAAATTTATACCAGACAGCTATCTCGGACGATACACGGTGAAGGGCGGTGACTACTATGATACGTGGGATTCCGGAAACGAAATGCCATCGTACTATTGGACGAAAGGAGATCAATAAATGAGCAATTTCGGAGTTAATCCAACGCCAGTAATCGGAACAAGCACAGGAGCATTTCCGCAGCCTGTACTTCCTACGCCGGCGCCGTCTTCCGGTTTAAGCAGTACCGTTCAGAATCCTGGTACAAATCTGGTTCTGAATGCGGCGGCAGGACCCAAATGCAATATTGTATGGGTCAACGGCATGGACGAAGTTCTTGCGCATCTGACATCGCCGAGTGAAGAATATATGGGAGAGCCTTTGAGAAGTTCTTTGAGGCTCTCCTTTTTATTTACAGGAAGTGAGGGCTACTAAATGTCTGCAAATAACTATTTTCTGGCCCGTCACGAGGGCAAAGAAGTAAGTCACGTTTTGATGTTCGGATCAGATGGACCGTATCTTGCGCACTATAGAACAAAAGGGTCTAAAAATGGTGTGCGACTTTACCAGTATTTAAGTGGGGCACTTACTCCTCTGGGGCGTGAGCATTACGGTGTAGGTCCTCCTAGAGGAAGCGACTCTGAGAAAAAAGACGGTAAAACCGACATCCGCATTGGAAAAGATGTAACGGAAGTTGGGAGCGTTAAGAAATCCGGCGTTAATGTTACCGTCAATGGAAAACAGCTCAGCGGAATCCGAGCGAATATTAAGCAGAAGATCCAGGAACATTCCGAGAACCGTGCAAAAGCAGCTGCAGAAAAGGCCGTTGCCAAAGAAGAGAAGCGTAAGGAAGAAGAAGCAAAAAAAGAATCTGAGCGTCTTGCCAAGGAAGCTATCGCCGAGGCAGAGCGAAAGAAACAGGAAGAGCTCGAAGCCGACAAAGAAAAAGCCGCCAGAGAAGCGCTTAAGAACTACTATCGCGAACACCCGCTGCAGATCTATTCAGCGCGAGATATTCTGACCCCGGATGAAATGAAAGAAGTTCAGGATAAAATCGTAATGGATCGGCAGCTTAAAGATTTCAGACGCGACGAAATCATGAGATATGTCAGAACAGCCAAGGATGTTGCAAACACCATTGATACTGTCTATACAGGTGCTGACAATCTCAGAAAGCTTTATAATCTTGGAGCTCAAACCTATAATTCATTGGTCGCAGATAAAGACCCGAATGATGATAAGAATCCGGTACCTACTATTCGAGATGGTTCCAATAAGTTTAAGATTATTCCAGGTCCGTCAGATAAAAAGGGCGGCGACCAGAATAATAAGGGTAACAAAAATGGCGGAGAGCAGCAGAATAACAGCGGTTCTGAAGAGCCTAAAGAAAATACCGGCAAAAAGTCCGATAAGAAAGCGAAGCAACAGTCGGATCAAAATAGTGAGTCTGCAAACTTGAAAAAAGAGATGGCGGATAAAGAGCGCTCTTCAAGTTCTAATGAAAAAACGGAAAAGATCAAGAATAAATTCAACGATCTTAAAGCCGATGTCGAAAGCGGCAACAAATCTAAAAACAAGTCAGAATATGTTGATAAAGTCGAATTGCGCAACGGCGAGACTCGTTATTTTTATACTGAAGAGGCTGTAAAAGCCTATAAGGATAATAAGCAGTTTGCTGAAAAGTGCAAATCTGTCTACTCGAAAGCAAGTGACCGTGAGCGACTTAAATTTGTTTCTGATCTTGATGACATTGTTGACCGCAGGGTAAAAGCGAATACCTGGACGGAGACTGATCACGGAAAATATATGGCCATTTTCGATGCCATCTATGGATCTGACGATGAGATTAAACATTCTGATGTTGAAGATGACGGCTTGATCAGTCTCGATGAATTTCTGGCGAATATTGGAGGATAACGTATATGACGTATGTATATACCGGAACAGATCTCGTCCCTACTGACGAGTATCTTGCGCATTACGGTATCCTCCGTCAGAAGTGGGGCGTTCGGCGTTTTCAGAACTACGACGGAACTTTGACACCAGCCGGCCGCGAGCGCTATCACAAGATGATTGCGACCAATGTCCAGAAGGACCGGATGCGAACCGATAGTAAACACCGTAAGGCACGCAGCAAGGTTGAAAAAGTTATTCAGAAAGAATTTGAAGCTACTTCTGAGGGGAAACGTCTCAAGAAAGCCAATGATAAACTGGCTAAGATTCAGGGACATATGAATAATCGTGACGATTCCTATAAAGACCCAGAGAATGGTGTGCTGGCAAAGACCGTCAATCGCATTGGTCAAAATGCTGACAAGAACCGTATGGCTGGAGCGCTTGCTGAGCAGAACGAAGCCCAGAAAGCCGCTGCAAAGATCTACGATGAGCTTCGTGAAAAGCATAAAGAAGAGATCCTGGACGCAACAATTAAAGATCTTAAGATCTATATTGTCGATGATGGAAGAGAATGGCTTGAAAAGTATATTCGCGGTGATGATGACGCGACGTTCTCTAAAGTTCCTTTGAAACAGGCATTCAAAGAAATGATGGAAGCCGCAGACGATCGCAGAGCAGGCCGTGAGAAAGCTTGGGCTATGGAAGATAATGGCTTTAAGACCGACGAAGAGTATGAAAAATGGATTGGAACTGATGCTTACTACGATTACTACGAAATGCGAAATCCCGAGAATCGTGAAGATGGCCATGGCATCCATGGACAGTCCTGGCCAAGAAAGTATCAGAATTCGGATGGCACTTTAAATGAAGAAGGCCACAAGAAAATCGAAAATGACCCGAAGTATGTTAAAAAAGTAGAAGAGAATGGCAAAGTCAGATATTATTACGACAAAGATGAACTGAAGGCTTCGTATTTGAACGCCGCAAAGCAATTGGAGAACATCCCGAATCGCCACGATTTGCCAAAACGTGAAAGAGTTGTGCGTGATAAAGCCAATGATGAAATTACCAGTGTCGCGAAAAAAGCAGCGCAAGCTTCGGAGCTGAAAGCGATTGGCGCTGATGCGAAGAAACTTAATCAAGAAATGGTTAAAGAGTACCGAAGCTGGTATCAAGAGAACAGAAGCAAACTATCTGGTATGGACGCATACGCCAATGCCTGGAATCGGTATGTCAGCAAAGATCCAAAACTTTCTAAATTGAATAAGCAGTTGGATGAGCACCGGCAAGCATACTATGACGCTGCTAAAAGAGAGGCATATAAGATTCTCGGAACACATGAATCTTCTTACGAAACAGATTTGCTTGCAAGCCGTATCGGAAATATGTATTACTCAGAGATAGGGGAGGATAGATCAAAATGATTGCTATCAGTACCAATGACAGTATGCGTTCAGTCGTCCCTTATTTTGCCCATCATGGCATCAAAGATCAGAAGTGGTATCATCGGCGCTATCAGAATTATGACGGTTCTTATACAGAAGCCGGCAGACTTCGCTACGGAATCGGTAAAAGCTGCACATTGAAAAATAACGTGCAGCGCCGAAAGTCTGCCGAAAAAATGATCAAGTATTCGAACAAAGCGAATAAGCTTCAGAAAAAAGCGAATACAGCCAGAGTTAAAAATCCAAACGCAAACGTTGCAAAGCGTGAGCAAAAAGCTGAGGCCTATCGCCAAAAGCAATATGAAAAAGCTCATGAACTCGTGAGCGAATCCGAAGATCTTCATTCCGCCATTGATGCATACGACATGGTAGAGAAACGTTATGAAGATGCTGTAGATGCGTTTCTTTCCGATAAAGACGCGTATGCAAAAGCAGTAGAAGAGCAGATTGCCGAAGACCGTAAGCATGGCTTTTACGGAGGTACGGAAGAGGATTTTCGTAACTTCTATAACGGCGATGAAGGTCAGCAGACGATTCTGGAACGCTTTGAGTCAGAAAATGAGAATATTCAGAAGCTCTTGCGCGATGTGAAATCGAAAGAGAAAGAATTTCAGGATACTGCCGAAGCTCTATTTGACAACGCACTCGACGTATTTGGTAGTTTCGAAGTTGACCGTAAAAAGATTCTTGGAAAAGGTCCATACACTTTAAGTGAAGAGCTGGCTGAGCGAGAGTTGCACGGGACACTGCTCGACCGGAGAAAGCAGGAATCTGCTAATAAATCAGCTGAAGAAGCAGCGGCCAAAGACGATTTTTCAAATCTTCCAAAAGAAGAACAGAATCGTTATCTTCAGAGAGCCGCCGAAAAGCAGTTTGAAGATGATCGCGATTCCGGAGAATTGGATAAACTTAATAAGGCAAGAGTCCGCAAAGGAATGGCCCCACTTACTAAAGAAGACTATATACATGAGGCTATTGACGGCGACGGCAATGAAGGTAAACATAAAGCTTGGCAGGAATACGCCGAAGATAAGAAGAATGGAAAGATTCCAGCCAAAACTGAAAAGCCGGAGTATATCGACAAGGTAGAAACCAAGAATGGCGATACCAGATATTTCTACGACAAGTCTGAGCTGAAAGCTTACAAGGATGGAAAGTCCGGTGCTTCTGACAAGGATCTTGACGATGCATATAAGAAGATGCGAAACAGTTCCAAGACTGATGAAGAGAAAGATCTTAAGGAGCACTATTGGACTAATGCCCGTGATAATGACCGCTGGGACATTAACTTCCTGGAAGCCGTTCAGAACTCTGTAATTCTGGATCAGAATGATAGGAAATCGTTGCTTACAGAGTATGCAAAGTACCTTTCGGACCCAATGGACTATTGGGAAAACGGACGAGACAAGCTTAAAGAACTCTAAGGAGTAAATCAAAATGGCGTTATCGAATACCGCCGTACCAAAGTATTACGGCGCATTTCGAGACGCCGTTCTGCGAAATGAGATCCCTGTCTGTCAGGAGGTCTCTATGGAAATGAACCGGATCGACAAGCTGATCCGGGATCCGGACATCTGGTACGACGATGAAGCTACAGAACGATGGATTCGTTTTTGTGAGAATGAATTAACTCTGACAGATGGCGGAGATCTTAAACTGCTTGACAGCTTCAAGCTCTGGGGTGAACAGATCTTTGGCTGGTATTACTTTATTGAGCGCAGTGTATGGGAACCTTATCCCGGAGGCCATGGCGGACGCTATGTCACAAAGAGGATAAAGAAACGGCTGATCAACAAGCAATACCTGATCGTTGGACGTGGCGCGGCAAAGAGTCTTTACGATACCTGCATTCAGGCTTATGGACTGGTTTGTGATGTTACAACCACTGACCAGATCGTAACTGCACCAACCGTACGACAGTCCGAAGAGACAACGCTTCCACTGAAGACTGCAATCAGCCGGGCAAGAGGGCCTCTGTTTCAGTTTCTGACAGAGGGATCGCTTCAGAACACGACAGGCAACAAAGCTGACCGCATGAAGCTGACTTCCACCAAAAAAGGCATTGAGAACTTTCTTACCAACTCGATCATCGAGAGCCGACCGATGCGTATTGACAAACTGCAAGGTGCCAGATGCAAATATGCAACCGTTGACGAATGGCTTTCGGGCGTTGTACGTGAAGACGTTGTCGGCGCTATCGAGCAGGGCGCGTCAAAAGTTGATGACTGGCTGATTGTAGCAACAAGCTCCGAAGGAACAATTCGAAACGGACCTGGCGACACGATCAAAATGGAGCTGATGGACATCCTGAAAGGGAAGTATCAGCAACCTCATGTGTCGATCTGGTGGTACCGGCTGGACGACGAGAAAGAAGTCGGAGATCCGTCCAAATGGATGAAAGCCAATCCGAATCTCGGCAAGACTGTATCCTACGAGACATATCAGCTGGATGTGGAACGTGCAGAAAACGCCCCCGCTGCGAAGAATGACATTCTGGCAAAGCGATTTGGAATTCCGTGCGAAGGCTACACCGTATTCTTTACGTATCAGCAGACTCTGTTACATCGACCACAGTACTTCAACGGACTTCCCTGTGCCATGGGCGCCGACCTTTCGCAGGGCGATGACTTCTGTGCATTTACATTTTTGTTTCCGCTTACCGACGGAAGCTTCGGCGTTAAGGCGAGAAGCTACATCACTTCCTATACTTTTCACCGGCTGTCGAAGGCCATGAGAGATAAGTACGAAGAGTTTCTGCGCGAAGGAAGCCTTATCATCATGGACAGCAAGATTCTGGACATCGGGCAGGTCTATGAGGATTTGTTCCAGTTCATTACCAAGATGAATTACGATGTCCGCTGCTTCGGATATGACCCATATAATGCGCAGGTCTTTCGTGAACAATGGGAGGTCGACTTTGGTCCGGCCGGAATCGAAAAAGTCATACAGGGCGCAAAAACAGAATCCGTCCCTCTTGGAGAACTTCGTATTCTTGCAGAGGAACGGATGCTTTTGTTTGATGAGGAAATCATGAAGTTCTGTATGGGGAATTGCGTGGTTGAATTCGACAGCAACGGCAACAAGAAACTGCTGAAGCGGCGCAGAGAACAGAAGATCGACAATGTCTCAGCCATGATGGACGCCTATGTTGCCTATAAGGCCAACAAAGAGGAGTTCGCATAAATCAAAATGACCATTCAAGGAACTGGAGGGATGCGAATTGGAGGATTATACCATTGCAAGAGATGCGTATGGCAATCACTACCTCAGCCACGGCATTGAATGGAAGAATCATAAGTACATTAAGAAATTAGGGCAGGGTAAACTCGCCCTATATTTTTATACTCCGGAAGAACTGAAAAAGTATTTGCAGAATGTTTCAAAGAAAGCTCAGGAGACTGGAGAAAGCATTAAGACTGCCGGGCAGGAAGTCGCAAAGAAGATGCAGGTCACTTCTGAAACTGCAAACGCTGTAAAAAGCAAGGTCCAGGAAGTTTCTCAGAGAGCACAGTCTGGTTTGAAGCAAACTGCCAAAGAGACAAAATCAGCTGTCGGAAGAACTGCGTCTGAAGTAAAAAGAGTTGCCAAAGAAGCAAAAGAGCAGCTTAGTAACTCCTCAAAATCCAAGAGCCTAGAAAAACGTATTACTCCGCACGCTCCGCTTACCCTTAGTTCGAATCCGAAGAAAAATCAGGAGAAACTGGATAAGGCGAAAAAAAATGACCTTGTTCTTCTTGCCGATAAAACTCAAGATGCAGCGGAATCGAAGAAAGATTCCGAAGATACAGGAGTAAAAGAAGGCTCCAGTGCTCATGGGTTTACGAGCCATCGGAAAAATGTAACCGGGTCAGCAAAAGAAGGCTGGAGTAAAACGCGCGAGGTTGTACCCGGGCAGAATAAGGTTGACCTTAATGACGTTGCTACCGCGTTAGGTGGTAAAACCGCCATGGGCGAAAATTATAACAAAGAATATATTAAAGGTGCGCTTCAAAGTTTTGCTGCCGAACTAGATGCAGAACGAGAAAGGGCAAAGGAACTTGAATTTGAGATCAACAGAAATAAGGAAGTTCTTGAAGACGTTAATGCACAGTTAAAGTCGTATCAGGATAATTGGACGTTTGTTAACGGTCTGAAAATGCCCGGAGATAAAATTAAGCAATTAAATAAAGATCGAAAAAAATTAGAGTCTGAAATTAAAGACGCAGAATTTGATCTTACCATGAAGAAAAATATGTACAATCTCGGCGTAGTACAACTTGATAAGCTCATTGGATACTATAAAGATACTTATATGTAAAGGAGAGTGATTCCAGTGCCCAGTTTTGGTGAAAGAATTGTGAAAGCCTGGAACGCTTTCCGGAACAAAGATCCTACCGCAAGTCCGGCGTTTGCATACAGCTCCGGAACTTATTCGCCGCCCGACCGCAGACGCTTGCATCGCGGAAGCGAACGGAGCATTATTGCGCCTCTGCTTAATCGAATCGCAGTAGATGCCTCATCTATTGAACTGAAGCACGTGCGACTGGACGCAGAAGGGCGTTATAAAGAAGATATTCAGGACAGCCTGAACGAGATCCTGACCGTCGAAGCAAACGTCGATCAAACGGCGAGAGCTTTCCGGCAGGATGTTTATTTGTCATTGCTGGACGAAGGGTATATCGCAATCTGTCCAATCGATGCCGATGTAGATCCGACAACCTGGACCGTTACATCATTTGGCAGTGTTCGGGTTGGAAAGATTCTTCAATGGTATCCGAGGCACGTTGAGGTCGAAGTTTATGATGATCGAACCGGTCAGCGAAAAACGATTCGTCAGCCGAAAAGTATGTGTTCGATCGTTCAAAATCCGTTTTATGAGATTATGAACGCTCCGAACTCTGTCCTGATGCGTCTGCGCCAAAAGCTTGCCATGCTCGATGAGCTGGATGCACAGAGCACTGCCGGAAAGCTCGATCTTATTATTCAGCTTCCGTACTCTACCCGTTCGCAGATTCGAAAAGATCAGGCTGACGAGCGTAGAAAAGATATTGAGATGCAACTGGCAGGATCTAAATACGGCATTGCCTACATTGATTCTACCGAGCATGTTATACAACTGAACCGTTCTCTGGACAACAATCTGATTCCGCAGATTGAATCACTAACGAAACAGCTTCTGGATCAAATTGGTATCACTCCGGAGATTCTGAATGGCAGTGCTGATGATGTAGCGAAGAACAACTACCTGAATGATGTTCTTGAACCTATCGTTACGGCGTTGGTAGATGAGCTGAAGCGCAAGTGGATTTCCAAGCAGGAACGGGCGAGAGGCCAGTCGATCATGTTCTTCAAGGATCCGTTCCGTTTGATGCCGGTCAGCAAGATTGCCGATATGGCAGATAAATTTACCAGAAATGAGATCATGTCCTCCAATGAATTCCGTGTGAAGTGCGGCCTGAAGCCTTCGGATCAGCCCGGAGCGGATGAACTCAGGAATAAGAACCTGAATCAGTCCAATGCACAGGCTGCTGCAGGAACTTCAGAAATAGCAGAAGCCAGCAATCTTCCGGTCGACAATGCTACGACCCCAGAGGAAATTGCGTCGCTCGGATTAAGTCCCGAAGAGGCCGAGACCCTGCGGCAACTGGAACAGGGATGATTTCATATAGATAACACAGGAGGCCATACAGCAATGAGCAAATATGACGATTGCGATTTTCGCGGCTGGGCTACAAGGAACGACGTTCTCTGTAGCGATGGCCGCACGATCCGTCAGGACGCTTTTAAAGAAGATGACGGAAAGAAAGTTCCCTTGATCTGGGGACACCAACATGACAGCCCCGAAGCCGTCCTCGGACATGGATTTTTGGAATCCCGTCCTGAGGGCGTTTATTTTTACGGCTATCTGAATGACTCGCCGATGGGCAAGTACAGCAAGGAAGCCATCAAACATGGCGACATTACTTCGCTGTCTATTTGGGCCAATCAGCTTATTCAGAAGGGCGGGGACGTTCTTCATGGCTCCATCAAGGAAGTCAGCCTTGTTCTTGCGGGTGCCAATCGAAAAGCCTGCATCGAGTATCCGGTTCTTGCGCACGGTGATGATACCGAAGAGGACATGACCGAAGCATACATCTGGATGGGCAATGAGTTTACGCTTGCGCACTCCGATAAGGACGACGATGACGTTAGCCTGGATGATATCCGGGACGAGCTTGAAAGAACGGATGACAAGACACCGGAAGGTAAATCCGATGATCAAAATGGTTCCGAGAAAAAAGGAGAAAACAAGATGGACGAAAAAAAGACTGAGTCCAATAAGACCATCGGAGAAATTCTTGATGGTCTGACCGATGAACAGAAGATGGCAGTTGCCACTGTCATCGGCTATGTAAAGCAGAAATCTGAGGATGGCGACGACGCCAAATCGGACAATAAAGAAGAGAAAGAGGATGCCGTTGTGCATTCCGAAGGAGGAAATACCATGCAGTACAATGCTTTTGAAGCCCCTGAAACGAACAATGCCACCTATCTGTCCCATGCGGATGAAGAGCAGATTATTGCCAATGCCAAGAAACTCGGCACCCTGAAGGGCGCTATCGATGCTTATGCCGAAGAGAATAGCCTGGCTCATGACGGCCTCGCTCCCGTTAGCGGCTTTACTTCTTATCCTTCCGGCCAGACTCCCGCCGGTGTTGATGCCCTGTTCCCCGAGTGGCATGATGTCCGCCCCGGTGCTCCGGAACTCGTAACCAACGATCAGGAGTGGGTTAAGGTCGTTCTGAATAAGGTTCACAGAAGCCCGTTCAGCCGCATCCGTACCTCGCAGGTTGATCTTCGCAACATCGAAGGCATCCGCGCAAGAGGCTACCAGAAGGGCAATGAGAAGGCCCTCGTTGCCAACTACACCGTGGCAAAGCGTACCACCGAGCCCCAGACCATTTATGCAAAGAGCGCTCTGAACCGCGACGACGTTGTGGACATCACTGACTTCGACTATGTCGACTATCAGTACAAGATTGATCGTATGCAGCTCGAGAAGGAGCTTGCGCGTGCGATTCTGATCGGCGATGGACGCGATGCTGCTTCCGAAGACAAGATCGATGAAGAGCGTATTCGCCCGATCTGGACCGATAACGAGATCTTTACGATCAAGAAGACCATCTCCGTGGCAGCAGCGGATAATGATCCCAGCTTCGGCAGCAACTATCTGTATGCTCAGGCCGTTGAGGAAGCTATCCTCGATGCCAAGATCGACTATCGCGGCAGCGGCAACATGGATATGTTCTGCAGCCAGCGCTTCTTCAACAAGATCCAGCTTGCGAAGGATCTGAACGGTCGCCGTATTTACACCAATAAGGGTGAGCTCACCTCTGCTCTGGATGTCAACGGCGTGTATAATGTTCCTGAGTTCGAGAATCTGACCCGCACTGTGGGCGAGGGCGCAAGTGCAAAGACCTATCGCCTGCTCGCTATCATCGGCAACCTGAACGACTATAACATCGGTGCTACCAAGGGCGGCGAGATCACCCACTTCACCGACTTCGACATCGACTTCAACCAGCTCAAGAGCCTGATTGAGACTCGCGTGTCCGGTGCAAACACCCGTCTCTACAGCTTTATCGTTCTGGAAGAGGAAGTTGCGTAATCCGGGATTTCCCGATCCAAACTTATAACTGAATAAATCAAAATGGATGTGATCATGTGAAATTTTATGGACCTGTCGGATTTGTGGAGTCTGTAACCAAGCGACCCGGCGTCAAGACGAATAAACCGATCGAGTTTTTATACTCCGGTGATGTATTAAAGCGCTCCGTTAAATACCAGAACGGTGAAAGCGTAAATGACAGCATAACGGTGCAGCAGCAGATCTCCATTCTGGCAGATCCGTATGCCCGCAGTCACATCAGTTCTTTGCGTTACGTTAAATGGATGGATACTGCATGGAAAGTAACAGATATTTCTGTGCAGTATCCTCGCATTATTCTGACACTGGGAGGCGCATATAATGGAGCGACGGTCGGATCTTCTGATTCAGGAGCTTAGCGATCTGCTCGGCACGGATGAGGTGTACTTTCAGCCCGACCCAGATGCCGGAACTGATGAAAATGGCGAAACGTATATTTTTACAGGAATGCACTTTCCGTGCTTCATCGTAAAACGTACAGAAATATATACGCCGAGAGCGAACGATCAAATCTATCAGTTTCGACCGGCGTATCAGGTTATTTACATTAACCAGGATGAACCGGATCCGGAAATGCTTGAACGGGTCATGCGGAAATTTCCGTATTGTCAGTATCAGAGGCATTACGTTTCCGACAATCTGCATCACGATGCTTTCGTGATCTATTACTAAAACAGGAGGACACCAATATGGCTGCTCTTAAATGGGACGA